>Ga0210025_1001745_pt1 | contig 22834 bp, 9 predicted proteins | sample CryGeyme20150102_FD_183989 | JGI IMG/M metagenome (GOLD analysis project Ga0210025, IMG submission 183989) | Groundwater microbial communities from Crystal Geyser aquifers in Utah, USA - Crystal Geyser metaG 2015-0102 (SPAdes) (version 2) | ecosystem: Environmental > Aquatic > Deep subsurface >... | reverse complement strand
GTTTCTGAGTGGGAGACGGGATGGGGCATTTCGGGTCATTCCGGTGACGTCGGCTTCGGGTCTCCTTGTCTCACGTTCCCTTCGGCTGGCTCTGAGTAGTAGCTACGACTTCCATTCTTCTTATGTGAACGCAGAGGCATCTGGCCAAAAAGATCAGGAGCTCTTTCCTACTACGGTAGTCTAGAGAGTAGACTGCTCAAATAGCTCTAGCTAGCTAGCTAGCTAGCACATGATGACTTGTTTGACAAAGTCAGTAGTCTAGTCTACTGTAGTAATCTGTAATACAATACAATCTGTATCATCATCTCTACTACTAAACTAGAAACAACACGATTATTTTAAGAACAGAAGATCTTTTTTATCTATAAAGGAGGTTCATCCTGCCCTTGAACAGCTAGCAAATATTATTATAATATTATCCATTCCATATCAGTTTTGATTGTTTGAATTCCATCACTACTGTCACCAGTGGAGAAGAAGAAAAAAATGACTTCATCCAAGAAGGGAAAAATGGCCACGAATTCTGCGGCTGCGGATGCTGGAGCTACAACAAAAACAACAACAACAACAACAAAAACAACAACAGCCGTGGCAGCAGCTAACATCAGCTTTCAAGATGATGATTTGAAAGCCAGAGTCGTGGCATTTATCGAACCACATATTAACCGGGAGTACCTCGAGCAGTACAAGATCCCCGTTGCGATTGTGCTCGTCGCTACTGTTTTGACGGGCAATACTAAAACTTTAATTGTGCATGTACTGATTCCCATTGGTTGGCTTACCTTACGAGTGATTGCTGTAGCCTTGGGAGTTGCCTTGGGATTGGGATTTGCTGCGCACGTGTACGATCAATTGGAAGTATGGGCGGGAAACAAACGCAAGGCTGAACAAAATAATGGTGTCGACATTCATAATAATATCGGACGCTCTCGCAAGGAAGAAACGCAGGCATTACTAATGGATCATTTGCGAGGGAGCAGTACATCTGGCTTTGGCGCCAGTGCGAGTGCAGCAGGAGCGAGTGGGAAACAATTAACGAAGGTGGCCCCATCCGGAGGAACCAGTTCCAAAATTGATCCGGGTGCGTCTCATTACGTCGCATTGATGGCCAGTGCTGGATACGAAGTGGATCCCTACCGCCAACGCGGTCAAGTTGTCAAAGAACCTCCTGAAATAATGTATCCCTGGTGCGATACTCCGCTCGATCGACAATATGCCATCCGGGTAATGGGAGAAGAGTGGCCCACGCTTCCGTCTCCCATTCTTCGAGAATTGGGACGCTTTATAGAATTTGTTATGCGTGATTACGTGAGCACCTGGTATTCCATGATTGATATGGATGAAGGTATTCTTTACCCAGATTGTGTGCAAGAAGCTAAGGATATAGCCTTCTTCAAGGACCGAGGAGAAGAATTCCGGCCAAACCCGAATCCAAAACCACCGCCGAAGCCTCACACCTTTCCTAAATTTATGATTTTGACGACGAATACATGCCGAAAATTGCCAGTGATTGAAAATATTTATCGCAGCATATCAATCGTGCTCGGAAATCTAGCTCACCGTGTCCAAGATGTCAATGCTTTTCGATTGGTGCTATTGAAATGGACCAAAGTGATTGCTCATACCTTTAAAGTATACCGAGAACTGCGAAAGGCAGTTTTGGAGAAGCAAACCGTCAAAAAAACGGCACTGGTTGAAGTGGCAAGGGGTAGATCTCGGTCGGTCTTAAGACGAACCGTCAACTCTGTCACGGCTAGTGTGACCAGTCTCAACAGCAATGCTGGGGAGAATGCAACCGATAACAATTCGGTGGAAGCGGCTGGTGAGTGCTCTGAACAAGAAGATGACGGTGCAGGACTACCAGTTGCCGCGTTTCAACCCGTCGATGAAATTGCCTTGACTCGCGAATTTTTGGTCACGGGAAAGCTTCACCCAGCTTGTACTTTTGGATTGGAAATTCCATCCCTACTGTTTTCGGATCCCACAGGTCAAGAGTGTGGAACTGTCGTGGAGGATGACGATACCCCTGTCGATAAAAAGAATGAAGACCAAGTATTGGAAGAACGCTTGTTCAAATCCAAACTCCTGTCCGGCTGTGAGTTGGATTATAACCGAGTTTTAGCGTCACGCATCGTCAAACTGTTGATTCCTCGACAGGATTTCGCATCCCCCATTGCAGCATCTCTGATGACGGAGCTTATGGCCGGTTGTGTACTCACGCCTGTCATGTCTGTCTTTTCTCCGGATTATTTGAATGATTGGATTATGCAAGCATTAGATGAAACCGTTGAAGAGGACAAGAATGCAGCGGCTGAGCCTCAGGCTGATTCAGTAGCAGCTTCTGGCGAGAAAGCCCCCATCGCGCCTATTCCAGAGGCTCCGCAGGTAATGAGATCCTGGGATGAAGCGAGCGACACAAAAGAAGGAGATAATCTTTCTCGTCCGCGAGTCCGAACCTTTTCGGACGAGGATGGCGACTTTGTCCTGGAAGATGGTTTTGACAAGGATGAACGCCAAGAGCTCGGTGAATTAATGGATTTGAGTTCCAGCGCTTTCGATGCTGACAAGATGTCTGCCCTGAATAAGGAAGCAGCCGCAGAGCTAATGGGAAGCATGGAGGCAGGATCAACGGAAGTCGGCAGGGATGCGACAGAGTCAGACGAAGAAGTAGACGAAGACAACAACGATAGTGTAGAGTTGCCTGGAAATGAATTTGACGAAGAAGCTGAACTAACAGAAGAACGCGCTATATTAGAGGAAGACGCCACCGCATCCTATGATTATATTATGTTGCGATTGTTAGACGACGCTCTTGTCAAGTTGCAGAGCTACATTGATGCAGAGGAGGAGCAAAATCGTGATGGAGGCAGCGGCACTGTGATGAATTGGGACGACCAGCCTTGCAAAGACGCCGTGTTGCGGCTGGTCTTGATTGTCGAGTCAATGATGTTTCACGGCCGGCGTAAAAAGCCAGTTCCTATTTCAGGAAAGAAAGACAAGGCGGGAGAGAATATTGAAATGGAAGGTGGCGGGAAACGGAGCGAAATAGAGGAGGAATTTCATGCCGGGCATCTCATTCAGCTCCTCATGGAACTTACATCCGATATTGACACCTTCGAAAACATGCATGTTAAGGAAAAAGACGACAATTATATACAAGACGATAATGATTATGCTGATCTTGACCCATTGAACACCTCAACCCAGGACTACGAACCAACAATGAGTGACTTGTCCACATTGAGAACGCTGATTGCTGCATGGTTACATACCGGCCAAATCCATCGAGCTGTTTCTACTTTTGCAAAAGCCAAGACAACAGTGCTGCGACCCTTTTATCACAGCCACGCCTTCCTTCGAAATCCACAGACATCAGAGGCACTGGTTCGTAAGTTAAGGGCGTTAGATGGGGTAGACGTCATGGTTGATACTGTCGCGATCTTGAACAGTCCAAGACTTGATCCAGAGCAGGAAATTGAAACCATCAGAGAGCAACGGACAGCTCTCGATGTCGGCACCAGTGTAGACGTTAACTCGGAAGATATCAAACCCACCTCAACTCCATCACGACACGGACTCAAGGGCCGTCTTGGCAAGGGCATGAAGACTTTGAACGACAAAAAGAAGGAAATCGGCAGCAAAGTGAATAAAGGTTTAAAAGAAAGCATCAAGGGACGAAATCTGCTGGGAAAATCCCAGAGCACTGGTGAAGTAGTCCCATCAGCACAAGGCAGAGCCAGTCTAGAGTTGACTGGATCGTCCCTTCCTTCTTCCTCTACGCCTTCCACCTTTCACCAAATGCAGCACCATTATTCAACGACCCCTCGCTATCTTGAGTATCACAAAAACGAGTCATTTGCGTCCAGTTTGCGTTCAGAACGAGACAGGAGAATGCAATCATGGGTATCATCCATTCAGAACGACACGGAAATAATTCAAATTGTTGTCCGAGCAAAAGGTGCAACACCAGAAGATATTGCCTACCACCGCGAACTCCACCATGTTGCTCGAATATTCTACGCCGGTACCAACATTATTGGTATTCGTGACGCAGCCCGAAGTTCCAGTGCTGATCAACAACGGCAACGTTTGAATACTGGGGATTCTGTGCAATCTATGGATTCATTGGGGAGTGGAATTCAATCACCAGAAGTTTCTTTGCTGACAGTTGAGATGGCATGCGCTAGACGCAGAATCGAGGTACCAGATGACGATTCCTCCTTTCTTCTTCGAGCACAACCACGGCCATTAAATTCGATTGGAGTGCACCGTGATACACGAAATGCAGACCTTAGCTATCGCAGCTTTGCTGGTTCGTACGAAGAGCCTGCTGTTTTGCCGGGCTCCAATAAATACGCTGGAGGGCGATATGTTCGGAGGTGTTATTTACGGTACTATCCTTCAAATCGTACGGCATCGATTGTGGTGTCAAAGGATATACGAAAGCTCGATCAACGAAAAGGAATGACGGCTTCTCCAGAGACTGGCAGAGATAGACAGCAGAATGCAGTAGCGTTTATTTCGCCCGAATTTCTGCGGGAGCGCCATCTGTGCCAAAAGTGCATTCCCAGGGGTTCCACCTCTCGTTCCCAGCCAGGCATGCTGTCTAGCAACGTCATGGAGCAGGCTGACTTCACGGCAGCGCCGAGGACTGGGAGAGCCCTCGACTTTGTCTATCGAATGTCACTTTTCGAAAGCCCAATGGTTGATCTTAGCGGCAAACGCTTCACCGTTCACGACTCAGTGACTCAAAGTTCACATAGAGCCGATGCTAGTGTTCTTGAAATGAGCGATGCTGCCCTGAGTGCTGCGCTCCTTGTTATTGGACGGGACTATGGTGAGACTACCGAGTCTCCAGGTGATGAGAGCAGTGTTGTTTCCAATGTTCGTAATAGAGTGGAGCTTGGCCCTGATGGATATCCCATTATTTGGATGAAGTACAGTAAAAAGCAGAATGATGGTACGACAAGCACGGAAATCAAGCCGTACAGAACATCTTTCGTCCGTGCCGCTCTGCTTATTTCGTCGACTCGCCAAGAAGCACAGCTGCAGTGCCTTATAAAGTGCGTAAAGGCGGGATCAGCCAAGAGTGCAACGAAAGCGCGAACAGATGCTCAGCTGAGACCAACTTTGCGGTTGCTTGATTTTGCCAGAGATCGCAGTCGCGAAAAACAAGAAAAGCTTATGCGCGATTTGAAGCTTGGGATGAATCACATCGACCGTGACCAGCTCCGTCGAAATGCCTTGGTAAGCCCTCGATATCCCACAGTGATTCGAAGTCTTCAGGTTTCAGTGAAGAGCGCTATGGCAATAAAGGATGCCCCAGTTAGAATATCAGGTAATCCTCAGGGTACCGTTTTTAAGATTCAGTGTATTGCTACCGTTTCACTTGTCGAAGAACATATTTCCGAGGAGGCTTTACAATCTTATTTGAACGCGGAGGGAAAGCTGGCGGCCTCCTACAAGGAGACGTGGGTAGTTTTCCGGCAGTTAAAAGAGTTCCAGTCTCTACATAAGCATCTCAAAACACAAGTTGCAGCTGCGGAATCATCGGGGACGGCAGGGTCTCGGCTTGTCGGTGCTGCCGCGGCAGCTTTTACGCAAACACAAACAAATCGAAGCCGCCACAGAGGTGCCATGATTCCTTCACTTGGGCAGGCAAGCAAAACTGGCGCTTTGGGTGTGACACAGCGCTCGGCTGAAAAACGAATGGAGTCTCTGGACAGGTACTTGCAGCATCTTTTAACAGAAGGAAATCCACTGCGACGTTGCACCGAGCTTCTCATGTTTATCGGAGCTTTTTATCCTCTTGCGCCAGACGTTCTTGTGGATAAGCTGCCGATATCACCACTGAACGATCCATTGGGTCGAGTGGAAATGGCGCGGGAAGTATTGGAAATGGCGGCGCGCAAGCCTCTGTCCACCGAACGTGCATCATCGGAGGAGAATTCTTCGTTCAGGTCATTCCAGGCAAGCACTAATGGAGCAGCCTCTGCAGCGATTTCTGGAAGCATTTCGTCGGATCAGTTCCAAGACGACCCCGAAAAGGAAGGCGGAAGATCCGAAAAGGTAACTATGGCGAACAAAGCCATTGTCGACAAGATTGATCAAGTTGCACTTGGTCAGGTCCGACGCAGAATATTTGAGCTTCTGGGCTACCAATTTGGATTTGAGAATGCATCTTTTTTTCGAGGCCGCATGCTCTCAGCGCTAAAGACAATGTCTTTTGCTGTTACGACGCCTGGCGAGTTCCGTAAGACTTTGTACAAAACTCATGTGGAGCAGATCAGTCCAGAAGCACTAGCTTCTTGGATCAGTTTTGGTACTGAGACATTGTGGCCCGATGGAGTCTTTTTCGAGAGCAAACCTCCGTTGACACCAGAGCAGCAGAGGGCAGCATCCGACAAAGCTAGAAAACTTCTCCACGAAAACTTTCCCGAGCAGCTTCGAACTGTACTTGGTGGAGAGTTGACCAGCGATGGAATCGACGTGCTTCACGAAATGCTTCAGCATCGACTGGTTGTGAAAAGTATGTTTTACATGTTGTTTGATTTGCTATGGGAAGAAGTATTTCCAGAGATGAAGGACATCTTATCCGGCGGAGATGCCCTAAACATTGATTTCGATGAGGAGTATTGAAGTAGCGACAGGCCATTAATGTTAAGTAGAAGACTTGATTTACAAAATTATGCTGATCATGCCACTACTGTTACAGCCACAGTCCCTTCAGTGGTTTCTGATGCCATTCCGTCGTCATCTTGCTGTGCAACCTGCAGTTCTGGCTGCCTACCGGGGTTTGAGGCTTGGCGTTGTCGTAACAATTCCGCCTTAGAGAGGCCTAAAAGATTGGCTTCCACCGATGTGGAACTAGTAGAACAAGATCTCTTCTCATTCAATTCCTTACTATCGTCAACGAGATCAATCTGAATAGCGTAATGAGTGATTCCACGATGGTCCTGTCTCGGTACCGTTGAATCAGAATATGATCCTGTGTTCGGATGAAGACTACCATGACCATGGTGATGCTTGCGCCGCTTGCTCTTGTAAACGTGTGGTTCCTGATGATTGGTATTTGTTGTTGTTATGGCTTCTGGATAGGCAGAAACGATTGGTGAAATAGATGCTCGGCATTTGACACAGTCGAATGGACCCACAAAGAAACGCATTTGACTTGTCTCCACATTTGGGTCATCGTGCTCTCGCACACTTTTCACGTCAGCAGCTGCAGCGGGCAAGGCCGCAGATAAGCCTGCCCTGGCTACGATTGTAATGTTTCGGCCAACCATTTGATGCGGACGAGCCTTTGCATACAAGAGATGGTACTTGCCGAAGCCGCATGCCGCAACAAGTCTCTCAAGATTCACATTGACAGATGCTTGTGCCGCTCTTTCTGTGTGTGCCTCCGCAAGCGATTGTATCGTATCACCAGTCACTGATTGGAAAGCAATAGGATCTAATTGTTGTTGTTGTTGGTTGACATTCTCTTGGCCGACCTCCTGATTTGAAGCATCGGCCTCGGCGTGCAGACGATCTGGGCCCTGCACTGACAGTAACGCAGATACGGGTTTCCCAACTGCAGCGTGAGCATCAATGCCCGTAAGACGGGTATAAGCAGCATTGGTATGCACCACCAGGAATGGAGGGCATGCCTGGATGAGAATTCTAAAAGTAAAACAAGGAGAAAGCGAAATAAGATCAGTTCTGTTTATTGAAACTCCATAAAAGCACGTCGATTGTAGTCACTACTATTCTTACCTGGCAAACTTTGAAAATGAAAGAACCTTGTCTAGTGTAATGGGCCGTCCTGGCCGTAGATCAATCGCACCTTTCGTCACGCTGCTTTCAGATGATTCCATCTCATCTTCAACCTGTTCTTCGTACTCCCTTCGCATATCCATGCGCTTGCGTTTCTTTACTTGCAGTTTTCGCTCACGATCAGCTTCGTTCTGATCTAACATCACTTGAGGACTGGGCGCATCAACCTTCGTGGCATCGGTGGAATATCGACGAGCTACTACAGGGTAAATAGTTTCCTTTTCGGCAGCAAGCTTCTGTTCATCCGAGTTGACATCCTCCGAGTTGGAGTTCCCCTCTTCTAGGGTTCCTTCCTTTGCTCTGACATCATCATCATTACTTCCTTTTTCTTCGTTGCCACTTCCCGAGCTGCCATTTCCGGAACTACCGTTGCCACTCCCTGAGCTGCCTTGATTACTACCACTGTTACCACCACTGCCACTTCCTGACCCAGAGGTCGTTGTATTGGCATTGCTTGACTCCGTAACTACGCGTGTATCATCATAGTTGTGTTTCGCTTGCTGTGTATTCAGTTGTGCTACCTGGTGTTGGATACTTCGTTGACCAGATGAAGACGACAATACAGGGTCTTCGGCGGCGGCTTCTTGTCCTTCGTCGGGTGTCTGAAAACGGGCTCTGTAAGATAGCACTTTCTGTGTGTCTATTCGAGCAGCAGGCTCACGGTCGTCCTCGAGGTCAACATCCATATCGTCGTTCTGGGCTTGACTAGCAGGTTCGTTGGCGTTGTCGGCATTCTCCGGCGACCTTTCTTGAGTTGCCTGTTCCGAAGAAGCACACGATGGTTGCTTGTGCTTTTTCTTTGTCCTGGCCAAGACAATCATCGACGACGTCTCACTTTCGTCGTCATCAATATCGACGGGATCATCGTCGGGAGCGTAAAACTCGGCATCTGCTGCAGCCTGAAGTGGCTGCTGCCTTGCTGCAAGCTGAAGTGGAATCGGAGGAGGCTTTGAGGCATCCAGTGTATCTTCTTGGCGCAAATGAAGAGGTGCGATCTTGGGGGGTTTGGCAAGACTATTGGATGACCGCGATGATGCTTTTCTTGACTCGCCAAGCGATGACGACGACGATGACGTCTTGGAATTTTCATCTTTGGAATACTGAAGAGGTTCTTCACCTCCAGTAGACTTCGTTTCTCCAATCCCATGGGAACTAAAGAAGGGACGGACAACCTATCAATCAAAGCAAGGGGAAGTCGGGGATCACCGAGATTTAGCAATGCGTCTAGAACAAAGCAAGAACGTAACCGACACAAGCAATCATGCACAACAAAATCGTCTACGCATCTTACCTCCATAAGCTGCAAATAATTCTCCAGAGAGGGTGCATTATCAGTGTGGTCAGATGCTGGTAAGTGCTGCTGCTGCTGCTGCTGCTGCCTACCATGTGGTACATCGGGTTGTTCATGAATATAACCAACTCGCCTTATGTCAATACGAGGGTCCATGGGGTGCACTATTTGGACCCCATTCAACTGAACTGGAGGTTGGCGGCTGTCACTACTCGCGGAAGACACGGAATCAAAACTTTTTGCTGTCTTGTCATCTGATCTTTTCCGCCTGTGACGTTTCTGTCTATCATTCCTTCTGGTTTGTTGTCCGGTGAAGTTATCTTTTTCGGGACCAGTAGCTAGACTCATTCCGGAAGAGTCGTTCTCGCTGCAATCATCAGTGTCAATATTAGTATCCTTGATAGAAAGGTTCTTGACCGGCAAAATGATGTTATCTTTGGCCTTTTTCTTGGTTGACGCCGACAGATCCGATGATGCATCAGAGGAGCAATCGGCTGTATATCCTGCTCGACTACCTTGGCTTGATGTCGATGTTTCTGCTCCGCCATCTTCGTTTGCAACGCCGCCATCATCATCATCTTCTTCCTTTGCCACCGACTGATCCCGAGGCTTGCCAGGAATCGGATCCACTCTGTCGCTGCTGCCATTAGTGCTAGAACTGTTGGAGATAGGCTCATCACTAACCTGTCGAGGCTCTCCCTCGTTCTTTGATGCCAGGGCCAGGGGTTCGCTACAGCCACTTTCATCCTGTCCACCTTGGCCATCTTGAGTGGACAGCTGCCCTAGACTGGCCATGTTGGATTGTAGATTGTATGTTGCTTGCTAGCCTCCTATCCTGCTAGTCCTGTTTGAATTTCGACTGTACTGTTTCTTGTTTCAGGCAATAATTTTGTTCATGAGGTATCAGGACTTTCTCGAGGTTTTAAGTTTTAACTATGGGTTTTTTTGGTTTTATTTGCGATAGTAGCAAGTGAAGGCAAAAATGACGATCATTTCAGAAAAGAATGTTGGAGAACAATGGGCAGTGTCTGACGCATTTGTTGCACGATGACATCAGATTATTTTTTCTTAAATAATAGTAGACTTTTAATTAAAATTATTTTTTCTTCACAATATTTCACCATATTTTCATGCGTCATCAAAATGTGGATCATTTGAATGGCCAACTCGTCATTACAGCGAAAGGTAACTTGTTGGAGCTTCGCTTTCTTGGCTCCACTTTTTTGTTAAATAATTAAATAAAAGATTTTTATCCAGTTTTCTTCGAGCGGGCATGCATTTTAGCTATTTCATCAATTGGTGTTCGTCCGTGGTATTTTTTCGTTCGTCGCAAAGTAATAACAGCCACATTGCAGCAAAAATACTTCATTGTTTCCTTTTGCGCTTGTCCGTGCATGGGAAGTTCTCTATAGTGAGGTAGAAAGTGTGCTGGGGAGAGCCTCTGGGATACTGAAGGAAACATGCTATACGAGAAGAAATAATAGTGATTTCCAGATTTGGTGTGAAACTGTCATAGTTGCTTGCTTGACGCGCAATCAAACTTGCACATACCCTTACAATAAGGTACGTATTGCAGCAGAGCATAGTCGCAGGAGAATTTATTCGCCCGATGCCATCAAGTTGTACCCCATTAGTATTGTTTCTGTTTTTGTCAATGAAGCTGGACTTTCCGCATCCCAATGACGAACAAGCTCAAGTAGCAAATGGATTTTTGGTCATTTTCGACGAGCTGCCATCGTCAAACAAACTATCCAACAACCCAGAACCCAAAAGCGATGATTCGGCGGCATCAGATTCATTATTAAAAAACAATCCGTTTCCCACACCATACAAAGCACTGCCGCTGACGCCACCAGCCCTGAGATCTGTGTAGTCCATGCCATGATTTTGAGTTACAGCATTCAAAGAAGCAACGGCAAAAGGATTAGACGTTTTCAATGCATCCTGTCCACCAAACAAGTGCAACGACTGTGCCACTGTGGGCGATTGTTGTTGTTGTTGTTGTTGCTGGTGGTGGTGGTGGTAGTATCCTGGAGGCAAGCCCTGACTAAACCCGGCTGGCATAGGGGTGGGGATGCCCACCGTTGGAGCAACTCCGAAGGGGCCGCCACCTCCAAAACCCGGTGGAGGCGCTGTAACGCGAGGAGGTGGCGCTTGTAGAGGCAAAGATGGCGCCGGAGCCGGGGAGGGCACAGATGCTGGGGCAGATTGAGCTAGAACTCGTTTCTGAAGGAGTGCACCCGGAACCAAAAGGGCTGGACCTCCTTCTTTGGATTTATACTCGAGAACATCACCATCTACTCCATTTGTAGTTGTTGTTGTTGCTGTTGCAGTAACAGCTGGTTGCGTATCATTTTCACCATTATTTTCTGTCTCCATCATGGGATAGTCATCGTCTTCGTTGTCAATTTCCATGTTCGCTGACTCGTCTTTCCAGGCATAAGATCCGCCCGGTGTCCGTTTAAAGCCATCCTGGTTTTTATCTTCTGCCACGCGGTCACCAAAGGCCAGGAACCGTGCCACCTTAATTTTGTACTCTTCTGATGAGGCGTGCGCATGACCAACCGTCGAATCTTGGGTCGAAGATTGCTGCGTCATATTGGACGACTCTTGCGTTGAACTCAAATGCAATTCCAAGACATCGGCAGCTTCTTCTACGGATGCATAACCATCCTGACGGTTCACGGCCATATTGTCGTTGAGAAATGCCTGAAAGGGAGCGTATCCAATCAGATTCTTATATTCTTTCAACGTCGTCGACTCAACCCAATTATTATCTCTATCAGTTGCGGCTGCAAGTCCAAGAGGTTCTCGCAAATCCGATAACACGTTCATAACCTGGACAATACTCTTCCAAAACGAGACTTCGGTCTTGTCGCAAAACCTTTTTGCCCGGCTTGACAGCTGTGGTTTTTTCATGTCCAGTGCTGGAGTAGTTTCAATGTACTCGGCCACCAATAAAAGAGGGAGCAACAATCGAACGGATGGAGGAGGGCTTTTGCTGGGATTCCCAGTTTTTTCGGGTTGATCTTGAATTTTGGCCAGACCCTGCAAAACTTGTTCGGCCAAACAGCCACCAAAAGCCATGGTAAAGGTTCGGGCCAACCATTGTGTTGCATTCTTTGTTGCTGCCGTTGCATCCGTATTGTTCGTATCAGATAGGTAGGTTTCGGAAAAGGCGCAAATGGCTACCATTTTACACAACAAGGCATCCCCAAATGCAGAGGCGCGCAACAGAACGGTAAAGAGGTCTAAAATGGATTCCATTTGCTCTACCACAAACTCGTCGCTCACCAGAGCATTGTCAGTTGATACTGATGTGGTAGTAGCAGTTGTTGTAATTCTCTCGTTCTTGTCTTGAATACCCTGAAAGAACGAAAAATGCAAATCGACAAATTGGGACAAAAAATGACGACTCAGTGCGGTTCTCTGTGTCTTGGCCATTATTTCTCGTCCGCCAGTCGAGCATGCCATCGCAGCAGCAGCAGCAGCAGTAGCAGGAGTTGGTTGTTTATGAAACCAATCACGATTGGATTGAAACAAGCGTGCCAGATTGGCCTTGGCAATTTCGAAGGGTTCTCCCGTGGTCATGAGCGATCGGGCGTACCAGTACAGTGCTACCGTATTAAGCGGTGCCGCAGTATCCTTGAGCTGGGCCACCACGGCCAACTGATTGTACGGATTTCCAACTCCGGGAGCCAATTTCGAGGCCTTACCGTAGGCTGTTTGTGCGGCACCGTAGTTGTTGTCGTATCTGTGCAAATCTCCCAAATGAATGTATATGCGAAAGAGACCCGGTACGACACCGGCGGGGTCCTTGGAGGCAGCTGGTTTTTGAGAATCGTCTAGTTGCGATTGTGACTGCTGCTGCGACTGCTGTGCTTGTGACATGCTACTATTGTTGGATGCTATTACCAACTTGTCCTTGTACTGCGTAATTAGGTACTCGTACAGCGTAATGGCCTCCTTTAGAAAATTCGCCAATGACGTTTCGTACCGTCCCACGTTGGGTCCCTTTTTGCGCTGTTCCTTGGCCTTGCGTTTGCGCAGTACACCAATGGGCGCGTAAAAACACGAACGCCACAAACGACCCACACAGTCATGTCGTTGGGCGAATTGAGGTTCCGTTAAAATGATATCACTGACAACTTCGCACAATCGCATGCGCAATCTCGATGCTTCCTCGTCCGATTTGGTATTGGCCAATTGATTCAATTGTTGTTCGAGATTGTCCACCATTTTGAGCTTTTCTTTGGCATAGGCTACAGGAGATAGAGCTATCCTGGCCCCCGGACGGTGGTTTTGGGAGCTCATGATATAATAATGTTTGCTATTGTTATTGCTAAGTGGTTTTGTTGTTGCTGTTGTTGTTATCGTCGGTGTTGTTGGTGGTTGTGCTTCGCTTATTATTATTTCACTTTTTTAGTGCACCATTCGTGTTATTATTGGTGCATTCTTAACATCGACAACGCAAGCCAGGGTTGAACCTTGTTGGTTCCCGGCAAGACTGAATCTGTTGCAGCCATCAAAAACGATACCACGAGTCACGACCGCTACAGTTACGGTCAGTTTGAAATCTATTGACATCCAATACGATAAAAACGTACTCTAATACAGTATTTAATATTTCGATGACAAGAAGTAATGAGATGAGTGCATAGTGTGTATCAATCGCACTTTCAATCAATACTTTACAGCTAACGAAAGAGCATATTATAACGCAGTAAGAACAATATGTCAAGTAGTAAACTTCCGCAGCACTATCCCAATGAAACGAATCGACTACTATTGTCGTCTACCAACAGCAACTCCTCCTCGCATCATCATTATAATGATGCTGCTACTCCTGATGGCGTTGATATCGTGACACTGGAGCGAAAAAAGTTTAGCAAGTGGCATACTCAAACTATTTTAACAGTGGCTATGATTCTTTTGGTGTTGGTAGCAGGATTTAATTTGGTTTGGGATGATTGGTTTCAGAATCCTAACGTTATCGAACATCGACTGGTAGGAAATTTTAAACGTGTGGCCGAACAGTCCATAAAGCTTCTCAATAATCTGACGTTGAATGCATCGGCCACAACCACAACAACAACATCAACAACAGCAGCAGCAACAACAGCAAATGTCATTCCCAATGGATGTGAAAGTACCGTTTTGATTATGCGACACTGCGAAGATTTGGGTGGACATATCAAGTACGACGATGGATCGTCTCACTGTAGTTATCTCGGATTTCAACGAAGCATGTATTTAGCATCTCTGTTTGGAAATGCCACAGGCGATGATGATGATGATGATGATGATGATGACAATGGTGGTCATCATGATCATCCTGCTCGTTGGCCCCTGCCGACCAAATTGTTTGGAATGTGGAATCGCAAGGGTACCAATCAACGCCAATACGAACTGTTAAAGCCGTTGTCGGACAAATCGGGTGTACCTATACAAATGGTCCCTTTCGACACGGCCTCTCAAGATGTGCGAACCGAAATGTTCAATGTGCTATCGAGGGGTCAATTTTGCGATCAAGTCGCTGTCGTGGCATGGAAACACAAGTACATTCGCACCTTGGCGGCAGTGTTGGGATGTGATCAAGAAAGGGGATGTCCTGGTGGTAGCACCTTTGCTTGGGACGATTACGACTTTGATACCGTCTGGGAAGTCCAATATGTCTATAAACCCGAGGCATTGCGAGCCTATCCACAGAATGAAAGTGTGACCATCCATCATCGCAAACACAATCCAGAACTTCTATCAGATGGGTGGAAGGTATTTGGAAGTGTTACTCACGAAAATTTTGATGCACTAGAGTATAAGAGTCAATTCTATGCGGACAAGGACAAGGACTGGATGGATCAGCCATGAATGAGTTTTTCAAAAACGGAGTTGTTTTTACTATAAACATCTGGTTATGTATTGGTTACAGAAGGGTAAGCTTCGAGAGAGTGAATAATCCTTGATTGCGCGAGGTATACGTGCAATTTATAATAAATACAGGTCTTTTTTTGCTTGGTTGGTACTGGTACAAGACCTCACCATCTTAATTGAGAGGAGTGCCCTCCATGCTAGCAGCAGACGTTAGTACTGGTTCGTTGCAAAAATTCTTATCTTCGACATACATGTTCAAATGACAAGCCTTGCTGTACCAACCTACCAGGACTTCCTCTTCTGATCCTGGTTGGTTGCGTAAACGGCAGGCGGCGGTGCTCTTCGAAGGCATGGCCCGGTAATGGTTGGGACCATCCTGTACGCACTGAAACCCCACCAAGGGAAAAAGCACGACGTCATCTGTTGCTTTGACATTATCCCATTCGATAAATTCGTCTTGTTGAGGTTTGTCGATTGTAGTAGACCTGGCCTTGGATGCTTCCGGCCGAGGATGGCGGATGTGACTGGGAAGGGCAAAGACACGGCTGACAAAGGCACGCGCAGATTGAGACAACGGATGTCGCTCCTTTGACGTTGCTGTGGTCGCTGTAGCGGTGGTAGCTTTGATTTCTTCGACAAGTCCAGCACGAGCATAGGCAGCATTAACAGCAGCTTCTAGCTGCTTTCCTTGTTCCGGCATCAGGTGCAACTGAGAAGATAATCTTACTGTGCTGGATATGGATGTTGTGGATAAATGAGACATGGAAAAGGCGTCAACAAGAGCTGCCGTCATTGTCATCAGGGTAGCCGCTGCTACGATAGATCTTTGAGTTGCAGTCATGGTATATTGGTTGAGTTTAATTTGGAAATATTATAACAAGAAAAATGATGTTGTGGGTTGTGGGACCCCCCCGAAAGCCGAATAATATTATTACGAATACGAGCACTGTAGTCTAGTCTACGTAGTCTAGTAGTGTACGTGCCAGAGGCAAAATCGAAAGGTTTGGACTTTTCAACTTCATGTCTCGACTTCATAGAGTGCTGCGTTTCTGCGTTTTGTGAAGGATTTGATTGGTTAAAAACAAAGAGAACTATTGAACTGCATCTTTAAGGTCGAAACAGTGCGTACTTGATACGCATAGACGGACGGACTGAAAAGATGTTGTTCTATTTTTTTAAAGCATTCCGAAACAGGGCTACTCTGTACTCCAGTTAGGTACTAGGAGTAAAACAATTTGCGGAACAAATTCTAGGTTTTTGTTTGTTTGCCATACGCAAACTTGCCAGTACTACTGCATTCTGCTACCCTTCAATGTGCTGAGAACATCGGTGCTGGCTTTCCTTCGTTTGGCAATCTGACGGGCGGTTTCGCCCTTGGCTGTCTCGATATCAACAGATTCGGGATATATAAACACCAACAACCGAAAGATGGCCAGATTGGAATTTTTGTTGGCGGCAATGTGCAATGGAATTCGACCTTTTCGGTCCTGCTTGTTCAATGCTCGAGGAGCAGCTTTGACTATAGCTTTGATATGAGTTGTAGCTAGGCCAGCCTCGACTGCAATGTGCAAAGGAGTGTAGCCTTTGTCGCATTGGACATCGCATGCTTTGGGGTGGGCCTGGATAAGTTTCTCGAACACTGATAATGAAATATTTTTCTGTCGTGCTACAAAATGCAGGAGGAGACACCCAGTTGCGTCTTTTTCTTTGGCTATGGCTGGTCGTGCGGTGATCATTGCAACGACTCCTTCTGGATCTTCGAGGAACATTTTTTGCAGTTCCGTAGGCTCTTCGTTCAAATCATTATCGATCAATGTTTTGCTCGCTTCTTTAATGGATGATGTGCTCGCTTTGAGCCTGCTACTGTTTTTGCGTGGTGACTGGTGACTTGAACGCCTCGTGGACGATGATCTGGACTTGCTTTCTGGCGAAGCTCGAGAAGAAAATGATTTTGTCCGGCGAGGCAATCTCTTGCTAGACCTGCTCATGCTTCCTAGATCAACTTGGTCCAATGTACTCGACCTTTTGAATTGTTGGGGCGATCGTGGTTTGACTTTATCTGCGCCCATACTTTTGCATCGTCGAAGATTTTTGCTTCGCGAGGGCTTGACGCTACTAATCGAGGCATCAATTGTTGGGACGACTGAGTTGCCGGATTTCATCAAGGATTTCGAACGAGCCTTAGATTTGGTGTGACTGCTTCTTCTTTGTGACGATCCCATACTAGATTTTGTTGAAAAGACTGCTAGCGCCGCATCTCCATCCGTATCCATGCTTCGGCATCGTCGAAGGTTTCCGCGCTTTGTCATTGTAGTCGATGGTATTGCGTTGTCGACTGTGCTGTGGCATCGTTTGATTCTTTTGGTGGCCTCTGGTAACCTTCTTCTATTGTGCTTGCTTGATTCCATCGCATTATGTCCTTTCAATGATGTGGCACGCCACATCTTCTTCTCGCGTTTCCTGTCCTCTTTGGCTTTTCCTTCCCAGTCAAAGCCGCCTCTTGCAAGAGTTTCGCGTCTCTTATCCTCTCTGGCTTTTCCTTCCCAATCAAACCCACCGTTTTCAATAATCAAGTCCCTTGTTGATATCTTTTTCTTGAGTTTGCCACGCTGTTTTATAGATGCTCGCGTTGCCCTTTTCTTTGTCGAAAAGCCACCATCTACCATCTTGTCACTGCCCGAGCTAGAAACTGGAGTGCTCTTCGTTGCTCTACTCTCGTAGTTATCCCGGACTTCATTGACTCCCTCTTCACTGCATCTGTTTTGATCATTTTCGCTTCTGCCACTATAGAAGTTTTCGTCGCTGTCGTATCCAATAATCTCGTCATTTGAGGTTATCTCCCTACCGGTCTGCGACTGACTCGAGTCGTCATTTTGAACCAAAATTTCTGCGGCATGACGTACACTAAACGATCCAACAACTCGATTTTCTGGTTTTCGATGCACGCCTCTTGCTTGGTTGCTACCCCGCTCAATGTTGTCATCAGGGTGATCAAAGGCCACAAGACCAGCAAGGCCTTGATTCTTGACCGTAATACTTCGTTGTGGTATGTCGTCGACTTGATAGGTTTGACCCATGCCATCAAAGTTGCTGATGGATCCATGCAGAGATGCTCTCAAACCCCTACCTTTGAACGAGAAAGACTCGTGAAATGATTTCACGTTTGTCACTTTCTGCTTCTCAAGCAGCCCATCCAACATGGCTTCCCGGACAGACTTGCGCCTTTCGTTGTCATGTGTTTTCGTCCTACGAATGGATTGAATGGATTCACTATCCCCGCCTCCGTTGATAGAATGAATTGAAATATCAAGGTGACCAAGTGAATTTCCAAATTCGTCCATAACCCTTTCTCGCCTTTCAGCCTTACCACGTAAACTACTGTTCATATTGCGACATTGTGAATTACTCATGCCCGATCGTCGCCGGCGACTAAAACCTGAGCAGCTCACGCTTAGACTTTGATCGGCGGATTTTCTTCGACTTTCTGAGTTTGCAATTCCTCTTTCCGAGGTATATAAACAACATGTTTTTCGATGTTCGCTGGAATGTCGTTTTGAACGACCCGCACCATTTTTCGTGAGCACTCTTTCCGCACTAGCGGCCCGTCGTCGTTCGTTACAGTCTATTTCAAAATCATCATTAATATCATCGCCATCATTGCCGTATCCCATGCTACGACTCCGTCTGTAAGGATACTGGTGCCCTGGTGGAACAGGAAACAAATCCTGAAGACTGGTCATGCCACGCCTTTGTAGCGGTGCATCACCATACAGTTCCTCTTGACTCGGCGTGTCGTCATTTGTTGGAAAATTGCTACCTTCTTGGTATGACAAGTTTAATTGTTGTTTCTCCCTTTCTTTAATTTTGTCACAGCCTCCGCCGCGTCGATGTAAGGCACCTCGGCTGGAAGAATAGCTACCTGGTGACCTGCTGATACTGCTGCCCTTCGACGATCTACGTTCTGATCTGGCAATCGAGTTGGAACAGGTGCTTCTGTTGCCTCTTGTACCGCTACTGGACGAAACGCCAAGAGAATTACTATCAGAGGATCCTACTAACTTCCGGACTCTACTTTTAGGAGTCAGGGATCCAGGGCTCTTGGTAATATCCGATATCAAATCAAATGTCGTTTGCTCCAAGGATTTCCTGTTGTGATCATTGTCCCCTTCATCCGATGAATCCAAGTCACCAAAACTAGGTAGCCGAGGGATACTTTTATCGCTTTCAGTTGTTCCCGCTGTACTGGGTGTACCCCCACATTTTTTGTTTGTGCTTTGATTGGTGGGGGTCAAAAAAGATTGTTGCTGTTGAACTTGAAACAATCCTCGATTGGCTTTTCGATCGCTCAAACTACCGCAACTTTTGGGCGCGTTTTTGGAGGACCTGACAAACAAAGATGTTCTCTTGGGAGATTCCACTGCCTTCTTCATCTATAGATAATAATAGGAGAACAAATGATTGGATGGCATCATTTGATTGTTGAGATGCAGTAAACAGACAGCATTTTCAATCGTTCGGGTTCACGGAAAATATTCCAACAACTATTGCAGCAAACATTAGGCGTAAAGAGCAAACGAAACACTCCCCCTTCTTGCTGTGAACTTACAGTATATCTATCTTCCTTCTGATTGCTCATGCCCAAGGGTTGTAATTGTTTGCTGAGAAGGGCCCTATGTTCTATGTCGTTGCCCCTTTATTCAATTTGGTTGTTGCTTGGAGTCTGAATGATGAATTCAAGGATTGTTCACCTCCGGTCATCGAAGACATTTTCTCATGACTAGAGTCAACTCGACAATTAAATAAATATTTCTATTCGTGGTCGGCAACCGAAAAGTAATGACCAGTGTTAAAAAAAATTACCAACATAGAGTAGACCTATGCTCCTCTAGCTGAAGCAAAATAATAATAATATTCAGGCCACATGTTGTGACGTTGTGACGATTTTTTAGCTCAAGCGCTCGTATTCTTTTTGCGGAACTTTGCACTAGCAAGTGCACAGCTCGTGCAAGAATTATGCTTTACATCGGGCTTCTGCTTGAAAACCACATGGTTCATGACAAACCTGGTGACAAGTGGCAAAGCCATGGAGCCTCAAGGCCTCAAGAGCACTGCCAGACACAACCGTAGACCCAGCAACAGCCGCCGGCGCTGCAGGCAGGCAGGATGTTGGGTGGGTGGGGTTACGTGGCCTTGGAAGCCTCGAGTTTCTAGACTCATGTCCGATGGAACGCCAGAATTAGCGACTCGTGTCCGATGGAACACCAGAATTATCCAATGTTGGGATGCTCGGCCGGAATAGCTGGCGTAGTGACACATGATCATTAAAATGAAAGTCTAGCGCAATTACCATGTCGATACTGAAATTACTAGCTAATACTTGGAGCATGAAATAGCTAGAGCAACTTAATTGAACCAACGATAATGTTATTGCATAGGATTTTTGCGGGTAGACTTCTATCCGAATACAAGTGTTTCCAAATGGAATTTTCCTTCACCAAATTTTGCAGAGTTCCGATTTCCTTTGTGTCATAAACACATCCTCATTCTTGAATCTATACAATGCCAAACTGCCACACAGCCGCCTTTTGTATTTAGTTTGAAAATTGCTTCTTTCAGTGCATTTAACAAAAGTCTCATTACACAATGACAGCCGCCTGGAAATGTTGCAATGCCACTCCCTCCGTATCCGATTCCACTGGTGCGAATTGCACGATGCCTTTGGTAGTTCCATAATTGCCCTCAACAACTTTGTAGACCAGTTTTACACCATGTCGTTGGACCGCAAGGGGCGAGACGATCGACGTTGCTTCCGAATACCGCTGGTGCTTGGATGGCCCGTCAAACCGCTCTGCCAAGCGTGTCAGCACAACAGACAACAGTAAGAGAAGAGGAATAAAGGGCACGTACCAAATCACAAAAACCATAAACGGATAATTATCCATGAAAAAGTACGAGTACAAGGCAACGTCCACAGCCATTGCCAGAACCAGCGTGACAATGAAGAGAAAATTGGTCCAGAATGCCAGTTTCCCGTCCTTGCGCAGCTCTTTCTGGATGCATCGATAACGCATCATGAGTGCTCCTAGAGTCCACTCATCGATAGGTATTCCCATGGCAAGGACACTGTACATGACCATGAAGTCATTCAGTTCAGTAAGAGGCTTGGCGCGTTGTAAGAAGGAGTCGCTCACGGGTGGCAGAGAGCCTTGGGTCTTCAACGCCCGTCGCACATGTACCTCCACACAACCCGTTTTGAGATCAGGTTCTTTTGCCTCCAAAAAGAAACCATGCGGCTGCAGCAGACAGTTCAGCTCGTGCAAAAGCTCATGCACACCCTCATGAAACCTGCGCAAAGCTGACTGGTAGACCTTCGATTTTCGGTGACATGCTTCCCAGTCGACGAAAAAGAGTGAACTGTTAAACAAAATCAAGACAAACCAGCTCCACACACCGTCTTCTAATTGCTCGTACTGCCGCGAAATAAGTCCCTGGATGACTCCTATGGCGATCGCGCAAAAAAATAACATGAAAGGCGGTAACCACATGCGCCAAGAATTTCCGTGCGCCGGGTGCTTCTCCCTATTGAAGTACTGAAATTTGATGAGAAGGCCGCCAAGAATACTCAAGGAAGTGCCTTCCAAGTCGAGGCGGTGGTGTTTGAGCACGGCAGAGGCTGCGCAGTGACGATTGGAGGGACGCAACTGAATGGTACCAAGGGGGGCATCGTCGGCCATTTCTTCCTGGTTCGACATCAGCGGCGCAAAGCCGTCATTGTCCTGTCCCCACCAAGACCGTGGATAATATGCTGTCATGATGTAATGTGTCTAGTAGTAGTAGTAGTAGTAGTAGTAGTCTGCAGCTATTTATTCATTAGTAGTTATTCAGGCCCTTGTAGTAAGGTTCAATAGAATGGGAATGTGCACGATGGATCTGTTCAAATAGCTAGTACTACTACTAGTACTACTAGTACTAGAGTAGGATGGGACGAGGGAGGAAGGTTTTGAAAGGACTGTGCGATTGCTTCTGAGTCGTGATTTTGTTGAATTCACAGTGCACCGTAGAAACAACGAGGAAAAGTATCACGGTAGATTAGTACTGGTCCAGCACAACTGAGGTAGTACGTAGAACCAGTAGCACTAGTAGTAGACCTAGTAGACCTACTAGCAGGTAGAGCACTACTACTACTTTAGTAGCAGTAGGAGTAGTAGTAGGAGTAGTCTTTCATTATTTCGATTATTTTGCGGAAGCTGGTACCTGGTACCAGGTACAGTAGTAGGCTTGCACTCTCATCATCATCAAGAAGTACCAGTAGCCATGCCTTAATTAGCTAAGGGAGGAGTGACTACTACGGTACTAGAGTACTACCGCTAATAGCTACGGAGTAGTAGCTAGTTGTGGTACTAGACTAATCTACTCTAGTAGTAGTACCTAGTAGCTAGACTACGACTTTCGAACAAAATCAATGGCCCCTGGCGGGGGGTACGCCAACCACTCTTTATAGTATTTGGACCTATGAATATGATCGTAACCTGAAATATTTGACCAGAGTTAACTCAAACCCTTATGATCTCTTGCCAATATTTGGACCTATGATGATGATCGTAACCTGAAATATTTCATAAGTATATTAGGGTTTGAGTTAACATAAATATTTCAGACTATGACAATTATTGTTTTTCAATATATTATTTATTTGTTCTATAAGAGGTCCGAGGTCTGTGCTAGCAATTTAGGATTTTTTTCTGCAGAGTACATGAGGTCCATAGACCTCGAGTTAAGTTTGATTATAGAAACTTTTAGTACTCCACTTTGAAAATAGTAAGCTAAATATTTATCTCGGTCGGAATTTGAGGTCCG
>Ga0210025_1001743_pt1 | contig 22852 bp, 15 predicted proteins | sample CryGeyme20150102_FD_183989 | JGI IMG/M metagenome (GOLD analysis project Ga0210025, IMG submission 183989) | Groundwater microbial communities from Crystal Geyser aquifers in Utah, USA - Crystal Geyser metaG 2015-0102 (SPAdes) (version 2) | ecosystem: Environmental > Aquatic > Deep subsurface >... | reverse complement strand
CCAATACCACTATCTGTTGTTGCTTGTGGCTCCATTGGTTGTCGCTTGTGGCTCCAGTCTCCAGTATCACCCGTCGTTGTTCATGGCTCCAGTCTCCAGTATCACCCGTCGTTCATGGCTCCGGTAGTATCTGTATCTCCAGTCGTTCATGGCACTGGTAGTAGCTCATGTATCTGTCGTTCGTGGCTCCAGTATTGGCTTTGTTGTTTGTGGTTCCAGTTTCCAGTATCTGTTGTCGTTCATGGCTCTAGTATCTGTTGCTCCTGTATCTGTTGTCCGTGGCTCCAGCAAAATCTCCTGTACCTGTCGTTTGTGGCACCAGTATCTGTCGGTCGCTTGTGGCTCCACCAGTATCCGTCTGTCGTTCGTCGCGGCTCCAGTCTCCAGTATCTGTTGTTCGTTGCTCCTGTGGCTCCAGTGGCTGTAGCTTTTGCTTGTGGCTCCAGTATCAGTCGCTCGTGGCTCCAGTCTCCAGTATATATTGATCGCTTGTCTCATGTATCTGTCGTTCGTGGCTCCAGTATCCTTTGTTTTCGCTTGTGGCTCCAGTATCGGTTGTTCGCGGCTCCGGTGGCTCCAGTATCTGTTGCTCCAGTGGCTCCATTGGTTGTTGTTTGTGGCTCCAGTATTGGCTTTGTCGTTCATGGCTCCAGTCTCCTGTATATGTTGCTCCAGTCTACAGTATTGGCTTTGTTGTTCCTGGCTCCAGAATCTGTCGTTCGCGCGTTGCTCCATTGGTTGTTGCTTGTGGCTCCATGGCTCCGGTATCATCTCCTGTTGTCGTTGTTCGTGGCTCCAGTCTCCTGTATCTGTCGTCCTATGGCTCCAGTATCTGTTGTCGTTCGTGTCTCCAGTCTCCAGTATCTGTCATTCGCTTGTGGCTCCAGTATCTGTTGGCGTTCATGGCTCCAGTCTCCAGTATTTCCTGTCGTTCGTTTCTCCAGTAGTACCACTATCTGTTGTTGCTTGTGGTGGCTCCAGTGGTTGTTGCTTGTGGCTCCAGTCTCCAGTATCTGTTGTCATCATGGCTCTGGTATCTCCTGTCGTTCATGGCTCCAGCCAGTATCTGTCGTTCGTCGTTCGTGGCACCAGTATCATCTGTCGTCTTGCTCCTGTGGCTCCGGCAGTGGCTCAAGTACTATCTATTGTCACTTCCTGTGGCTCCAAGCTGTCGCTAGTGGCTCCTGTGGCTGTCGTCGTTGCTTGTCCTGAGGCTCTTCAAGCAGGCAATCATCTAGTGTTTTGGCGATTTTTTTGCAAAATAGCGTTCTATTGTTGTATCTCTCCAAATATAGAGAGATAACTACAACAGAGTCTTAGCTTGTATGTTTATAGATATTTGTCAACTTGTAAGTAATGGAATTGGTCTCTTATTGATGAAGATATGACTATGTTTGTCAAGTTGTTGTTGTTCACACATTTTTTTTTTTTCGTGCGCGAGATTTCCTGTTGCATTCTTTTTTGCAAACAGCTGTAGTAGACTACCAGCAGGTACTAGTAGTAGACTACTACTACTAAAAGCTACTAGCTAGTAGTAAGAAGTAATACAAAATCTACTCTACTATTCTACTCGCTGCTCCAAATCAGAGTAAGTGTGTGTGTATGAAAATGTGAAGGGTTTCGAACGTTCGAACACGTACTACCTCAGGTAGTACAGTGTACGCTGGTGTACGTACAGTTCTCACTTCATGGTGGATCATATGGTGGTTCATGGTTCATGGTGCTGGTTCATGGTGGGGTTCATGGCGGTGGTTCATGGTGGTTGGTGGTTCATGGTGGTGTTCTTGGTAAGAAAAAGCGCACACTTACTCAAAAATTCCAAAATCCAAAATCTTTTTTTGTACTGGTACATCACAACAAATAATAAATAATGATAACATGATTAATAATCATAAAATACAGTTTGGCTCTCCATCTCTCTCAAATGAGTTAAACACTTGTCGCGCTACATCAACTGTAATTAATTGTTACTACTACTAGCTTTCTACTACTAGTCTAGTAGTCGTCTAGCTCTAGCTCTAGCAGTAGCAGTAGCAGTAGCAGTAGCAGTAGCAGTAGCAGTAGCAGTAGCAGTAGCAGTAGCAGTAGCAGTAGTAGCTTCTCTACACTCTACACAAGCACACTCGCACACTGGCACGCACGGCCGTTCACAGTTCACAGTAAACCTACAACCTACATACACTCGACACGTGTGTTCTCATTCACAATTCTCTGATCATGGGACCATCATCATCATCACCACCATTATCATCATCATCATCAACACAAGTTTCTGGGCTCCTCATGGCTACTGCAGCCCTTTTACTGGAACAATTGCTCCGAAGAATGCAATTCGATACGACTGCTACTGCTACTGCTACTGCTACTGCGAATTCTATCTCCATGATGCCAATCATGTTACGACAACAACATAATAATAATAATGATAATCTTCATCGACTACTACTACCACCACCACCACCATCATCATCATCATTATTGTCCAATCGTTTCCTACGAGATCGAATCATGGTACAAGTATTGTTGTGGCTTACCGCATCGTTACCTGCCTCTGCTTCCTTTTCGTTGTCGTCGACGTCGTCGTTGTCGTCGACAGTAGCAAGTAACAACAACAATGAAACCATTGATTATTATCAACAGCAACAACAGCAACAACAACAAGAAGAACATTATTTTGATCTGTACTTACATTTGTTATTTTTTTGCAATTTGTTGGGAATACTAATACCTTCCTTATTGTTGTTGTTGTTGCATCATCATCATTGCAAGACAATTGATTTTTTGGTCCGTCCTCAAACACAAACACAAAAAGAAAACAACAACAACAACAACAACAATCCATCAACGAATACTGCGGCGGTAAATGCAAAGACGCATTCAACAGTATCATTTTTTGTAAGGAACGTATGTTTGGGTTGTTGCTTTTGTCCTGCTTGTATTCGTTATGGTTGTGGTGCGACAAAAACAACCGTATTGGACGGTGATCGTTACTCCTATAACACCAACAATGACAATGACAATGACACCATTACAAACAAGAAATCATGTTGGTGGAACAAAAAATGGTTTCTTCAGAATCTTTTCATGATGATAGTATTACAACTGACACCCCTATCGGTATGGATCGCCATGGTAGTCGTGACGGTATCATCATCGTTTTTCAACACAACCAGCACCAGCACAGTCACCACATGGACGTATTATATTATTGGAGTGGTTTGGGTGGTAGGCCTTGTCATATGGATGTACGGTGAAGTCCGTTCAAAACAACAACAACAACAACAACAATCCTACTACTATATCCCAACAACTACTACTGCGTTCGATCATACCTATCCATTGGAACCACAATTACTATTCTCACCGACGACGACGACAAATAATTATAATTATAACTATAATTATAGGAATGCTCATAATGCCAATGCTGCTGCTATTGCGCATTTGGACGAATCTATGTGGCCAACCTGGACGGTTCAACAATTCATGGAGTGGTTAATTGTGAGCATGGACACGACAAGCAGCAGCAACAGCAGCAGCAGTAGTAGTACTACTACTTTCCCCAGTAGCAGCAATAATAATAATAATAATGGTACTGGTGGTGTGGATGTCAATGTCGTTTGGCTTTTGGCTTGGCAAGGAATCGATGGTAGGTCGATCGAATATTTAGATCGAAACGCTCTCCGTGATATGGGCATTCCGTACGGAGTGGCAGCACCTTTATTGGAACACATTCAAACACGATTGATTCAACGGTATCCCAAGATGGTAGATCGTCAAAGTGGTCATCAATATGATGATGCAGCAAGAACAATGATGAATGTACACGACAGTTGCCACGTCGAAGATGATGATGATGATAGTAGAGAAAACAACCAACAATGGAGACAACAACACTATCCTTTGCAAAACGCAGACAGCAGTCGTCTTTTTAATAATTTTTTGGATGAGAATGAGCTAGAACAGATACGAAATTCCATGAAGGAACGGTACGGATTTGAATTGCCTGATCTGGCGGATCCTTTTACAGCTGCTGCTAGAGGTAATAGCCGACAGAATGAAACGGGTGTCGACAACAAACCGCCCACGTTAAACCCAAACCTAGTGACAGATGAACAATCTGAAGGTTCATTCGTTCCCGTATCATCATCGCAGACAATGCCACCTCACATTCGGTCCATTGTGGAAGAGAAACCAGAACTCTGGCAGCAAATACAAACCACCCAGATGCCACCAATGTCTCCATCAGCTGTCGCGCCACAACATAGTCCTGAAATGAGCTCTACTAGCCACGACACGGCTCCACCTAAGATCGCTCCTGAGATACTTCAGAATCTTCCTCCTCGAGTGAAAGAAGTCGCTCTCCGTAATCCAGCGGTGTTTCTTAAAATGCTGGATTCACAAAAGGAGAAACCGATACAGCAGCCCGTGCAGACTCTATTACGCATACAAGAACATGATGCGGAAGAAACAGACGATGAGGAGTGTGTACATTTATTACCAAAGGCAGATCAGAACAGCAAGGACGGTCGCCTAAGGCAACGGTGGTGAAAGTCGTCATTCAGCACATCCATTCATGCTTTGATAACCTACCTTTGTCATAACACAGCAATTCTGGTCTGTACACCCTGCACGTCCTGTGGAGAGTCAAGCGATGGCTGCTTCCATGGAAGAAATGTAGCAAGAATTTGGAAGCAAGAAGAGACAACCAAGAATACTTGATCGCGTGGTCTGGTCTCCAGTTTGAGCGCCACCCAATGCTAGTAGAGCTGCCTGAACGGATGGATGCAACTTTCGGTTGGACGCTGGTATGGTCAAAATCTCGTTAGCAACGTTGCGAATGTTGCTGTCTTTGCTACCATCGAGATAAATTATGGCAGCAGTAACTACCAATAGGCTGTGAAGCTCCATGAATGCGGTAGGCGAGCGTGTTACATCATGAAGCAAGTCTTCCGTTCGACTCTCTTCAAAATTGGCTTTCAAAAATGAAAGCAGTGCTTCGCATTTGGCCATCAAAGTAGATACAAGGGTTGCGGCTTTACCATCCAAAGAGGATGCATTGAATTGAAGAACATTTCGGACTGCGAGTTGGTTGGCCAACGCGATTTCTTCGTAAGGATTTGCCACCTCGTCTTCAAAAATTTTCCTTTGAGTTCCAACATTCAGAAGTAGTTCAAGCTCAACGGGAGAATAAGTATTCTTCAATTCCTCTTGCAACATGATAAGTTTGCTGTTTGCCCCTTGACAGCGACCCAGCACTCCTTCAAGCAAACGGCCAACGCACCCCTGCATTTCCTCGGCCGGACAATCGTTGGCACAAGTAACAGCATAGGCAAGACGGAACGCCTGCTCGAGAACCAGCTGCGATACCGAAGGAAGGGAGTTTTCGAAAGAGTTAGAATTCAAGGCTTGTACAGCCCTGCTTGCTGCGCACCGCACGTCGGGATCTTGATCTTGAAGAATACGAAGGACTTCTTCCAAAAGAGCCTGCCGACTTATTTTGATACTCTCGTTCACGCCATTCCACGACAACAGATTGCTCTTTTCCACTGCAACAGCGGCGCTGTGCCTTAAACGCCAAGGAAGATGCGGATTGCTTAATCGGCAAACGTCCATTGCAAAATTGTGCACACTAGTCTCGATTGATACGTCCACATTTCCTCCGGACAAAAGTTGAGGGTGACCTGCTATAACAAATGACAACAGTTCAAGGGCATTTCCAGAAAGGGGCGTTTCTCGTGGAAACCCGTTTTCCTTCCCGAGGCAGTTGTCTTGGTCGACCAATCCTTTTATGACAGCCACCAATTTTTCTGAGAGCTCCTTCGGCAATTGTGTCGGTTTTTGAGACAAAAGTTGCCAAGCATTGACGCACTCCAGTAGACAGCGTGATAGACGACGCAATGTCGGATGATGGATATCCTCTTGTGTTGCTCGCGCCAGCTCTTGCTGAATGGCTGCCGCGATATTGAAGGAAACGGCGATGAGCCTCATCTTACATTCGTCAGCGGGTGCGCAGTCAAGGAGACGGTCAATATTAAAATAGATTGTCTTCTTGAATACTTTGCAAGCATGCAGCCGCACATCAATCAAATCGCTACCCAAAAGAATCGACATCTTCGAGAGAGATTCTTTGCTCTTTTCCGACTTCAAATCCCATATTTTAGGCACCAGCCGATGGCACCATGCCCGTGCAGCAGTCGCCGCTAGCTCAGACGATCCATCCGTCATTTCTGTAGACTTTTCCAATAGTAGTATCGCCTTCTCGCAGTAGGTGCTTATTTGATGTGACCAAACTATTTCGCTATCCACGGGCGCAGATATTCTGGTCAAAATACTTAAGGCTTCAGACAGGCAAATTGGCGGCCACAGGTTCCACTGAATTCCCTGGTTGACAACTTTGAAGAAATAGTTTATTAGCCCAGATTTGCGAAGTAATGTACCGGCTTCTAGAAACGCAGAAACGAGAGTATTCATTGCCAGGAGAGCTCCGTGTACCGCATTCCAAGCTTCCATTTTTATGCTATGAAATAGCAGCCGATGGCATCCATTCAAAATTGAGGGGAGCGAACAAGCATATTGGCTGTCTACACCAGAACACAAATTGGCAAGTGCAAGGGATGCCGCCCGGCGTAGAAAGTAGCTTTTGTCAAGAAGACACTTGCAGACACCGCCGATGAATGACTCTGAAACTTTGCTAGACTCTGGCCTTGAGTTTGAAACAGGCTGGATTCTGGAAAGCAGCAATAATATCGGAAAGGTGGGAGGTGTTGACGTTGCTTTGTTGTCAGGATGGCTTAGGGCGTCCGCCGACGCCAATACTGCGTTCAAAAAGGGAGCAAGAGATGGATACGATCGAAAGAGCTCCCCGATAGTAATTGCATTGTTGCCAGTCGTGTCCTTCACAGAAGCATTCTTATCGGCATCCACTGTGCGGGTCATTGCCGCGGCAAAAACCATTGTAGACGAGTTACGAACTGCCCATGTTTTGTCGTTGTACCCTGTCACAGCTGAAACAATAGCGTTGCCAATAATAGGCCCTACCTCATTTGCCAAGGGCGCGTCCAGAATAATGAGACGAAGAATGTTCAAAGCATGCACTCTGCTTCGAATCTTTTTAAAAAAGAAATCAACCAGTGAGCAAAAACAGGAGCTTCTCATTATCAAGTCTCATTTGTGTCTTACCTTGTACAGTTCCTCTTGTTCATCGACGTCTGACAGATGGGGGAAAATAGAATGAAGGAAGGATTCCGATAGGTCGAGCTTGGCAAAAAAATGATGGAGTGCATCTTTAGGAGGCAGCGAAAAACGCAAGATCTTTGTCAAGATTAAAGTGCACAGGCTTCGAGAATCAGCTTTAGACGAGACTTCTGATCGCATGAGAGCAAGAAAGCCCAGTGCGTATCCTGTACTTCTCCGTAGTGTTGAATCTCGTACTCTCTCCGCTTCGGATATCTCTGCTAACAAACGATTCGCCCATGCGACTGGTAAATTGCGGTGACGCTTTCTCGATTTGAAGCAAGCAAGAGATATCTGCTGCAGTGCTCGATGGGCCGCAAAAGCAGCACTGAGGGGGGCAGCGGTGAGGAGGGTATTCGACCTAATACTTGTTCAACGAAAGTGCTACAAAGTACATGTACCGACTTACCCAGCATGCTTCAAAGAGACCAGGGTGCTGATGAGTAGCATACCAGCTCTGTCAAAAACAGACTCCGGTGCGTGAAAGACAGTGGAAGTGAGCAAAGCTGATAGTGCTGCGCAGGTCTCTCGGGTCAAGAGCCACGATCCCATCTATTATTAAAACGGATCAAAAGTCAGGGCAATTGTTTGAGATACAGGCCTTGCTAAAGATTCGAGACATTTTCGACAACAACTTACGACAACTCGCTGAATAGCAATTCGCTGGTCCTGTTCGTCTTTCTCGGATGTCTGTATTGAAGAAAATGTTCCGTTCGCGCCTATAGCACCGGTGTTGACATTCAGAGGAGTATTTGATTGTCTATCACCGTCAGCTAATAAATCTTCGTCCATCCCGTCTAAAGCCTCTCCATCTTTGACGTCAGCAACAACTGCCAATGAGACCTGTATCGCCTGACAGAAAATTTCAGCCATTTTTTCCAGTGTTGCATGGCTTCCTCTCACTTCTGATCGCCCGTCGTTTTGTTGTCTAGATTCCATTTCTATGTGATCAGTGATAAGACGCAACGAGTGTATCAATCCATGAGCCAGAGGTAGCATCGTCCCGTCGACGGATTCATTCGAATCATTTTCACCCGTTAAGAGATTCGCAAGCATTGCTCTCATATTCTTAAGGCGCCCTCGAACAAGATCAACGAGCTTGTTTAGATAGGCGCTTCTTTCATTTGCACTATACACAGAAAAATACAGAAACGACAAAATCCTAGCTCCAGTGTCGGCCTCACGCTGGCGGGGAGATGAGGCCAAATAGACTCCTCTAGCTAGCATGCCCTGGCGACTTCCTTTCGATGTATAGTCATCAGCTAACTCAATTTTGTTCGTGTGCCCCACCACAATTAATCTTGATAAAAGACGGTACGAGGATGAGCGAGTCCCATCCCATATAGAAGAAAATAACGATATCATGGTTGCTATCGCTTCTCGGCTCAACAGTGCCTTCAAAATATCCGTTGCTGTTCGTATCTCGCTTGCACTTCGCCTTCGTCCGTAGACAGCAACATTTTTGGTCACAAAAGCTTGGTCTCGCGAGGCAAATGCAATAATAGAGTCGATCAAGTCGATCGCAAACGACTCCTTTTCAGAAACAGAATTTGGATACGCCGCCTGGAGGATTGCGACATCAAAAATTAGAAACTCCACAACAAAGGAATAAAGCCGAGGCAAAGGTACTGCGTCGTGTTCATTGCTAGGCCCTACAATAGCTGCTGATTCTTCACTCGAGATACGATCGATAAAGATGGTCAGGCATTCAAGCAAGGATGCCCTGTACTCCAGCCCTTCTGATTTTATCGCATATGGAAAGGCTTCTTGCCATAGCCTTGCTTCTTGATCCACATTTTCAAATTTATTTCGCTCTCCATCGCTTTTATGCAAGGAGTATGCCAGAACAAGCGACTTAATGGTTTGAAAGGCCACCAGACGGATAGTGGAAAGGAAATGTTTCAGGGCAGCTTGGAGCGTTTCCAAGGGCATTTGTGTTACTACTGTTTGTAGCAGCCGCGTAGAATGAATTGACTTGTTGATTGTCTTTTCCAGATTGGAATTCCGGATGACCTCCAGTGTCGCCCATACAACACAGTCTCGAACTCCCCCCAGAGCTTGACTACCAACTGTCCCGTACGAGCCAGCACCTGCCTGCTGAATCGCAACAATGAGAGCGGAGAATGCAATGGAGCTTTCGTCTTGCTTCTTGCGACCGCCCACCATGGCAGAAATTCGCGGAAGGCAGAATTGGGCTACGTGCTTTCGTCGGGAAGGAGTGCTTGACAAAAGCGCTGCTGCCAGACTTGGAATCCATGCATGGCACCACTTCGGAAGAACCATTTCAACAATTTCAGTCGGAGGTACCTCTTCCTTTTTCTTGTTCTTGTCAGTTGCTGGTGGAGTGACGGTAGCAGAGGCTACGTTGTTCTTGTCGTCGTTGTTGCTTTCAAGGACTTCACTGGTAAGCATGTCGTGCAGTAAATCAGTCAATATTTTTTGCCATAGATCGGCAATCGTACCTGCGCTGTGGCTGTTGCGGTCCCCAATTCCTTCGAGCAAGGATTCCATTAGATTACATTCCTCTCCCAGTGCTATCATACTACGTGATCCTACAATGGGTAACAGCGTTTCCAATGCTTTGTAACGTCCTTTTCGATTCGATGGTTGTGCCAGCAAACGTTTGACCAGCGCTTGAAATGCCCCCGCTTGTTGATGCATATCAGGATCATCATTTTGGTCTTTGAATTGGTCTTGATCGAGCTCAAGCATCAACGACACCAATTTTTCAAACAAGGAGGGAATAGCATTGCCCAGGCGACGATTTGGAGGACTCTCCCAGGCCTGCAAAACAATTTCCAAGATTTCTTGCGTCAAGTTTTGCATAACGTGAGTTTCATCTTGAATGTGTTTGTAATTGCAGTACACTGTCTCTTTTTGTTGTAAAGCTCTTGTCAAACACCGGCTCGTTAAGGTATGAATACCTTTCAATGCTGCCAATCGAACACCAGGATCAGCTTGCAAGGATTGAAGTTGAAAGTATTCTAGCAGGATGTGCGCTTCGTTTAGCATGACATCTATAGGAACCGTCGCTGCCATTCCTTGGACCATGGCAATCGCTACCAGCGGTGTTGTTGTAGGTGGATGCTCTTGTTGGCTTTGGAGCTGGTTTGTTGTTGTTGTCGGCGCTAAACTTTCAATGTATATTGAAATGCAAGTCCTGTCGTTGTTCGTGTTATGATTGCTTGAAGGTCCTGACAGTAGGGGAGGTTTTTGCAGCAGTACTACGCGACTGTACACCATTCCCAGTTTCGATAAGGCATCCGTGGGTGTTAATGGGGACGTAAGGAGGTTCCATATAAAGTATCGAAAAAAGTCAAAAATGGCACTGTCGAATACGGTTGTTTTTTGTTTGGTCGTGTCTTTGCTCGTAGTAGCAGTATCAGTAGTAGTAGTAGCAGTGTCACCTACGGTAGTTTTAATCGTCAACGAAGGAGCATTCGATAGAACCGTTTTGAGAATATTGGCCCACTGAATGGCACGTTGCATGCCATCTGATACAGTTTGGTCGACATGGACCATGACGTTGGGTGGTACTGTTGTATCTGTCGTTGTCTTCTTGGTGCAGGAGATCGTCGAACTTAGTATTGGCTCCAAGTAAATCTTGGCATAGTCATGTAACCATTGTAGGACTTGGTCGGTACGACTTGTTGGTAGTGATGATGATATATTAGTATTATCATCTACTACTAGTAACAGGATATTCTGCGTTGGATGGTAATTGAGGGCTTCGTGCAGCGTATGCAGTGGTTGTTGCCAAACTATTGTTGGTTGAATGGGTCTCCAAAATTGTTCGAGAACGTTCCGACGTATCTGTTGATACGTTTTTGCCGTGCTTTTAAGGTCATCATCATCATCATCATCATTACTATTATCCAGTGCTTCCAGATTGGCTTGACAAGCACGTCGTAACGGTAAGGGCGTTTGATACGATAAGAACCATTCTAATAGAATGCGGTACAATGCTTGACGATACAATACGAATTGCTCCTCTTGTTGTGGTTGCTCGTGTTGCGAATGCTCCTCTTGTTGTTGTGGTTGTTGTTGTTTGGCCAATTCATTACTATTATGAGCCCGAAACGTTTGCAAGGTTTGCAACTGCTTCTTGATCGTCGGCGCTGTCTGTAACGTTACTACAAGTTGACGTATCTTGGTGTATGGACCCGAGATATTATCATCATAATTTTCATCATTGTCATCATTGTCGTTGTCGTCGTTCGAATAATGCAATAGTTTCAATGCAAGTCGCGTCACAGCATCATCATTATCATCAGCATCATTGTTATTGATCATCGTCGTAGTGTCGTCTTGATTACCAATTGTTATTGCTGTTGATGTTGTTTCTTGCCCTTTTGCAAGACGCAACAAACCATGATGATAGAGTGGTCCATCATGGGGCAAACGAATGGGGTCACTGGATTTAAGAGAAGCTCTTCCCATGGTTTTCTTTTTTTTGAATGATTATTTGTTCCGGTTCTCCGCGCCAAAGATTTCTCTGTATGAATTGTAATAATGGAACTGTCGTTTGAGCGTCGTTCGTTTTGTGCCTCGTTGGATTGTTTGGTTGTGATTAACAAGTAGCGTAGTACGGGTATTTCCTTTTTCGTAAAAAAAGAAAAGACCATTGCGAGACGAAACAAAAAATGAGTGATGGAAAAAGATTCAGAATTAAAATTTGACTGGGCTATTATAATTTAAGTAACCGGGTGGTCAAAAAGAGTCTGGAAGAAGATATAATGACGTCACGGCAGTATCTAAAATTGCTGTGTGCCAGAAGCACAGAACGAAAAAAACAAGCCAACAACACATTACTTAATCATCTGTTCATCATCTACCGGCAGATGGAAGGGAAGAGCGAAGATAGATACCATCGGCTGGCTTTCTTTTCCGCTACATTCTGCATTCTGCTATTTACCTTGATATCGTAATACCATAAATAGAATTACATTTTTTTATATATTTTGGAATAGTAGTCTAGTAAATACATTAACTACTTCACCATGATTGCAGGAACTCTACTCAAAAGAGTTGCTACACGAGGTCTCATCAATAGCAGCAGCACCAGCAAATTTGTGGCGGCGGCTCCCAAGGCAGCAGCTGCTGTTCGATTCTTCTCCTCCGATGTTGCGACGTTTGATGTTGAAGGATCCTTCGAGGTATGAATGCAGTAAATTGGTGTTTGTATTTTACGTGCACTCTGTGTTTGTATGGTATGCAGCTAATGCAACCAGAGCAGCGGTAGAGCGTACATTGTGTTTCCTTTTTTAAAGTTTGTGTTGAGATCTGTTTGTTCATTTTATTAACGGATATTATGATAATTACGATGTTCCTCTACTAAACCTCTCACTTCTCTCGCCATCTAAATCTCTCACATGCCCCGCAATCCACCTGTCCTAATGGATATTTGATATTTGATCCATCCATTCTATTCATGGCAATCCACTTGACTTTTAATTCTATCCACTTGATCATTTCTATCCAATGTCAATGTACAATTCACACTTTCCAAAAAATACACGCAAACAATAATATACCTCCATGCAACAACAAAAAACCCACAAACACGCACACACATATATGCATAGACACACATGTTGGAGACCGCTCCCGCAAACAAGGTCGAATGCAGCAAGGATGAAATGATCGAGATGTTTGAACTCATGTACACGATGCGTCGCATGGAAATTACCTGTGACAACGAGTACAAGGCCCGTAACATTCGTGGTTTTTGTCACTTGTACGACGGACAAGAAGCCGTAGCGACCGGAATCAATGCAGCCTTTGAACCGGAAGATTCCTGGATTACCAGTTACCGGTGTCATTGTATTGCACTGGCACGGGGTGGATCGGTCAGCTCTGTCGTGGCCGAACTTTTTGGTCACATTGATGGATACTCGCGTGGTAAGGGAGGTAGCATGCACTTTTACAACAAGGCCCACAACTTCTTCGGTGGAGCAGGTATCGTTGGTGCGCAGGTCCCCGTCGGAGCAGGAAGTGCCTTTGCCAACAAGTACAAGGCCAAACCTGGTGAACAAATGAACGTCAGTGTTGCGTGCTTTGGAGATGGTGCGGCCAATCAAGGACAAATTTGGGAAGCTGCCAATATGTGCAACCTCTGGAATTTGGTACGTACATTGTTTGTGTCGCCTATTCTTATATTATTCTTAACTGGTTGATGGAATGACTGGTGTGGTTGCTTCATGTTGCTGGTTTGGTGTTTCTAAATCGTATTGAATCGTTTCTATCACTGCTTCCATTTGGCGTTGACACGACCTATACTTGTGCTCGACCATACTTTTTGAACTGCCAAAATGGAATACACATCTCGTCGTGAAAACACAACAACACCATGCTCCACTTCTGTATGTAGCCAATGATCTTCTGCATTGAAAACAATCGCTACGGTATGGGTACTTCCATTGATCGTCACTCTTCCATTCAAGATTATTACAAGATGGGAAATGAAATTCCTGGTATCCGTATCGATGGTATGAACGTCCTTGCCGTCAAGGAAGGTATGCGCTTTGCCAAGGAGTATTGCGGCAGTGGCAACGGTCCCATGTATGTGGAAATGATGACGTACCGCTACCACGGACACTCCATGAGTGACCCCGGAACGACGTACCGTAACCGTGATGAAATTGCTTTCACTCGATCCACCAAGGATCCTTTGGAATTTATCAAAAAGTGCTTGGTCGATGCCGAGTACTTGACAGCAGATGAAATCAAGGATATGGAAAAGAAAATTCGTAAGGACGTTCAAAAGGAAGTCTTGAAAGCCAAGGAGTCCTCCGAACCACCGAACGACGAACTCTTCAAGCACATTTACGCTGCCGATCTGGTTCCCCGCAGCGGCAATATGGAGATGCCAAAACACATTCGCATGCCGGATTACACCAAGTCATTTTGGGCCGACGGAAAGCAAGAGTAATCATAGTAGCATGTGAATTGAACGTAAATAATACCCTTACTACTAATGATAAGTCAAGTAGTGGCAATCTCGTCTGAAATAATAATGAAAATTAATGAATACCAGGTACTAGCAGACCCTACTACCAGGTACTCTACTACGGTATTCGAGAACAACTTTTTTCATGTGTAATTTCGAGCGTATGTGCGTCCTAATCCAACCAAACAACTCTCGTTGATGGAAATCGCCTCACAATTTGTTTGGACAATCAACTATTTCTTTGTTTGCACCGACCTGTTTCTATACTTTGAGCCCCTTTCGCATCCAAGGTAAGGTACATAACCATTACCGTACTATCCTCGGTAACGTAGACTCTTTTCCTGCCTGGAACCTTCCGCCCACTATTTCGGCCAACAAACATGAAGCCGACCGACGAATCGTCACTTGCAAAGGCGTCTACGAACAACATGGGGTCGTTTATCAAGTTTTCATCGGTGACACATGCCCTTGCTGACTCGAACCAACATGCGAGCCCGAAAAAAGCTCATGGTTCACGTCAACTCCGCCATAGCAATACCTTCGCCAACAACCACTACGGTTCCGAGAGTGATAACGAAGATGACAACAACAACGGCGGTACAACACAAGGCTATTGCGGCCCTCCAGAACGCCGCCGTCGTTCGACTCTGAACACCAAGCCTTATTCCGAGTCTTATGGAGACCATGGAAGTACTGGAGAAAACAAGACACGCCGTTCGGCGCCTCTACGAGACATGCAGAATCATCAACGGTCGTCAAATTTGAAGCATTCTGAAAATCGCAATGCTCGCAACCTCAAAGCCGTTGTTTTTTCTTCCTCCACGACTAGCAATAAGAATCAAAGTCAGAATACGAATTCTTCCGCCAACTCCAACGACAAATACCACGGCCCGATAGTGACCAACAGCGGTCGAAGTTATTCCAGTAGATCGTTCGGCCGACAAGTCTACGGTAAGCAAGACATTAAAGTTCGTCAACACCAAGCAGTCGAGGTGGCCTCGAGCGGATCCTCTCCTGTTCCCGTTGACAACAGCATCAAGACTCGCTACCAAGGCCCAAGCGCTGATTTTGGAGATTCAATTTCCCCCCTTGGATTTCATCAATCGCCGTCGTGCAATCCCCAGGGCCGCAAAGTATTTTTGCTCGGACGTGCCCTCCGTGATTCTGCAGCTTTGGACAAGGCTTCTATTTTTCGTATCAAGAACAATGGTAATTCCTCAGACAAGATCACGGTGCCCCAGAAGGGGGGCGCATCGTCGTACATGCCCTTGGGGGGTAATGCAAACGACGCCAAGACAGGCTTCACGCCACCACCGATCGAGGACAACGACAAGTACCCGAACTGGCACCAGCCTCTTGCGAGTCCCAAGGTCACTCCGAAGCCTCTTGCTCCGCTCCGCGAAGTAGAAGAAGATTTGCTCTCGGGATCCTTTGACCTTTCTCCCACGAGTCGCATCAGTGTCAGTCCTATATCGTCTCGTACGAAAGCCAGATACGGTCCAGACTTGCTAGCCAAGCTTCGTGGTAATTCAGAAGAGTCTCCCAGTGCAGCCGGCAAAATGGGAACCACACAGCTCAGTCCTCGTACAGATGGAGCAGTTGTTCACAAAGAGGATCGCCGCCCTCGCTTTGGACCTCGTACGTGGTCGTAAAAACAGTCCTTGTCTTGTATTCTCAATCGTTTTGAAGCCTAACTACATTTCTGTTATCTTCTGTAATGTAATATCGGACGCACAGGCGTTAGCGAAACATGGCGAGGGTGGTTTGGGAATTCACCGCTCATGTCCGGCGGACAAGACACCTCGACCCCCAATTCTATTCGCAGTCAAGAGCAGTCGTTGACGCCGTTGCCGCTTACGTCAGTAAAAATCAAGAAGGAACCCGCGGTTGAACAACCAGCGACTGGGGAAAACCACGCTGCCAAGAGCTTAGCACTTCTGAAAATGAGCAAGGAAACGAAGAAGCCATCCTTGAAGAAAAAAGCTACTAAGGCACCTCACGCTACAAAGCGCGACGTGCTAGTTTACCAATCGATGGCCGATCTAGAAGAGCAGCCACGAAACAAGAAACATCGCGGATTTGCGCACTATCAAGGCAGTATGGAGAGAATGGAACACTGTATTGACGATTTCTGCGATGACATCCAGCAATCAGTTTTAACGTTCCGTCATGATATGAAGATGGCAATGGGTTTCGTTCCTGACAAGCAGCATGCGATGGCTCATCAGCAAGCCAGCGCTACCAAGAAACATCAAGCCGCGGCGGCGTCGTCTACTAAAGTGACCACCACGAACACTGAAATTGAAAAATGAATCTGTTCCCCTTCCGACACGGAAAGCGCACTAGCAGGTAGAAGATGATTCCATTTGAATAAATAAGACGTAATGGTGAAGCAGTCTTAATAAGCCATAGTTTCATCACTTTCCTTCTAGAGATAAAAATGAAACACTCCTAACAGAGTGTTTCAACGTAGAGAATCTTTGCAAGGCCATGTTGATCTCTCCTGACCCCCGACAGTAAATGGCTTGCCATCAGCCTTTGTTGGTCGAAAATGAGAAATAAAAGCGGTTCTCAAAGCAGTCCTTTTGAAGGCGGAACCCTTTCTAATCTTTGACTTTTGAAAGCACGAAACAACTTCAAAGAAGCTTGCGCAATATGATGTCTGGTGGAATCCTTCACAGGATGAGTATGTTTCCAGCTAGACAAGTATTCTCACAGACATCTTCCAGGAATTCCTATCTAGTCCAATCTTGAAGGTTAAGAAATGAATACTTATCCAAGAATCGCGGAAACCCTGATAGCATCAATCTCCGTCGGAAATCAATTTTTTCTATCTCTGAGACTCACGTAGTTGATGATTGCCCGTGCAGCAATGACCCAGATGGCAAGCTTGTGTGCCAACATGACTGTCGCACAGAGTGCTGAATATATTTGCTTGGCTGTGAGGAAATTGTATAGTAGCCTTTCCTTTTTGGCAGTTGAAAACATTACCAGAATACTTGCTCATAGGATTGCTTGCGTAAGTTCTAACTCGCTAGTTCTCTGGGGGATTCAGCCCTTGCCTGTAGTAAGACACTCTGAACCACTTTCATTTCGATTTCGTTCAACTCCACCCATTCACCGGCTTGACACAAGGGATCTAAAGTTAGTCCCATGAATTCAACTCGATGCAGCGTCACCACATTGTAGCCTAGAGCCCCCATCATTTTTCGAATTTGTCGATTGCGGCCTTCCACAAGAGTCATTGCCACACCTCGCTGTTTTGTCCCCGGCAAACGCTCAACGATACAGGGTAAAGTAGGCGCAGTCAAGGCCTTGCGTCGGTTGGCACCATCGCGTTGTGCCACTGTCGTGATCACTACACCATCTCGTAGTCGTTGAACGTCTCGATTCAAGAGTGGTCTATCCACTTCCACATGATACTGCTTGGGCTGTTTAAATTTACCTCGCAATGCAGAGTTGGGTAGTCTTCCATCAGATGTCAACAGTATCAGACCCGAGGTATCCTTATCCAGCCGTCCAACAGGATATACCCTGTGTCGAGGTTGGTAGTTTCGTTTCTGTAACAAATCGTCGACAATATTGGACGGTATCGTTTGGTCGGTCGTACAGGTAATGCCACTCGGCTTCCAATACTTAATGTATTCAAACGTATCCGTGACAAGATTGGGTCGAGACACTTTCATGAAAGACGAGTCTTTGTTATGCGGACCATCGGCTACGGAAGTTTTGTCTATTTGCGTCTTTTTCAATTCTGTTGCAGCACTATTCTTATTTTGTTTGTCGTCTTGAACAGCAGCGATACCATTCATGGCTTCCCAACCTGTTACCAATTTTCCATCTAGAGCAATTTCGTCGACAAAGGGAATCACTTTGAATCCTCCTCGCTCATGGACTGGTTCACCATTGACGGAAACTCTTCCACTTACAATAAGTGCATCAGCTTCTCGCCGGGAATGGGTGGCTTTGAAGACTTTGTTCAGTCGAATGCCTTCTGTGGGAGATTCGTCAGCACTGAATGTCGTGTCTTTCTTATTCGAGGCGCATGTTATTACATCAACAACATACTCTCGTCTGTTTGCGAAAAAGATATGTCGAAGACTATTGTCCGAGCTTATCCAATTATCCACAAGATTCTTGGCGTGGTACTGCTCCTGCTGGCTGCGGTTACGTGTAGCTCCCAATAGAAATCCATCCGATAAATCAGGAACCAAAAGTAGGAGCAGAGCAGATATTCGTAGAGCTTTCCGCAGCAGTGCGCGCATGGTTCGTTCCGTCCTAAATGATGCCGCTGAGCTGAGAGTATTGGAAAAGAGATGATCTAGCTTTGTGAGAACACAATTCTTTATTTGAAAGCTTTATTTGTACGTGGTAGTAGTATGTAAGTTGAAAATCACAACATTGTTATGATGTGTGGGCGAATAGAAAATTAGTGGTCGCAAATTTTAAAAGTAACTCTAGCCTTAATGTTGTGTGCTCCCGATAGGAAAACAAGAAGTAGACAGTAGACTCTACTAGCTAGCGGTCCACCTTTGTTGGGGTTTGAATAATTATTAGTCTACAACAAGTGAGCAGGCTACGGATAAAGCAATTGCCACAAGTCCAACGGTTGCTTCTTCGCCGGCGGATAAGCACGTCCTGACATTGGCTTCCCTATGACAATGGAATCAAATAGCCATTGAGGATTGACCACCAACACCTGGTGTTTCATTTGTTGTTGGTTGTCATCTTGCAGTGCCGCTTTGACGTGTCGCTGAATGGCCTCCGAAATGGCAGTACAGGCATCGTCGCAGATCAACACTAACTTTCTGTCGGGAGTGGCGTCCAGATTTTTCATGGCCGCAACTGTAGATGTCGTTTGTAGCGACAACGTGGCTCCGGCTTCTCGCAGCAAAATATGCATGTCCGCTTTGGGAGGTCGACTAAAGGCTCCGCAGAGCTGTACAGTGGTGTTCCTTAAGATCTGGTTCGCTCGATATGTAGCTTGTGCGGCAATCTTGGACAAGCCGTACTGTGACGCCGCAACATTTTCTTCAACCGATGATCGGAGAGGAAGTGAACGAACCCACATGGAATCAGATGGCAGGACAATCTTGTTGGCATCTCGACAGGCTTGAATCCAACTAGAAGAAACTAGCGGTACACCCGCTATAGCGGATCTCATGGCTTTAAGTGTTCGGCACTGTCCCACTAAATTCGATGGATCATCCTTCGTCGACATAGCGGGAACAAGGCACAATGCCGTCTTGTTGGCGTGAAAAACATCACTCACTTTAAGTTGAACATTTCCACTCTCTCTGGAAATCTTGCACAGAGATTTTAGAGCCGCCTTGTCTTTCTCGGTTAGTGTTGATGCCACAACGGTCACAACCGAAGATTCCAACGCAGATTGTACTCGTCGCCGATAATGTGAATTCGCTAAAGCGCAAATTTCGTTAGTAGAGCTTGGCAATTGTGGAGGAGGTCCACTGCTAGTAACAGCTGGAGCAACTTGTGAATCGGCAATTTTGCGCCGCTTCTTGGCTATCTTTTTGCTCACACTATTGCTGGCAACACCAGGCGCATTCCGTTTCTGGGCATCTTTTCGTCCCTGCTGATCGGCTGTTGAGTTTTGTAAGACGGCAGTCTCCTTTCTGGGACGGCCACTGTATTCGGAGTGTCTTTGTCTGCCTGCTACGCAGGGCTGGTAGCTTTGCGACTTTGACTTGGATCTTTCAGTGGGCTCTTCCTTGAAACGGACCCGGCTGCATTTGCTGCGTCCACAATCAGTTGCAAAGCTACTGGCTACAGATCCAGTGTCTGCTCTGGGTGTGACATCAAATCCCTCCTCTTTTAATTGCTGCACCAACTCAAGAGATACTCCCAAATTCTTTGCTGGACTAGCAATTTGCTGCTGCTGATGTTTCAAAATGCGCCGGGACTTTCGTTCTCGGCTACTAGCCGTCGAGGAAAAGGACGAGTCCAATTTCGTGTCATGATCCGCTGCAGTCTCATCGGTGTCATCTTCCTCTTCCTCCTCGACCATTTCCTCGGGCGGCGATGATATGAACAATCCATCGACATTCTTCTCTCTACCACCCAATATATATACCACCGAGTAGGACGACGTCTCGGGAAATACTTCAGTTATCCTGGCAATGCCACCCGGTTTGTTGACTCCTGGCCATGTTCTTGACTGTACTTGAACAATATCGCCAACTTGAAACATGTTCGTAGCCGATCCGACCGGGCTAGTCGTTTCTTTGTTGGTAGTGTGCGTTGAGGCGGTGGCGGGGTCAGCAGCAGCAGCAACCGAAGGAGCAGCAGAAGGAAGATTAGGTGCAGTAGCAGTAGTGTCTGATCTTTGTAACGTTGCCGTGACATGGGGTTTGCCATGAAGATCGGCATTACAATTGTTTTCTTGGTGTGCAATCTTCGCAAAGGAGTTAGCTTGACTGGGTTGACACATTGGGACTTCTACGTCTCGATGTGGATCATCAAAACATGTCTTCCTGTGATATCCTTCCGTCTCCATATTTTCTCCCACGGTAGTGTCGTCATCACTATCTTCGCCGACCACAGGATTCGGATCTTCGGCTCCTTTTGTCGGGTTTCCTTTCCTTCCTTCCTGATTAGCCGTTGGGTTCCGGACATTGGTGAGTGCTGGTGGCTTGCTGTCTAACATAGTATTTACAGCAGTATCCGCGGTTACCGGGTGATGAGAATCCGTACAAATGTCCTTCGTTTCGCCTGATACCGCTGCAACGACGAAATTATCTGCATTGGAGCCGGAAGCAACATCGACTTTCTCCTGGATTGTTTTTTGGCCGATGTTGTTGTCGTTGTCGTTGTCGTTGTTTGTGCTATTGTTGGAAGTGACGGCAATATTAACTGCCGGAGGTAATTCGGCCGTTGTTTTTGTTTTTCCTGCAGCAACTGTAGCAACAGGTTTGTCATAATTGTTTGTATCCTGTTTCTCTGGTCGTTGCGTATCGTTCATTATTTCTTCACTTTTGTTACTTAAGCACGTCCAACCTTCTTTTTCTTCTTCTTCCATGTCGGCATTGGCCAATTGTTGTTCCAAATTATCTTGTACGACTAATTCGTGTTGCACGCTTAAACTAATTTGTGAACTAGTCGGTGTAGGAAGTTTTAGTCGTTCCTTGGCTGCATCAATGAGGGCTCGTTCGTGACTGGCAATGACGGAGGCTTGTTGTTGTTGATACCAAACATGAATGTTGGAAGAATTGGGAATCATGTTGCCACTGTTTTTGGAAGTATTGACAGCTACCTTTACAGCTTTGGCTGTTTGTTTGTTGGTAACTTTGGATTTAGGTTTGGACGTTGGCCGTGTATGAGGCGCAGATTCCGCTTCCAAAAGTTGTGCTTCTTGTCGTTCCTGCAACACTTTTTGCCATGTCCTTGAAACCAATAATTGAGCATGACTTTCAATCAAATTGGAACTCTTGCGACGTGCTTTGTTCGATTGGACGACGTAGGGTTCCATGGTCAATCCACCACCACCGCCACCAAAAATATTGCTACTACCTGTAATGGATATAGATTCTCCTGGAGCAATTTGCGTCATGGCGTTGTAGGATGGATCGTACTGAACGGGTGCCAATCCAAAGTGTCTCAATGCTAATTTGTAGGCCCGGCACATGCTGTTCAAAACAGGTGCCGATGCCATGGATCGTCGATTGGCTTTGGTAAGGCAGGTAGGACATCGCGAGTTATTACTGTTAGGACCAGCATGACTGAAGGCTTCTTTGAGACACGAACTGCAATAGGCGTGGACACAAGGCAAGACCACGGCGTCCTTGTACGTGGAAAGACACAGAGGACACGTCAAAGCACGACCCATATTGGTAAATTCACGCTGTAAACTGTCCCAGAGATCACCCAAATTTGGATTGACGTCGTTGTTGGTATCGTTGTTGCTGCTGCTGCTGCTGCTGTTGGATTGGTTTGGTTGGGTCTTGTCATCTTGGGTTGTCGTTGTATCTACTTTCTTTTCTGCATCGTCATTGTCGTTATCGTTGTCCGTCTTGAGATTTTCCTCGTCCCTGGCATCTGGCGGAAGCGAAGAAATTAACCAATTCTTGGGTCTGCTTTGGCTCATGGTGGTGGCGGCTTTATAAACTACTACTAGTCTACTCTTGTTGTGTTTTGTCTGTGAATGAATGAATTAATCTACTAGACTACTTCTAGCAGTTCATCAAAGATAAAAAAGAAACACTCTGAGTAAGTAGACCTACCTGATTAATAATACTAATAATACTGTTGAGTAGGGTCTACTCCGGAGTAAAATGAAGGCAGGAAACTTGCTGCCTCTTGGCAATTGCGGCGGCAACGACAAAAAATGGCGCGAATGTCATCACTGACTGCCCGGGTGGTCTCTACGACTTGCACCAAGATCTTCGAAATCTGGATATGATTTGAGATGTCCGATTGATTTCCACAAGTAGTACGGTAGTCTAGTACTAGACCACTAGTAGTTGACTACCATACTAGCTAGTAGTAGTAGTAGACTACTGATGCAAAACCAACATCATTAGATCACGATGGCTATCAATTAGTACTGGAATATTCCTTTTCTTTGAAAGAAGTTGGTCCTATTGATTTTACCAACAACCAAGAGGATGTGACCGACAGGTATTATCCACTTTGCAAACAGCTCGTCAGAGA
>Ga0210025_1001739_pt1 | contig 22882 bp, 22 predicted proteins | sample CryGeyme20150102_FD_183989 | JGI IMG/M metagenome (GOLD analysis project Ga0210025, IMG submission 183989) | Groundwater microbial communities from Crystal Geyser aquifers in Utah, USA - Crystal Geyser metaG 2015-0102 (SPAdes) (version 2) | ecosystem: Environmental > Aquatic > Deep subsurface >... | reverse complement strand
TAAAGCGCTGGCGAAGCAGGACGCAACAAGCCGCAAGGCGCATAAACCCGCAGCCAATCATCCATGGAAAAAATACCCCGTCGGCAAGCCCGCCACCGAAGGGTGTAACGCAACCCCATAACCGGGTCTGCGCAGGTGAAAGGGACATTTCTACTTTGCAGGAAAGGGGACATTTCTATTTAGCGTTGACAGTTGCTGATAGGGCGGGCCGCGCCCGACCCGGCGGCGCCGGGGGAACGGCGGCCACGGGCCGCCCTATCGGCTGGGTAGGTGCGGCGGAAACCGCGAGCCTCAACTTCGGAATAGAATGAAAGCTGAGGCCCGTCACGCGGGCCGCGTAGGAGATCGTCATGGGTAACCCCGCTTTAGCAACACCGTTCAGCGCGGCGGAGTATCTGCGCTGGGAGGCCGAGCGGCCCGGCAAGCATGAGTTCGTGGCCGGCGAGGTATTCGCCATGGGCAGCGCCACGCGGCGGCATGTGACGGTATCGCTCAATCTCGCCGCCGCCCTCGACGATGCGCTCGCGGATACGCCTTACCGCGCTTACATGGCCGGCATGAAGGTCGAGGCCGCGAAGGATGCCGCCTATTTCTATCCAGACGTGCTGGTCACTTGCGACCCGGACCGGAAGGCAGTGGAACTCTCCCGCCGGGGCGAGGACGGCTTGTGGGTGTTGCTCGACATCGCCGCCGATACGCCGCTGGAGATGGCCAGCATCGGCGCGACGGCGGCCTGGGAGAGGCTGTTTCGAAATGTCGATTGAAGCCGAATTCCTCACGGTGGAGACACGGAGGCGATAATGCCGCTGTGCGCTCTGCTGCTCGACTTCAACTCCTACTTCGCCTCGGTCGAACAGCAACTCCGGCCCGATCTGCGCGGTAAACCACTGGGTATCCTGCCGGTGGTCGCCGAGACCACTTGTTGCATCGCCGCCAGCCGCGAGGCCAAACAGTTCGGCGTCAAGACCGGCACCTCGGTGGCCGACGCCCGCCGGCTCTGCCCGAACATCGTATTCGTCGAGGCCAGGCCGGCCGTTTACATCGAGATGCACCACCGCCTGATGGCCATCGTCGACAGCGTCATCGCCGTCAGCGAGGTCCTGTCCATCGACGAGGTTGCCTGCGACCTGACCGGCAGTTGGCGCCAGGAAGAGGTTATCCGCGCACGCTGCCTGGCGGTGAAGGCGCGGCTGCGGGAACAGGCCGGCGAGTGCCTGACCTGCTCGATCGGCATCGGTCCGAACCGCTTCTTGGCCAAGACCGCCTCCAACATGCAAAAACCGGACGGGCTGACCGTCATCCACCAGGCCGACCTGCCCGACATCTTGTACCACCTGCAACTGGGCGACCTGAACGGCATCGGCCGGGCCATGCTGGAACGGCTCAATCGCCACGGCATCTATACCGTGGCGGCGCTTTTCCAGGCCAGCCGGGAGCAACTGCGGCGGGTCTGGGGCGGCGTCGAAGGCGAGCGTTTTTACGACCGCCTGCGCGGTGTGGCGACGCCCCAATCGGCGCCCAGTCGGCGCGCCAGCATCGGCCATTCGCACGTCCTGCCGCCCCACCTGCGCCACCTCGCCGGCGCCGGGTCGGTGCTGTCCAAACTGACCCAGAAGGCCGCCCTGCGGCTACGCGCTGAAGGCTATCTGGCCGGCCGCCTGAGCCTTTGCGTCGCCTGGCGGCGCGACGATGCCTGGGAGGTCGCCGCGACATTCTCGCCGCTGTCCGACACCCTGAGCCTACTGCGCATACTGAATGGCCTGTGGGCCGAACGACCCAGCCATGGCGAACCAGTCAAGGTCGGTATGACCCTGTCCGACCTCCACCCGGCCGAGCAGGAAACCCTGCCCCTGTTTGCCTACGGCGCCGGCCATCCCGGCCTGGATACGGCCTTCGACCAAATCCGCCGAAAATATGGCAACGACGCGCTGTATTTCGGCGGCGCCTACCAAGCGGCCCACGAGGCGTCGATGCGCATCGCCTTCAGCCACATCCCCGACCTGGTACTGGAATCAGATGGCCGCGAGCACGGTTGAGGTCGGGATTTATCCCGACAGCACGGGTTCCATGGGCTTTGGGGGGGCAGTGTACGGGTTGAAACCCGACTACAATTGCCACCATGTTCTTCGCAATCTCCGGCGTCACCGTTCCGCTCTGGCTGCCGCCTCTGGCGGCCTTCATCATCTCGTTCTTCACCTCGATGGTCGGGGTCTCGGGCGCCTTTCTGCTATTGCCGTTCCAAATGAGCGTACTGGGCTATGTCGCGCCCTCGGTATCGGCGACCAACCTGGTCTTCAATCTGGTCGCCATCCCCAGCGGCGTGTGGCGTTATGCGCGCGAGCGACGTATGGACTGGCGGCTGGCCTGGCTGATCGCCGCCGGCACGCTGCCGGGCCTGTTGGCCGGCTGGTGGCTGCGTGTGCATTGGCTGCTGAAGCCCGGCACATTCAAGTTTTTCGTCGGTCTGGTGTTGCTTGGCCTGGCGCTGCGCCTGCTGTGGAAGAACCGCCAGCGCGGCCAAAAAATGCCGGCGGCGGCAAGTTCGAACGGCAAGCGCAGGTTGACGCCGATCTTTTTCATCGCCCTGGTTATCGGCGTCATCGGCGGCGCCTACGGTATCGGCGGCGGCGCGATCATGGCGCCGGTACTGGTGGCCATCTTCCAACTGCCCATACATGCCGTGGCGGGCGCCGCCCTGTTCGGCACCTTTGTGACCTCGATCGCCGGCGTCACGTTGTATCAATTTCTACCCGCCCCGCCGGGGATCGAAACGCGGCCCGATTGGGCGCTGGGCATCCTGTTCGGGCTGGGCGGCGTGGCAGGCATGTATCTGGGCGCGCGCGCCCAGAAGCATGTGCCGCAACACCTGCTCGAGATCGGTATCGCGGCGGTGTTGACGCTGTTGGCGGGCGGCTATGTAATCGGCTACCTGCTTGGCGCGGCGCCCTGAAAGCGCTCCGCGATACATGACCGTCAAGCGCAAAAACCGGCTGCCGGTGGCGCTGATCGGTGCGAGCGTTGCGCTGCTGACTTTGTCGCGGCTGCACTATACGCAAATCGCGTGCCTGAACAATTGGCCCCATGACTAACTTCGCCCACCGACTGATCGCCTGGCAGCAGACGCATGGCCGCCATGACTTGCCCTGGCAGGTCGGCGACCCTTATGCCGTCTGGGTCTCCGAGATCATGTTGCAGCAGACCCAGGTGCAGACGGTGATCCCTTATTACGCTCGGTTCATGGCCCGGTTTCCTGACCTTGCCAGCCTGGCGGCGGCGCCCGAGGACGCGGTCCTGGCCTTATGGAGCGGGCTGGGTTACTACGCTCGGGGGCGCAATCTTCATGCCACGGCCAAGCGGATAGCGGCCAGCCATAGCGGCCTTTTCCCCCGCGATTTCGCGGCCATCGAGGCCCTGCCGGGGATCGGTCGTTCCACCGCGGCGGCCATCGCTGCCCTGGCCTTCGGCGAGCGGCGGGCGATCCTGGACGGCAACGTCAAGCGGGTGTTCTGCCGGTTGTTCGGCATCGACGGCTGGCCGGGCGAGAAGGCCGTAGCCGACCGCTTGTGGCGACTGGCCGAGGCGCTGCTGCCCGAGCGCGACATCGCGGCCTATACCCAGGGCATCATGGACCTGGGCGCGACGCTCTGCCGGCGTTCCAGACCCGATTGCGAATGCTGTCCATTCACCGACGATTGCCTCGCCCAGCGTCAAGGTCGAGTGGCGGAATTGCCGACGCCGCGCCCCCGCAAGGCACTGCCGGAAAAGTCGACGGCGATGCTGGTGTTGCTCCATGGCGGCGACATATTATTGGAGAAACGGCCATCGAACGGCATCTGGGGCGGGTTGTGGAGTTTTCCTGAATGCCCGCCCGGCAGTGACCCGGTCGGGGCCGCGCGAGCGCTGGGTTACGTAGCCGACTTGCTCGACGAGCTGCCGGAGTTGGACCACTGCTTCAGCCATTTCCGCCTGCGGATCGCGCCCAGACGGTTGGCCGTGGCCCGGCGCCCGGACAGCGCCGAGGAACCGGGCCGCGTCTGGCTGCCGCTGGCCGATGCCAGCCAGGCCGCCCTACCGACCCCGGTCAGAAAGATTATCGAGTCGCTGATTTAAACTGCGGGTTGCAATTGCGGCTGGCCATCGCCCTCGCGCAGACGCTGTTCCAGTATTTCCATGGTGGCGCGACCGATATAGTCGCTGCTTGGGTCATGGCTGGCCATCGCCTCCAGGTAGGCCTGAGCGATCATCGTGCCGAGCGGCTCGGGGTTATAGAGCAACCGCTTGATGGTAAACGGGTTGAGGGTCAGCGGGTCGTAACCCGGCTTTAGATAGCCCTCCGCGATCAGCCGCTTCTCGACCGGCGTGTTGGGCTGGATGCCAATGAAGAAGATGAACGGCAGCACGTTGTCACGGCCGAACATCCGGTACAACTCTTTGATCCGGTCGACGGTGGCCAGCAGCGTCGCAGGTGTCTCGCCGGGGGCATTGAGCGGCATGTAGAGCTTGATCTTCTGGTTGCTGTGGCCAGCCTCCTGAAATAGCTTGAAGGCCGCCATCTGCTGGTCAAGGCTGTAGCCCAGGGTCAGGCTGTCGACGATGTCCTGCGAACCGGTAAAGGACAGATCGACGCTGGTCAGTCCGCTAGCCAGCATCTTGCGGGCGATGTCGGCGGTGAGGTGATTGAGACGCAGATAGCCGGTCCAGCGGACATCGACCTGGCGCGCCAGCATCTCGTCCAGGATGGCCTCGACATGGCGCGTGCTGCGCAGGGTGGAGCAGAACTGGGCATCGGTGAACCAGATGCTCTTGACGCCCCAGACCTTGTTCAGCGTCTCGATCTCCTTGGCGACCTCGGCGGCATCGCGGAAGCGCTGGCGGGCGCCCTCGATCTTGTTGTACAGACAGAAATGGCATTGGAACGGGCAGCCGCGTTTGGTGTGGACACCAATGGTCTCGCCCAGGTACTCGCGGAAGCCGGAAAAGATGCTGTCAACATAGTCGAAATCGACCGCAGTCAGCCGGCTGAGATCGAAATTTTCCTCGGCCTCGCGATGCGTGACCAGGCCTTGGCGGTCCTTATAGAAGTAATGCCCAGCCGGGTTCTCGAAGCCATCGACGATCGACAGCATGGCCTCTTCACCCTCACCGACCACCACCACGGTGTCGGTCGGGCATTTCGCCGCAACATACTTGCCGAAGATCGACACCGCCGTGCCGCCCACCACGATGCGCGATTCAGGCAGTAGACGCCGAACCAGCTTCATGTAGCCGAAATTGTGTAGCCGCTGCCCGGCGTAGTCCCAGATGATGCCGATGGCATCCCAGGCGGCCTTGATCCGGCGCAAGGGATTCGGCGAGTGATCGAAGTTCATGACCACATCGAGCGCGTCGTTCTCCGGGTGCGGCCCGAAGGTCTGCATGTTGCGCCAGGAAAAGGCTACCACATCCGGCTTCAGTTGCTCGATCCGCTGTTTCAACGTTGCCTGGCGCTCGCCGGGCGGCACCAGGGCCAGGTCGAGCAGTTCCTGGCGAATGTCGGGCCGCTCCTTGTGGATGAAATCGGCGACATAAATCACCCCGCCCGGATAGATTTTCCATACCGGCAGGCGGACGTAAAGGACGGACTGAGCTGATCGGGACATGGGCTGACAGTATTAAAGATTTTCAGCAGTTTAATCTCGTACCCAAAAAAATGTAACTCTCAGCCTTGCCCAATAAAACATGAGCCTGAACGCGGTGTGCGTTGGCGAATTTGGCCTTACGTTGTCAAATATCCAGCGTCGCCGACCAGATCAGGGCATTCACATGGGCCAGATCGACCTGCTCGGCGGGCAAGCCAATGACCGCCGCGTACCGTTCCACCACCTGCTGATCGAACCGTTCGCAGGCCACGGCCAATTGCAGGTAAGGCGCATAGGGGCCTTGCCGCACCAACAAGGCCTGGGCCATCGTCTCAGGTAATTGCAGGGGGGCGATGGCCTCGGCCATGGGTCTATCGAGCAGGGCGTCGAGGTGGGACAGTATGCCGACGATGAACACGCCGCCAAGCTGACCGCGAGGCAAGCGATCCTGGCCCAGGTTCTCCATGAAACGGGCCCGCGTCAGGGCGTTTTGCAGCAGGGCGGCGTTGCGGCCATCGCCCTTGCCGGTACTGAACAGCAGCAAGGTCAACCAGCGGTACAGCGGCTCATAGCCCAGCCAGACCAGGGCATGGCCGATCGATTGTATGGTACGGCCGAGGCCGTTGGCGGACGAATTGATGTAGCGCAGCAGCCGATAGGTCATGGCGGCGTCGCGCTTGAATACCACCTCCAGCCTTTCGACGGGCGCCTGCTCGTGGGCCAGGTTGAGCAGTTCCATGACCTGCATGACGCCGCTGTCGAGCTTGCCCGTGCCACCGGCGCGTGGCTGGATCAGAAAACCGCCCTGATAAAGATCAAAGCCGAGCCGCCGGCAGACCTCGAAGGCCTCTTCCGAGTCGACGTTGGCGGCGATCAGACGCTTCACTCCCAGGCGGCGAAGTTGCTCGACCCGCTCGGCCAAGGCTATGGCATCGAGGCTGGAACTGTCCAGCCTCGCCAGCAGGCAAGCGGGCGGTAATATGGCGGGCAGTTCGCCACCATCGTCTTTCAGCAGGGCCAGGATGCCCATGCGGGACAGGTTTTCAGCAAGATCGAGCGCGGCTGTCGGCAAGCTCAGCGCAACCTTGCCGGCCGGCAGTTGGGCCAGCATCGGGTTGGTCAAACCGCTCGGCGCCAGATCGAGGACCATGAGCCGTTCGCCCAGCGCATTCTGGTATTCGAGATCAATGACGCTGGTCAACAGACGTTCGTCCCTGGCCTGGGCCAAGCTCTCGGCGCCGGGCAGTACTGGAACAAGCGCTCGGTCGCTGAGGCTAAGTTGGTAGCCGGCGACCCGGTAGCGGCCATCCAGCAGCGGTTGCCGGACCAGGTAGGGCAAACCAGTGTAGCGTTGCATTCTTTGGAATGCCTATATGTAAGCCCTTGTCGGGATTCAACCCGACAAACCGGGCATGTCAGCGGGGTTTTGTAGGTCGGGATTCATCCCGACGACGCGGGTTCCATGGGCCGGGTTGTCGGGATGAATCCCGACCTACGTCCGATGCATTGGTCTTTCCTTGTTCGCATATGTGCCAAACAATGTGCAACGCTACACCAGGCTGGTCAGGCGGCATGCCGCTGGAGCCGCTCCATCAAGCTGCCCACCGCGCAATCCATCAGCGGCGCGGCGTTCAGAATGCGCGCCTCGCCGGCGCGCAGCTTGGCCGCCAGGCCCTCGGCGTTGATCGAAATGGCCCGCTGACCAAGGCGATTGGTAAATAGATACAGGCCCTTGAGCGGGCTGACCCAGGATAGCTTGGCGCGCACGCTAGCGCCATCGTCCTGCTGGTATTCGATCCAACAACCGCGCTTCAGGCGGCCCAGTTCCGCTGCCGTATCCGGCGCTTCGCCAACGATATTCTCCTCGGTGGCGGCCGCCAGTTCCTCGATCAGCGCCGGGACCTCGGCCGCCGCTTCGACGGCCGCCGCCACCGGCTCGAACCCGACCGGATCGTTCAGCTCCGGCAGGTCCATTTCGACCGCCGCCGGCACGTCAAACAGCGGTATCGCCTCACCCTCCAAGCGCCCATCCTTCACCGCCTCGGCGTGACACTTCACCAGGCTGGTGAAGAATGCGTCTCGCCCTTGTTGGTCCAGGCCCAAATAGCCGACCGCCTCGTCCAGCCTTCTGAGCAGGCTGGGCAACATGGTCACCAGCCTTTTTCGCTCATCCCGATCGACCTTGGCCGCCACGCTCCAGATCAGGTCAGCCATCGTCTCCAGCGCGCCTTTCCAGGCGGCGCTATCCTCGCCCGCCTTGTAGTGGATGTCGGCCAACATGCGCTGCCAAGGTCCGGTCAGGAAGGCGCCGATCGCGCTGGGAACTGGATGCCCCAACAGACTGGACTGAACCTCGTCATGGGCCACCCGGCGACTGGCGGCCGCCTGCTCGATATTCTTGACGGCTTGCACGCTCGGCGCCATGGCCGCCGCCGCTGCCCGCCGTTCCTCGGCCAGGAAGGCATTCAACTGTTCCAGGGCCTCGGCGAATACCTCGATCCGGTCATCGAACTGGTCCAGTATCGCCGCGACCAACTCCTCAATCTTGCGGTACAGACCGCCCTCGTGACCTTCCCCTGCATCCCAGCCGATAGCAGCTTCGGCCAAGGCGTCGAGCAGCTTGCGAGCCGGGTGGCTTTTCTGGGAGAAGAAGGTCTTGTCCAGCATCGCCACCTTGAGGACGGGTATCTGCAAACGACCGATAAGGGCCTTGATGGCATCCGGTATGCGTGTGTCATCCAGGACGTAGTCAAACACCATGGCCACGATGTCCAGGGTCATGGTATCCATGGCGGTCATGGCGCCGGCCATGCGGCTATTGCGCAGGCCGTGCAGTACATTGACCTGGCCCCGGCCCTGGTCGATGGCATCGAGAACCGCATGGTCCAGACCTGCCTGCTCAAACTCGGCCGCCCGGCCCCGCTGCAACCGGTTCAGTGTGGGCATGATCTGGTCGGACCGAAGGGCCGCCATGCCAGTGGCGGCTTCGCCCGGCAGCGCCGGGCCAAGTATGGATGCGCCGGCCATGGGCCCGGCTGACAGACCGCCGCCCATGGCCATCAGTTGCCGCAGCATGGCGAACACGTCGCTACCTTCGGCGCCGATTTGCTGGCCCGGCTGCCGATCCGAAGCGGCGCGGCGCACACTAGTCCGAATGGTCGGCAGGACGTTTTGTCGCGCCAGTCGGCGATTGATGTCCTGGTATATTTCCCCGATTGGTTCGGGTAGGTGCTTGCTCAATTGCGTGGCCATGAGCAGCCGGGTTTTCAAGGCGGCGTCCTGGTCGTTCAGTGCCGCCATGAGCGACTCAGAGATCACCTCCGGCCCTAATGGGTTAACGCCACGCGTCAGTTCCGGGTCGTCGATCAGCAGCCCCATCCGCTGGTCCAGGCCAAACAACTCCTCGATGCAGGCATTGCGGATGGCGTTAGCAAGACTGTCGGTTGCCAGTGATTCCTCCAGATCATCTGGGGCCTGTAGGCTGAGTTCGGAGCAATTCGCATCCTTGCGGATATGAGCTGCATCGCGCCGGCATTCCCGATTGAAGCGTTGCAGATAATGCTTCCGGAAGGCATCCCCGATCTCGGCGCGATGGTCACGGGTCAGTTCCAGGGTGTCCATGTACAAATGGTACAGGTCCAGGCCCATGGCCTTCTCGGCCATCCCGAGCAGCTTGAGCTTGGCCTGTTCCAGCGCTTGGTCCAGGGCCCGCTTCAAGCCCAGCGCCGATCTTTCCCGGCAGTCGTCCAGGGGCGTGTGCTGACCGCCGCCCTGGCGTTCGCGGCTGAACTGGCTGATGTTCGTTACATTGTTGCGAGCAGCTTCCATGGCACTATCTCCTCGATCCGATGCGCGCGCTCGCGCCTCATCACAAGGACGTAGCCTCCTGAAATGGGGATTGCACAGTGCGCCGGAAACCAACTCCGGCGAATGGACCACCTTGCAATCCCGCTGTCGTGAGGCGCTAGCCTTTTAGACCGGTGACTTTGCGTCCCCGCCTTTCGGCGGGTTTGCCCTTGTGAGGTCACGCGTCCGAAACTCAGACGCATGGTTATATTATCGACAAATCCCGAGACAAATGAACCGTTTTTTGCGGCTGGCGACAAACGGCGGCTGGCAGCCGATCAAACGCGGTCTTTGTCAAGACTTGTCACCTCGCTGCCCTTGGCCCATCCTGCCCGGCCTTGCCAACCCGAACCATCGCCCATGCTGCCGCGCATCGAACAACGCATTGCCCAGGAGCTGGGCGCCCATCTCGATCAAATCGTCGCCGCCGTCCAGTTGCTCGACGAAGGCGCCACCGTGCCTTTCATCGCCCGCTACCGCAAGGAGGCGACCCAGGGCCTCGACGACACTCAACTGCGTAACCTGGAGGAACGGCTGACCTATCTACGAGAACTGGAAACGCGGCGCGCCGCCGTGCTGGCCAGCATCGACGAACAGGGCAAACTCACCGCCGAGCTGCATACAGAAATCGACAATGCCGACACCAAGCAGCGGCTGGAAGACCTTTATCTGCCGTATAAGCAGAAGCGCCGCACCAAGGCGCAGATTGCTCGCGAGGCCGGCCTGGAGCCGCTGGCCATGGCCTTGCTGGCCGACCCAAGCCTGACCCCGGAGACCGAGGCCGATAAATACGTCGCGGACGCCTTGGGCGTAGCCGACGCCAAGGCCGCCCTGGACGGCGCCCGTCAGATATTGATGGAAAAGTTTGCCGAGGCGGCCGAATTGCTCGGCCGGCTGCGCGGTCATCTGCAGGACTATGGCGTGATGGTCTCGACCGTGCAGGACGGCAAGGAGGACGAAGGCCAGAAGTTTCGTGACTATTTCGCCTATTCCGAGCCGCTCAAGGCGCTGCCGTCGCACCGGGCGCTGGCCCTGTTCCGAGGCCGCAACGAGGGTGTGCTGCGGCTGGAGCTGAAACTGCCGGAGGATTTGCAGGATGCCGCCACCGGCAAGTCCGCCAATACCTGCGAAGGCATGATCGCCAGCCACTGGGGCATCCGCGACAGCGGCCGCCCGGCTGACCGCTGGCTGGCCGACACAATCCGCTGGACCTGGCGGATCAAGCTATCGCTGCATCTGGAACTGGAACTATTCAACGCTCTGTTCGAGAAGGCCGAGGCGGAGGCCATCCGGGTCTTCGGCGCCAATCTGAAGGACCTCTTGCTGGCCGCGCCGGCCGGCCCCAAGGCGGTGATCGGGCTGGACCCGGGCATCCGCACCGGGGTCAAGGTGGCGGTGGTGGACCGCACCGGCAAGCTGCTCGACACCGCCACCATCTACCCGCACGAACCGCGCAACGACTGGCAAGGCTCACTGCATACCCTGGCCGCACTGGCGAAGAAGCACGGCGTCGAGCTGATCGCCATCGGCAACGGCACCGCCAGCCGGGAGACCGACCGGTTGGCGGCGGAGCTGATCCAGCATTTGCCGGAAGCGAAACTGGCCAAGGTGGTGGTCAGCGAGGCCGGGGCCTCGGTCTATTCCGCCTCCGCCTTCGCCGCCCGCGAGTTCCCACAACTCGACGTCAGCCTGCGCGGCGCGGTATCCATCGCCCGCCGGCTACAGGACCCGCTCGCCGAGCTGGTCAAGATCGAGCCCAAGGCCATCGGCGTTGGCCAGTACCAGCACGACGTCTCGCAGACCCGGTTGGCACACGGACTTGACGCGACGGTCGAGGACTGCGTGAACGCGGTCGGGGTCGACCTCAACACCGCCTCGGCCCCGCTGCTGGCCCGGGTATCCGGACTCAATGCCAATCTGGCCGCCAATATTGTCGCCTGGCGCGACGAACATGGCGCGTTCCCCAACCGCGAAACGCTTAAAGCAGTGCCGCGCCTGGGCGCCAAGACCTTCGAGCAGGCCGCCGGCTTCTTGCGTATCCAGGGCGGCGACAACCCGCTCGACGCCTCGTCGGTTCATCCGGAAGCCTACCCGGTGATCGAGCGCATCCTGGCCGAGACCAAGACCACGGTGAAGGGCCTCATCGGTAATAGCGATGTGCTGCGCCGGCTGGACGCCAGGCGATACACCGACACGCGCTTCGGCCTGCCAACCGTGCAGGATATTTTGCAGGAACTGGAAAAACCCGGCCGCGACCCGCGCCCGGAATTCAAGACCGCGACCTTCAAGGAAGGCATTGAGAGCCTGAAAGACCTGCAACCCGGCATGATGCTGGAAGGTGTGGTGACCAACGTCGCCAACTTCGGCGCCTTCGTCGACATCGGCGTACACCAGGATGGCCTGGTGCATGTCTCCGCCCTGGCCAATCGCTTCGTCAAAGACCCGCGCGAGGTGGTCAAGGCCGGCGACATCGTCCGGGTCAAGGTGTTGGAGGTGGACCTGTCACGCAAACGCATTGCGCTGACTATGCGGATGAGCGACGAGGTACAACCCCGGCAAACCGGTCAGGAACGGATACCGCCCCGTGCGCTGGCAAGGTCGCGCCAGACTGAGTCGGCCGGTGGCTCCATGGCCGATGCCCTGGCGAAGGCGCTGGCAAGGGGCTAATCGCGGCCGACGGCGCTGGCCGCGAAACCTCCCTTCGCTTTCCAGCCAACCAGGCCGTCCTGCAATACCTGCACGTTTTCCATACCCAGCAGACGCAGGGCAAAGACCGCCTGGGCCGAAAGCGATCCGCTATTGCAGTACATCACCACGGGCCGGTCCTTGGCCAGTTCGTTGCGGCGAGCCACCACCTGGCGCCATTCGATATTCACCGCTCCGGGGATATGCCCCCGCTGGTACTGAGCGGCATCACGCGTATCGACAATGAGAACCCGCTTCCATTCATCTGCCGTGAATTGCCCGGGCCGTATGAGGCTGTCGCCATATTCGGCAAAATCAAGATAATCGGACAAGGCCTTGACCACGATGGCCTCGCGCGCATTTGCCGCGTCTTCAGCCGCTTGGGCCGCAGTGGCTAGGGACAGGGCAGCGACGAGCGCCAGGATGCGCATCATGCCCGGGGTGAGTTTGCGATTCATGGCCGTGTCCGGAGCGGGTCATGCGCCGTGCGCAATTCGCGCCGGGCCTCTTTGGCGACGACCCAGGCGGAATGTAGAAACAACCCGCAGATGAAGGCGCCCACGACGATGTCCGGCCAGGGCGATGCGGTCCGCCAGACCGCCAGCGCCGCCAGCAGTACGGCCAGGTTGGCAAACAGGTCGTTACGCGAGCACAGCCAGACCGAACGCATGTTGATGTCCTCGGCCCGGTGCCGCCACAGCACGGCGAAACAGAGCGTGTTGACGGCCAGCGCCAGGGAACCGATCTCTCCCATGGTTTCGAAGCTCGGCGGCTGCGGCGCAAGCAGTTTGTATACGACCTCTCCCGCCACGAACAGCCCGAAAGCGGCCATTACCGCCGCCTTGCTGACGGCCGCCCGCGCCTTCCAGAGCGCGCCCCGGCCCACCACCCAGAGACTGAAGGCATAGACCAGTGCGTCGCCCAGCATATCCAGCGAGTCCGCCAGCAGGGAAACCGAGCCGGCCATCAGACCTGCGGCCAGCTCGACCATGAACATCACGGCATTGAGCACCAGCACGAGCCAAAGTGTCGCGCCCTGGCGAGATTGCAACTGGTCGAGGGTGCAGGACTTGTCGTTGCAGCAATTGCCCATGTCAGTCAGATTCCCAGGTAGGTCTTGACGTTCTGTTTCTCCGCCTCGTGGGGCCACACCTGAAAACCACGGTAGTCACCTCGTTAAAAAACCAGGACCTTGTCGGCCCAGTTCGTCCATTCCGCCAGTTCATCCATCGAGCCACGATGCGCGCCTGGCACCAGTTCAGCCTCGGTCATGCCGCGCGCGGTCATGCAGGTACCGCAGACACCCACCCGACCGGGGCCCGGCCGAATGAGCTTGTTGAGCATTACCTGCAGGTTGTAAAAGCCACTGGGCACCTGCTGGCCGTTTTTTGCGGCGATGGCCGCGTCACCCATCAGGAAGACGCGAACCTCCTGGGCGGCATCGCGCGCCAGCGCGCCGGCCAACCTCAGACCGTTGTAGGTGTGTTCGTCGCCATAAGGGGCGCCGTTGAGGACAAAAAGGGTATGCATGATTTTCTCCTATTACGGGTTAATTTCCACCGGCAGGCCGTGTGCCCGCCACTCTGCCACCCCGTCTTCCAGACGGATGGCCCTGAAACCTTCCTTGTTCAATAGTTCCACCGCCTCTTTCGCCATCAGGCAAAACGGCCCTCGGCAATAGGCCACCACAGGCTTGTCGTGCGGCAGGTCGGCCAAGCGTTTTTGTACCTCCGCTAACGGCATGGATTGAGCATAGGGCAGGTGTCCGGCGGCGAACTCGGTCTCGGGTCGCACGTCCAGTATCACGACATCGCCACGCTTGGCCAGGTCGAGAATTTCGTCCCGGCTCATGGGGGTCAATTCATGGACATGATCGGACAGCTTGGCCAATGCCGCGCGCAGTTCCAGCAGGCGATCCTCGGCCAGGGAGCGAATCGCCACCCAAAAATCCGCCACGGCCTCGCCGGTAAGCCGGTAATAAACGTGTTTGCCCTCCCTGCGCGTCTCCGCCAAGTGGACCTGGCGCAGTTCCTTGAGATGCGCGCTGGCCAGCTTGACTGAAATCCCGGCCTCGGCAGCCAACCGCTCGACCGACTTTTCGCCTTGCGCAAGCAACTCGATCAGCTCCAGCCGCTTGGGACTGGAGACCGCTTTGCCAATACGTGCCACTTGGGCATAGAGCATATCTTTTACTTGCATTTCACTCACCACTATCTAACAATCTAAACTGTGTTGGAATGTTAGCCGTGCTTGGGCTGCTTCGTCAACATTCTTTTGGGGACACGACCGGGACAATTTTCTGGTCGAGATGTCCCGCGTGGCTTGAGTACACCAGCCACTTTTCCAACCCGATTGCAGAGGAGAAGCGACCATGGGCAAACCGGTTAAAAATGTTTCGATCATGTGTTTTCACGATGAACTTTGCCAGGTGTTCAACGCCATGATGACGGCCTTGAGCCTGCTCAGACAAGGCGCCAAGGTGACGGTGTTCTTCGGCTCGCGTGGCGTGAACGCGTTGCACCGGGACAAGGTGGCTGCGCTCACCTGCCTGCCAGACATGCCGGAAGTGGGCGCGGCGGTGATGAAACGAATGGATGAAATGGATTTGCCGCTGGTGGAGGATCTGTTCTTCATGTTCATCGCCGAGGGGGGCGAGGTGCTGGCCTGTCCGCTCAATGTCCCGCTGTTCGGCATGAGCGAGCGCGACCTGATCGATGGCGCGAAGCTCGCGGACCCCGCCCGCTACTACCAGAACGTGGTCATTCCGGCGGACATGAACCTCACTTTTTGATTTGGATGCCCACCAGGAGCCTGTCGGATGCCGCACGGAAAAACAGTGTTGATCTTCGGCGGCGTGGTGGGCGTAACGATCAGCGCGGTACGCTGGCCTGCCACATACGCGCCGCGATGATGCCCTGCCGATAAAGCAGGCCGCGCGCCACGCGGTGGGTCTCGTAATAGCGCGGATTGGGAATCATGGCCGCCATCTGCGCTGCTTGGCCAGGCCCCAGGCCGGCGGCCGAGGTCTTGAAGTAGCGATGCGCCGCCGCCTCGGCGCCATAAATGCCGTTACCCCATTCGATCACGTTCATGTACACCTCCAGGATGCGGCGCTTACCCCAGAGTTGCTCGATCATGACCGTGATTGCCGCCTCTTGAACCTTGCGCAACGGGTTCTTAGAGGGCGACAGGAACAGGTTCTTGGCCAGTTGCTGGCTGATGGTCGAGCCGCCGGCGACGATGCGGCCCTTTTTCAGGTCCTTTTCCATGGCCTTCTGCATGCCTTCCCAGTCAAAACCGTCGTGTTCGAGGAAACGGCTATCCTCAGCGGCCACCACCGCCCGCTTCAGATTGTTGGCGATGCGGTCATAACCGACCCACTTGTGGCGCAGCTCGGCATCCGGGCCTTTCTTTTCCTGCAAGCGGTCGAGGCCGGCCGCCATGAAGGCCGTGTTAGATGGATTGAAGTACTTCCACCAGAGCACCGCAGTAAAAAAACCGACCTGCATATAGGCAACCAGGATCATGACGACCAGACCGCCGCGCCAGAACCACCGTCCCATCATGCCTCCCGCAATAACTTGATGACCGGCGCGCTATCGGGTCGCAGCCCGCGCCAGACGAAGAAGGCCTCGGCCGCCTGCTCGACCAACATGCCCAGGCCATCCGAGCAGTGCGCCCCGTGTGCGCGAGCAAAGGCCAGAAAGGGCGTGTCGCGGCCGTACATCATGTCGTAAGCCAAGCCACCCGGCGCGAAGATGTCATTGGGCAAGGGTGGCATATCTCCTGCCAGGCTGGCAGCGGTGGCGTTGACAATGAGATCGAAACAATGCCCTGGCAAGGCATCGTAACCGCCACCATGACAATTGAACCGGGCTGCCAGTTCGCGCGCCTTGTCGGCGGTGCGGTTGGCAATAAACAACTCGGCCGGCTTGCACTCCATCACCGGCAAACCGACGCCGCGGGCGGCGCCGCCAGCGCCCAGCAACAAAATACGTTTACCGGCCAGATCAAGGCCCAGGTTATCGGTCAAATCACGTACTAGACCGATGCCATCGGTGTTGTCGCCGCGTATTTCGTCGTCGGCGAAACTTAAGGTATTGACCGCCCCGGCGGCCTTCGCACGCTCACTGCGCCAGGTCGCCAAGGCATAGGCCTGTTCCTTGAACGGCACAGTGACATTGCAGCCTCGACCGCCGGCCGCGCGGAATGCCATCACCGCGTCGGCAAACCCGGCCAGCGGCGCCTCGATGGCCTCATAAACCAAGTCCTGGCCGGTCTGGCGGGCGAACTCGGCCTGGATGCGCGGCGATTTCGAGTGGGTGATAGGGTTGCCGAATACGGCGTAGCGATCGGGCATGGCAATCTTTGAGCTGGATAAACCGGCGCGATTGTACGACCGGCGACCATACAAGCCTATGACGCACTGATTGACGCACTAATTAAGTGCCTTACGCATCATTTTGGTGCAGCAAAATTCAGCTTTGCGTCCATATCGCTTATGGCACAATGGCGAGATTCACGATTTTGGCTGGCATGGCATGTGCTTTAACAGCCTACTGAGTAGTTACCTTAAATTTCCGTGCAATCTGTGATTAGGAGTGAATTATGGCGGCCGCCGACGTAATGAAAATGGTCCAGGAAAACGACATCAAATTCGTCGATTTCCGCTTTACCGACACCCACGGCAAGGAACAGCACGTTTCCGTGCCAGTTTCGGCCTTCGATGAAGACAAGTTCAGCGAAGGCCACGCCTTCGACGGCTCGTCCATCGCCGGCTGGAAGGGTATTCAGGCCTCCGACATGCTGCTGATGCCGGACCCGGACACCGCCAACATCGATCCGTTTATGGATGAGCCCACCCTCATCCTGACCTGCGACGTCATCGAGCCGGATACCGGCAAGGGCTATGACCGCGACCCACGTTCCATCGCCAAGCGCGCCGAGGCCTACCTCAAGTCCACCGGCGTCGGCGACACCGTCTACTTCGGGCCCGAGCCCGAATTCTTCATCTTCGACTCGGTGACCTGGGCCGACGACATGTCCGGCTGCCACGTCAAAATCCATTCCGAAGAGGCCGCCTGGTCGTCCGGCGAGCAGACCGAATCCGGCAATATCGGCCACCGTCCCAAGGTCAAGGGCGGCTACTTCCCGGTGCCCCCGATAGACTCGTTGCAGGACATCCGTTCGGCCATGTGCCTGGCCATGGAAGATATGGGCGTGCCGGTCGAGGTCCACCACCACGAAGTGGCCACCGCCGGCCAATGCGAGATCGGCACCCGGTTCGCGCCCCTGACCCAGCGCGCCGACTGGACCCAGATACTGAAATACGTGGTGCATAACGTCGCCCACGCCTATGGCAAGACCGCCACCTTCATGCCCAAGCCCATCGTCGGCGACAACGGCTCCGGGATGCACTGTCATCAGTCGATCTGGAAGGATGGCAAGAACCTGTTCGCCGGCAACGGCTACGCGGGACTATCCGAGACCGCCCTGTATTACATCGGCGGCATCATCAAGCACGCCCATGCCCTGAACGCCCTCACCAACCCCGGCACCAACTCCTACAAGCGCCTGGTGCCTGGCTTCGAGGCCCCGGTGATGCTGGCCTACTCGGCGCGCAACCGCTCCGCCTCCATCCGCATCCCGCATGTCTCGTCCGACAAGGCCCGCCGCATCGAGGTCCGGTTCCCCGACCCCATCGCCAACCCCTACCTGGCCTTCACCGCCATGATGATGGCTGGCCTGGACGGCATTCAGAACAAAATTCACCCCGGCGATCCGGCGACCAAGAACCTCTATGACCTGCCGCCCGAGGAAGAGGCCAAGATTCCGACCGTCTGCCACAGCCTGGACATGGCCCTGGACGCGCTGGACAAGGACCGCGAGTTCCTGACCAAGGGCGGCGTGTTCAGCAACGACTTCATCGACGCCTATATCGCGCTGAAGATGGAAGAGGTCACGCGGATGCGCATGACCACCCATCCGATCGAGTTCGACATGTACTACTCAGTCTGACCGGCCTCGGTCAAACGGAAAAGGGCGGCTGCGGCCGCCCTTTTCCGTTGCCCGTCGCCTATTCATTCCTTAAACTCGGGCCATGTTGAAATCCCGAGCCGCCCTCACCGCCGCATTTATCCTCTCGATTCTGGCCACGCCCTGCCAGGCCGCGTTCTACAAAATTGTCGACCGTGACGGCAACGTCACCTACACGGATAAATACCGCCCCGGCGCAATCAAGTTCGCGGACGCCGCACCGGGCGGACCAGTGACAATAACCCTGTCCCGGCAACACGGCAGGCCCAGCTACAAGGCCAGCCCGGCCAACTTTCCCAAGGTGGATGCAGCGACCCAGCACAAGCGCGACGATGTCCGGCGAACACTGCTGGAAGAAGAGCGGCGCAATGAGCAAAGAAACCTGGCCAGCGCAAGGGCGACACTCTCCACGGCCGCCAAACGACCCACAGTCGAGCAACAAAAGCTGGCCGAAAACGTCCGGCTGCATGAGAAAAACATCGAGATGCTGGATAAGGAACTGGCGCGGATCAAATAGGCGCCGTTTCATCATCGATGGCCCGCTTATTGCTCATCCTCAAGGAACACACCGACCAAGTGAGCCATGAAAGACATCTGCCCCGGACTGGACATACTCGCCACCGCCGTACTCATCATCGATGAGCGGCGCATCGTCCGGCACATCAACCCGGCGGCCGAAAACCTATTCAGCATTTCCGCTTACCATAGCCGGGGCCGGCCGCTGTCGGCGATCATGAAAGAGCGCACCGATCTGGTGCGGGCATTGGACAGCGCATTACGGGAAGGCGTCAGCTTTACCGAGCATCAAATCCCGATCGAGATAGGCGACGAAACACTGATCCTGAATCTGGCCATCACCCCGATCGAAGATGCGGACGGCGCGGTGGTCCTCGAATTCCATGCCGGCAGCAGCGTCAGGATCGCTCGTGACGAGCAGGCCATGGCCCAGGCGCAGACCGCCCAGATGTTGCTCAAGCAACTGGCGCACGAGATTCGCAACCCGTTGGGCGGCATCCGCGGCGCGGCGCAGCTGTTGGAAGCGGAGTTGAACGGCGCCGACCTGTCCGAATACACCCAGGTCATCATCCAGGAAACCAACCGTTTGCAAGGTCTGCTCGACCGCTGGTTGACCCCGGCCAAACGTCCGGAAATCCGGGCAGTCAACCTGCACGAGGTGCTGGAACGGGTCCGCAACCTCGTTCTGGCCGAGTTTCCTGATCTGACCATCGAGCGCGACTATGACATCAGCCTGCCGGAAATACAGGGCGACCAGGAGCAATTGATCCAGGCCATCCTCAACGTCGCCCGCAACGCCGCCCAGGCCAACGATGGCAAGGGGCGCATCCGATTTTCGACGCGCATCAGCCGGCAGGTGACGCTGGTCATGAAACGCTGGAAACTCGCGGCCCGCATCGACATCGTCGACTATGGCCCGGGTATTCCGAGCGATATGCAGGACAAGATATTCTTTCCCCTGGTGTCCGGTCGCGAGAACGGCACCGGCGTCGGCCTGACCCTGGCCCAAAGCCTGATCCAGCGCCACGAGGGCGTGATTCATGTGGTCAGTGAACCCGGCCTGACCTGTTTCTCGATCTATCTACCCGTCCAAGGGACGGCCTGCCCATCTAGCGAGAGCCAACCATGAAACCTGTCTGGATCGTCGACGACGACCGTTCCATCCGCTGGGTCTTCGAAAAGGCGCTGAAACGCGAGAACCTGCCCCACCGCATCTTCGAATCGGCCGAGTCCGCACTGGCCGCACTGGAAACCGAAAGCGCCGGGGCGATCGTCTCGGATATCCGTATGCCGGGTATGGACGGTCTGGAATTCATGAGCCAGCTCAAGGCACGGCTACCCAAGACACCAATCATCATCATGACCGCCTATTCGGACCTCGATTCCGCCGTCTCGGCCTTTCAGGGCGGCGCCTTCGAATACCTACCCAAGCCGTTCGACATCAACCACGCCATGACCCTGATCCACCGCGCCCTGGAAGAGAGTGGCCACGGCGAGGAAAACATCGACGGTCAGGAGGCCGCCGCCAGCCAAGGCATGTTGGGCCAGGCCCCGGCCATGCAGGACGTGTTCCGCGCCATCGGCCGGCTCGCCCAATCGCACGCCACCGTCTTGATTACCGGCGAGACCGGCACCGGCAAGGAACTGGTCGCCCACGCCCTGCACCGGCACAGCCCGCGCAAGGTGGCGCCCTTCATCGCCCTGAACACCGCCGCGATACCCAAGGACCTGCTGGAATCAGAACTGTTCGGCCACGAACGCGGCGCCTTCACCGGCGCTGCGGCTTCACGCCGCGGCCGCTTCGAGCAGGCCGACGGCGGTACCCTGTTTCTGGACGAGATCGGCGATATGCCCTCCGAACTACAGACCCGGCTATTGCGCGTGCTGGCCGACGGCGAGTTCTACCGGGTCGGCGGCATCAGCCCGATACGGGTCAACGTCCGGGTCATCGCCGCCACCCACCAGGACCTGGAAAATCGCGTCCGTCATGGTCAGTTCCGGGAAGACCTGTTCCACCGCTTGAACGTCATTCGCATCAAATTGCCGGCGCTGCGCGAACGGCGCGAAGACATCCCGCTGTTGATTCGTCACTTCCTGCAAAAGAGCGCGCACGAGCTGGGCGTCGAGGCCAAGCAGGTCTCCGAGGAGGCCATCAAGGCACTCGCTTCACTGCCCTACCCAGGCAACGTCCGGCAACTGGAAAACCTCTGCCACTGGCTGACCGTCATGGCCCCCGGCCAGGTGATCGAGGCCAAGGACCTGCCGCCAGACGCACTGCAAGACCCCATTACCGATGCACTCGACTGGGCCGAGGCCCTCGGCCGCACCGCCCAGGCCAGGCTGGCCAGGGGCGAGGCCGGCATCCTGAACGACCTGACGGCGGAGTTCGAACGCACCCTGATCCAGGTCGCCCTCATCCACACCGGCGGCCGCCGCATCGAGGCCGCCAACCTGCTCGGCTGGGGCCGCAACACCCTGACGCGCAAGATTCAGGAACTGATGCCGGATGAGGGCCGCGAATAGACCGCCTATACTCTAGCCATGTCGACGCGCGGACTCACTCTAATTATGGCGCTGCTGCTTGCCAGCAGCGGCCACGGCCAAGCTGCCGCGACTACCGATGTTGATGCCGTACCCCACCTCGACGCCAGGGGCAAGGCGGGCTACCAGCAATTTCTTGCCTCGCCGGTCCCGCGTGCCTTCGCCATCGCTCCCGGCGGCGCTTGGGGCCTTTCGACCGAGGCTGGTACGACCGACCTGGCGGAGCAGGAGGCCCTGGCTAATTGCCAGGTGAATAGCCGGCAACGTTGCCAAATTTACGCACGAGACCATGCCGTCGTCCTGGTCGCCGCCGACTGGGTCCGCTCATGGGGACCCTATAAGAACGCCGCCGAGGCCGCCAAGGCCAGCAACGGCATACTGCCCGGCGAGCGTTTCCCCAATCTGTTGTTCAAGGACGCCAAGGGCCGGCCGATCAAGCTGTCCGACCTGCGCGGCAAGGTCGTCCTGCTGCATTTCTGGGGTTCCTGGTGCCCGCCCTGTCAGCGCGAGATGCCCGACCTGGCCCGCCTGGTCAAGACCGCGAAACCGGCGCAAGACACCCGCTTCATCTTCCTGCAAGTGCGCGAGGATTTCGCCACGGCCCGCGCCTGGGCGAAAAAGAACGCCAGTGTGCTGCCCCTGTATGACTCCGACACGACTCGCGGCGACAAGAACACCTTCAAACTCGCCGACGGCGGCCAGATCGCCGACCGCGCCATTGCCAAGGCCTTCCCCACCACCTATGTCATCGACAAGCACGGCATCGTGATCTTTTCCCATACTGGCCCGGCGACCGATTGGCAGCAGTACATCGCCTTCCTGCGCGACGCGGCCTTACGCTCCGGGAAATAAAAGGCCCGGCGCCTTTCGGCAGCCGGGCCCGCTCGTCGTTCTGCTTTTGACTTGAGTCTTAGTCGGTTTCTTCCCAGCCGGTAATCATCGCCCTGATGTGCGAGGTCGGGGTATGGCCGGCGGTGGTCAGATAGACGTGGGTGATCAGGAAGATCAGCATCATGAACGCGCCTGCGGCATGGAAGAAAGCCACCCACTCCAGGGAGATGTATTTGTCCACGCCCCACGCCTTCCAGTCGCCAAAGAACAGGTAGAACCAGCCCGTAAACCAGAGCAGGGGGCCGATCAGCAGCAGCACGCCGAGGTAGGCCAGGCGTTGCAGCGGGTTGTGCTTCTTCAGCGTGGTCGCCCGGAATGGGTGCGGCGCGCCCTTGAAGATGCCGACCGAGTAGAACCGGATCATGGCCACCACCTTGTCCGTGGTCGGGATGTACTGCTTCCATTCCCCAGTGGTGAAGTGCCAGAAGATGGCGAACACCCACAGGCCGACCAGCGTCCAGGCGAAGAGGGTGTGATAATTCACCGCCTTTTCGAAACCGAGCAGTTGGTACGCGCCATGCACTTCGAAGCCGGTGATCAGCATGAGGATGATGAGGGTGGCTTGCGACCAGTGCCAGAAACGCTCGAAGCGTTTGAAAACATATGTCAACGCTAAATAGAAAGTGGGGTATCCAGCTAAATGCTGTGCCTAGCCTCTCCATGGGTGCGAAGGCACGGAAATATCCAGCGAAGCAGGCGCTTTGTTGCGCAGCTTGGCCGACACCGCGAACTCTTGCCCCTCAACTTTG
>Ga0210025_1001736_pt1 | contig 22896 bp, 28 predicted proteins | sample CryGeyme20150102_FD_183989 | JGI IMG/M metagenome (GOLD analysis project Ga0210025, IMG submission 183989) | Groundwater microbial communities from Crystal Geyser aquifers in Utah, USA - Crystal Geyser metaG 2015-0102 (SPAdes) (version 2) | ecosystem: Environmental > Aquatic > Deep subsurface >... | reverse complement strand
ACACGGGTGGTATCGGTCCACATCGTTGGTCTCCAGAAGTTTGTTGCAAAACCCACTGAATCAACGAATCGGATAGCCGTCAAGCTAACCTGCTGATATCACCCAACTTAGTTTCGGGTCAGACACTCAAAGGCATTATCGATCGTCACCCAGCCAAAGCGCATCAACAGAATGTTGAACAGCCCAAAGGCATTCACCAGGCGCCGGGGATGTTTCATAAACTGGCCGCCTTCACGAAATATTTCCACCGCCCTCAACGCCTGTTTGTCAGCGACGCCATAGAGGTTGCAATTTGCATAGCCATTGTCGCGAAACTCGTAGAAGAAACGCTGGGCCGCTGGATGAACGCTGCGAATATCATCTTTGTTGGCCATGGCAGCGACAGCATCTGCGCCTGCGTCCATTGTTGCCATAACCTGATCGATGCTGTCGTGTTTGATCAACACATTATCGGCCGTAGTAATCACAAATGGCGCGTTGCCCTTTTCACAGCCGAGCAGCACGCTGCCAGCAATATTGCTGTCCGAAGCAATGAACTCGATCGGCATGTCTGCGCGTGCGAAAGTTTCGGCAACCGGACGAACCGCCCGCTCGCCATCTGGCTCAATCAAAACATATATGGCCCGGCATCCCGGATGCGACGAGACTGACGCTAAAGTAAGGGCGATCAACATTTGATCCGCGATTGGGATCAGGCATTTATGGCTTACACCATGGACCTCAGCGAGTGGGTTGGTTACGCCAGCGCGTTGTGCTGCAAGTAAAATCAGATCGAATCTAGCGCTCATAATGCATTTCTGGCGAGAACAGATTACGTTTTCAAGACGGTGGTCGATACAGAAATATGGAAATATCTGAATTTTGCGATAAAGACAGGCTCAACCGCTAGAACCCATTTTGGAAAAGTTGAAACCTGTGTCGCGAAAAATGCTCTCCAAATGGTCCAGCAGCGAGGATTCGCTCGTCCGCGTGTTTCGCAACAGCAGCTGGCTGTTTTCCGCCAAGGGTGTTGGTGCGGTACTGAGCATTTTTTACCTCGCCATATTGACCCGGACCCTTGGCGTTGCCGGCTTTGGTGAATTCATGGTTATCGTCGGTGCGATTCAGGTTCTGACGGCAATCCTCAAGCTCCAGACCTGGCAGGCGATGGTGCAATATGGCGTGCCCTATTTGCTGGCCGGTCAGCACCAGGCATTTCGCAAATTATCGATGCAGAATTTCTGGATCGAACTAATCGGCGGCCTTGCCGCTTGCGGTGCCTTGTGGGTGATGCTGCCCTATGGCGCATCGCAATTTGGCTGGAGCGACTCGGTCGAGCAGGCAATCATGGGTTATGGCGTGATCGTTTTTCTTTCCGTCCGGTCCACCCCGACCGGCATCTTGCGTGCACAGGATCGCTTCGGCGGCAATGCCTTTGGCGATGCGATCATTCCAATCGTACGCTTCGCCGGAGCACTCGTCCTGTTCGTGACCGTACCTACCATGACCGGATTCCTGATTGTCTGGGGGCTTTCCGAATTTATCAGTTTTGTTGTTATGTGGATAATGGTGTGGCGGCGCCATGAATATGCCCGCCCGCTCAGCGGAGACGCAGCGATCACGGCGACACCGCCAAGCCGCAGGGAATTTGTCGCCTTTCTCCTGTTCACCAATCTCGCCTATCTGGTCAGCGTCGTCCGTGAACGGCTGGTAGTTGTGATCGTCGGTTTCTTCGTCGGTCCGGCAGCGGCAGGCCTGTTCCGCCTGGCCGACCAGATTGCCAATAGCCTCAACCGGCTGGCGGAGGTTTTTGCCCGTCCGTTATTTGCAGAATTGTCTCGATTGTTCGCGATCGGCCAATCGCGTCAATCCCGGGCATTGTTCTGGCGATCCTTACGGGTGTCCGCCATCAGCGGCGGGATCCTCTTCATCGGCCTGTTGTTGCTCGGCAAAAATATCATTGCTCTCATTTCAGGCCCCGAATATCTAGCCGCTTATCCAATATTGCTGCTGCTCGGTGCCGCGACCATCATCAGTCTGGCCGGGCTAGGCCTCGAACCACTGCTTCAGGCAGCCGGACGGGCGCGCAATGCGCTCCTCGCGCGCGTCGCCGGGCTGGTCGCGCTCGGACTACTTTTGGCTGTCTTTTTGCCGACCTTTGGCACGATCGGGGCGGCATGGGTGATGCTGATCTCGGCGATCCTGACGACCATAATCCTGTTTGCCTCCAGCCGCGCGGCGATCAGAGAGCCTCAGCATCCGGTTCCAAATTCCCGCATTGTATAAAAGCCCGCAGACATAAAAAAGGCGACCCGCAGGCCGCCTTTCTCGATACTCGATGAGGGTTCGCTTAACGCTTGGAGAACTGGAAGCTCTTACGTGCTTTCGCCTTACCATATTTCTTCCGCTCAACCTTGCGGCTATCGCGGGTCAGGAAGCCTTCTGCCTTGACCGCAGACCGCAACGCGGGCTCATATTTGGTAAGCGCTTGCGAAATGCCGTGCTTGACCGCACCAGCCTGCCCCGAAAGACCGCCGCCTTTGACGGTGACGTCTACGTCATACTGGCCTTCGCGCTCGGTAATCGCAAAAACCTGATTGAGCACCAGACGCAGGGTCGGGCGAGCAAAATAGGTTTCCTGATCGCGGCCATTGACCGTGATCTTGCCCTTGCCAGGCTTCAACCAGACACGTGCTACCGCATCTTTACGGCGACCGGTGGCATAGGCCCGGCCAAACTTGTCCAGCTCTTGCTCGCGCAGCGGCATGGTGGATACGGGTGGTTCAACGGCCGCTGGAGCCGCGTCGCCTTCGGCGGATGCTGGTGCATCGACGACAGCCGGACCAGCGATATCTTTCAGATCAGCGAGATCGGTTTTTACATCAGACATTATGCGCCCACCTTATTCTTACGGTTCATCGAAGCGACGTCGAGCGCCACCGGGTTCTGGCCGTTATACGGATGCTCGGTGCCAGCAAAAACGTGCAATGCACGCATCTGAGCAAAGCCCAACGGACCCTTCGGGATCATCCGCTCGACGGCTTTTTCCATGACACGCTCAGGAAAACGACCTTCGAGAACCTTCTCGGCGGTGGTGCCGCTGATGCCGCCGGGATAGCCGGAGTGCTTGTAATAGGTTTTCTGTTTGGTCTTGTTGCCGGTGAACTTCACCTTTTCGGCATTGATCACGATGACATGATCGCCGCAATCAACATGCGGGGTGTAGCTAGGCTTGTGCTTGCCGCGGAGGATGTTGGCGATGATCGAGGCGGCCCGGCCAACGACCAGATCTTCGGCATCAACGATATGCCATTTCTTTTCGACTTCAGCTGGCTTGGCCGACTGGGTCTGTTTGGTGATACCCTTCATGGGGTGGCTCCTTCTTGGAGAATGGGATTCAAAAATAACAAACGCCGGACGATCCTGATTCGCAGGAGTCCGGCAAACTGGGGCGCTATTGGCGCTGTTATTGCGGCAAGTCAAGCGAAAGCGGGGCTTTGCTAGCGGGTATAATGATACCGTAGCCAGTTTATTGCATCGCTCACGATATTCGAAATCAACGAATCCGTCCGCTCATCGCGGAGCGCGGCCAAGCAGATGTACGCCCCAAACCGTGGCAGCCACAACCAGCGCACCCACAGCCTGATGCAGAACCGCCAGATGAATATCGATCCCGGTCATTACCGTGGCTATGCCCAGCAATATCTGACTACCAAAGGCGATATGGATCGCAACCGAGCTCCGGCGATCGATTGGCCGCACCTTCCGCGCCAGAAGGACCAGAAAGCCGACCACTACCCATGCCCACCAGCGGTGGATGAAATGGATCAGATAGGGATCGTTGTTGAGCGCGGCCCAGATGCCAGCGGCCCAGTTGATCCCGCCGGGCACGAAATATTCATTCATCAGCGGCCAGGTGTTGGCGACATAGCCGGCGTTCAGGCCTGCGGTATAGGCACCGAATAGCAGCTGGACGAGCAGCACCGCTAACGCCGCAGCGCCCAGGCCGGTTACGCGCGCCGGCCTGACGTTGCCGCGCGCCAGCTGCCGCAGGTCGAGCGCCGTCCAGACCAGGCCGCCGAGAATGAACAGCGCCGTCAACAAATGCACCGCAAGCCGGAAATGGCTGACATCGGTGCGTTCGCTAAGACCGGAACTGACCATCCACCAGCCGATCGTTCCCTGCAAGCCGCCGAGCGCCAGCAGTGCGATCAGCCGCCAGCCATAACCCGACGGGATAGCCCGCTTGGCCGCAAACCATAGCAACGGCAGCGCAAAGACCACGCCGATCAGCCGTCCGAGCAGGCGGTGGACCCACTCCCAGAAATAGATGAATTTGAAATCCGCCAGCGTCATCCCGGCCGGCCCGCTAATTTCCAGATATTCGGGAATCTGCTGATATTTCCTGAATTCCGACAACCAGTCGGCCTCGCTCAACGGCGGCAGCGCGCCGGTGATTGGCTTCCATTCGGTGATCGACAGCCCCGACTCGGTAAGCCGGGTGATGCCGCCCACTACGACCATGATGAACACCAGAAAGGCGACCGAATAGAGCCAGTTGGATATAGCTATCGGACGGCGGCTTGCCGCGCCAGTCGGCTGGTTCAGGGCGATCGCATCGGTCATTGGCCGCTATGTGGGATCAAAACCATGACCTGACAACCAGAAACAGGGGGACCGTCCGAAATTTCAAAAATGATATGTTGTATCTTAACACGCTTTTTCCTATATCCGGTGCACGCAATAAAAAGTGAGGCAATGAGTCGTGTTTACGACAGCAAAATTTTGGGACAAAGATGGCCTTTTGGTCAGAGATGGCCTGTGGGATCGGATGGCCGTGCTCGTGTCCGGCCTGTGCCTCGTACATTGCGTCTCGACCATCGCTTTTGTCGCCATATTGTCCTCGGCAGGCGGCATGTTGCTTGATCCGCTGATTCACGAAATTGGCCTGGGTATCGCGATAGCCCTTGGCTTTTTCACCCTCGGGCGCGGCGTTATGGATCATGGCTATATCATGCCAGTCGCCGTCGGAAGCCTCGGATTGGGCATGATGATGGGCGCTATCACGATCGGCCATGAAGGCGGACATGGTGGCCCGGAGATTTTTTATACCATGCTCGGCGTCGGATTCCTCGCGCTGGGCCATGATTTGAACTACCGCGCCACCCATTGATCGCGCCCCATTGCTCTTGCGGCCAAACATCCCTAAATTATCCGGATGGGACAACATGATCATCATGAGCATCACGGCGATTCTTTAGCCGATGCGGCTCAAGCCAATCTGGAAAAATCCGGTGAGAAGTGGACCGATACAAGGGCGGCGATCTTTGACACGCTGGCCGGTTTCTCTCGCCCTGCTTCGGCATATGACATAGCCGAACTGGTTTCGACCGCGCGCGGCAAGCGCGTCGCACCCAATAGTGTTTACCGGATTCTCGACCTGTTCGTGGCGAACAATCTGGCGATGCGGGTGGAAAGCGCCAATGCCTATCTGGCCAACAGCCACCCTGGCTGCGAACATGACTGCATCTTTCTGGTCTGTGATACCTGCGGCGAGGCAACCCATGTCGATGATGATTCCTTATCGCAGCAAGTGCGCAAAGTTGCGACAGCAGAGGGATTCAAATCTATCCGTCCCGTGATAGAGGTGCGCGGCATTTGCCAGAAATGCAATTGATCCATCCCGCCTGCCCGCCAATGGCAACGGCCAGTCATCTGAAAATTCGACAGAGCCGTGCGATGCCGTTAAAGCAGGAATCAACTAGGGAGTGAATATGCCGGTTTCGAATACACCATTGCTGGATGATGTCTCGTTTCCAGCCGATTTGCGCAAATTGAAACCAGCGCAGCTCCGCCAATTCGCCGACGAGCTGCGCGCCGAAGTGATCGACACCGTGTCCACGACCGGCGGTCATCTCGGTGCTGGACTCGGCGTCGTCGAACTGACCACCGCCATCCATTATGTCTTCAACACGCCCGAAGACCGGCTGATCTGGGATGTTGGCCACCAATGCTACCCGCACAAGATCATCACCGGGCGCCGGGACCGGATCCGGACCCTGCGACAGGGCGGCGGCCTGTCCGGTTTCACCAAAAGGTCGGAAAGCGAATATGATCCGTTCGGCGCCGCGCATAGCTCGACCTCGATCAGTGCCGCCCTCGGCTTTGCGATTGCCAATAAACTGAATGATAAGCCCGGACGCGGCATTGCGGTGATCGGCGACGGCGCGATGAGCGCGGGCATGGCCTATGAGGCGATGAACAACGCCGAAGCAGCCGGTAACCGGCTGGTCGTCATCCTCAATGATAATGACATGTCGATCGCCCCGCCCGTCGGCGGGCTTTCCGCCTATCTCGCGCGGATCGTTTCGTCCCGGGAATTTCTCGGTGTGCGCCAGTTGGCCCGCCGGATCGCCAGCAAGCTACCCAAGGCACTTTATGATGCGGCGCGCAAGACCGACGAATATGCGCGCGGTATGACCATGGGCGGCACCCTGTTTGAGGAACTGGGCTTCTATTATGTCGGCCCGATCGATGGTCACAATCTCGACCACCTGATCCCCGTACTTGAAAATGTGCGCGACGCGGCGGAAGGTCCCTGCCTGATCCATGTCGTCACCGAAAAGGGCAAGGGCTACAAATTTGCCGAGGAAGCCGCCGACAAATATCATGGGGTGACAAAGTTTGATGTTGTCTCTGGCAAACAGGACAAGGGGCCGGGCGGCGGACCGCCAGCCTATCAGAATGTCTTTGGCGAAACGCTGGCCAAGCTGGCCGATAGCGATCCACGCATTTGTGCGATTACCGCAGCCATGCCTTCCGGCACCGGCGTCGACAAATTCGCCAAGGCGCATCCCGACAAGGCCTTTGATGTCGGCATTGCCGAACAGCATGGTGTTACCTTTGCCGCCGGGCTGGCCGCGCAGGGGATGCGGCCTTTCTGCGCCATTTATTCGACTTTCCTGCAACGCGCCTATGATCAGGTCGTCCACGACGTGGCGATCCAGAATCTGCCGGTGCGCTTTGCCATCGACCGGGCTGGGCTGGTCGGTGCGGATGGCAGCACCCATGCCGGATCGTTTGATGTCACTTATCTGGCAACGCTACCCAATTTCGTTGTGATGGCGGCGGCCGACGAAGCCGAACTTGCCCATATGACATATACTGCGGCACTGCACGACAGCGGTCCGATTGCCTTCCGCTATCCGCGCGGCAACGGCACCGGTGTCCCGATTCCGGAAAAGCTTGAACAACTGGAAATCGGTAAGGGCCGGATCATCAAACAGGGCACAAAAGTCGCGATCCTGTCGCTCGGTGCCCGGCTCGAAGAAGCGAAAAAGGCGGCCGAACGGCTCGAGGCCAAGGGACTCAGCACAACCGTCGCCGACCTGCGCTTCGCCAAACCGCTTGATCAGGAACTGATCCGGAAGCTGCTCACCACCCATGAAGTGGCGGTTACCGTCGAGGAAGCTTCCGTCGGCGGCCTTGGTGCGCATGTGCTGACCTATGCTTCCGACAACGGCCTGACCGATGCAGGGCTGAAGATCCGGACGATGCGGCTGCCCGATATATTTCAGGATCACGACAAGCCGGAGCTGCAATATGCCGAAGCAGGGCTTGATGCGGACGGCATTGTCGATACGGTACTCAAAGCGCTGCGCCACAATAGTGCCAGCGTTGAGGATGCAGGCGCACGGGCTTGATCACTTCGATATGTTGGAATTGCTTTTCTTGGGAAGCGTTCGCTGCTTTTGTAACTGGCATCCTAGCAATTAGTAGCGCCGTTTATGTCGGTATCCGCCAGCTATCAATTAAGGAACAAGAGCTTCGACTTTCGCTACTCCGTGAGCGTAGAGACTTGATTGCGCAGTTTCGTGAGATATCAGGAAAATGGTGGGCGAATGCTAAGCTAGAGGACTCAGATATCAGCGAACTAAGAAAGTTGGTTTTTGATATCGAGTTATATTTCAGCGGCGAAACCTACGCAAAATCATATGAATTGCTTCGCAATAACCTGTTCCAAAATATGCACAGAAGCAATGCAAGAATGTATTTTGATGATGATATGCAAGACGAAGCAAAGGCTTCCGTTAGGGCAGGATCGGAGGTGCGAGACAGCATCGTCAAAGAATTACCAATTTTGATAGAACTACTTGTTAATCAAGCTAAAGTAGGCGACAAATTTTAGCTTCATCGCTGATGTTGCCTTAAAATCTTGCAGGTATGAGTGGCAGCGATTATGCGCCTCTCATGCCGCCACAATTCTCCCATATCGATCACTGGATCTTCGATCTCGACAATGTGCTCTATCCGTCGGAGTGTGATCTGTTTGCGCTGATCGATATCAAGATGGGTGAATATATCGCGCAAGCGCTCGACTGCGATCTGGTCGAAGCGCGGAAAATCCAGAAGGGCTTTTTCCACGATCACGGCACCACGCTCGCCGGCCTGATGCACCATCATGGCACCGACCCGGCCGATTTCCTCGACTATGTCCACGATATCGATATGGATCGGCTTGCCCCTGCGCCGCTGGTGCGGGCTGCCATTGATGCGCTACCCGGCGAGAAACTCGTCTTCACCAACGCCGATCGGCCTTATGCGGAGCGGGTGCTGGAAAAGCGTGGCCTTGACGGCCTGTTTCACCAGATGCACGATATTCTCGATACCGGCCTCATCCCAAAGCCGCAAACCGCCGCCTATCATAGCATGATCGCTGCCACCGGTATCGACCCGACCCGTGCCCTTTTTGTCGAGGATATGGCGCGCAATTTGCAACCCGCCAAAACATTGGGCATGACGACCGTCTGGATCAACACCGGGGCAGAATGGGCTGGCCGGGAACATGATCCCGCCTACATTGACCATGAAATCACCGATCTGGAAAGCTGGGTTACCGGCCTCCACAGCGCCAAGGAAGAAAACGCAATATGACCGCAGCACTGCAGACCGTAATCGATACCGCCTGGGACAAGCGCGAATCCCTCAGCCTCACGACGCAGGGCGCGGAGCGCGACGCGGTCAACCAGGCGCTGGCGATGCTCGACAATGGCACCGCACGGGTTGCGGAGAAAAAGGATGGCGTGTGGGTAGTCAATCAGTGGCTCAAGAAAGCCGTGCTGCTCTCCTTCCGGCTCAACGACAACCATCTGATCGAAGGTCCCGGCGGCGCCAATCACTGGGACAAGGTGCCGAGCAAATTCGCAGGCTGGGGCGAAAATCGCTTCCGTGAAGCCGGTTTCCGTTCGGTTCCCGGCTCGATTGTCCGGCAGGGTGCCTTTATCGGTAAAGGCGTCGTGCTGATGCCAAGCTTTGTCAATATCGGCGCCTTTGTCGATGAAGGCACGATGGTCGATGGCTGGGCCACGGTTGGCAGTTGTGCCCAGATCGGCAAGAATGTTCATATTTCGGGCGGCGCCGGTATCGGCGGTGTGCTCGAACCTTTGCAGGCTGGTCCGGTGATTATCGAGGATGGCGCATTCATTGGTGCCCGAGCCGAAGTGGCCGAAGGAGTTCGCGTTGGCGAAGGCGCGGTGCTCTCGATGGGCGTCTATCTCGGCGCATCGACAAAGATTGTCGACCGCGTCACCGGCAAGATCTGGATCGGCGAAGTGCCGCCTTATGCCGTTGTCGTTCCCGGCACGATGCCGCCGAAGGTCAATATTGACGGCATGCCCGGGCCAAGCCTGTACTGCGCGGTGATCGTCAAGACCGTCGACGCGCAGACCCGGTCCAAGACTGGCATCAACGAATTGCTGCGCGACTGATGGCTACGCCGGTCAATCAGGTGAAGGTGACGCTGGAACCGAATGACCACCCCTATCGCAATGGCGTCTGGACCCCGGTTTTTGAAGAGCTGGACACCGATGATCTTGAAATAATCGGCATTATCCCTGCCGATATCGACGGTCTCTATGTCCGCAACACCGAAAATCCGGTGCATGGCAGTCTAGGGCGCTATCATCCCTTTGATGGCGACGGCATGATCCACACCATCCGGATCAAGGGCGGCAAGGCGACCTATCGCAACCGCTTTGTCCGCACCGAGGGATTCGAGGCGGAACAGCAGGCCGGCGGTCCGCTCTGGCCCGGCCTGATGGGCAATTCGCATGATGCACTGCAACCCGGCATGACCGCTCATGGCAGCGTCAAGGACAGCAGCTCGACCGACGTCGTCGTCCACGCTGGCGCTATCCTGTCGACTTTCTACCTGTGCGGAGAAGGCTATCGGCTCGATCCGGAAACGCTGGCCACGCTGGGCCCGGCCGACTGGGTGCCAGCGCACGGCATCTCGGCCCATTGCAAGGTCGACGAAGCCAGCGGGGAATTATTGTTCTTCAACTATGCGATCGAACAACCCTATCTGCAATATGGCGTGGTCCGTCCCGACAATCAGTTGCAGCATCTGGTGCCGATCGATCTGCCCGGCCCGCGCCTGCCGCACGACATGGCATTCACCGAACATTATGCGGTCTTCAACGACTGCCCGCTGTTCTGGAAAGAGGAATTGTTCGAGCGGAAGCTGCGCATCCCGGCCTTCCACCCAGATATGCCGACGCGCTTCGGTATCCTGCCGCGCATGGGCCAACCAGACGAGATCAAATGGTTCGAGGCAAAGCCGACCTATGTGCTGCATTGGGCCAATGCCTTCGAAGATGGTGATGAAGTTGTGCTCGACGGATATTTCCAGAACGACCCGGTTCCGCCGGCGCTGACCGATTTTCCATCCGGCTATGAGAGCATGGGCGCCAGCCTCGATCTGCACAGCTTCAAACCCGAGCTACACCGCTGGCGGTTCAATCTGCAAACCGGGGAGACCAAAGAAGAGACTTTATTCGACGACTATCCGGTCGAATTCGGCATGTTCAACCAGCAATATGCCGGTCGGCCCTATCGCTATGTCTATAGCGTCACCGGCGAGCCCGGCTGGTTCCTGTTCAATGGCCTGACCAAACATGATCTGGAGACTGGTGAAGCGGAACATGTCTCGTTCGGCGAACAGAGATTCGGATCGGAAGCCCCCTTCATCCCGCGCGCCAATGCCCAGTCAGAAGATGACGGCTATCTGATCAGCTTTATCACCGACATGAAACAGAACCGGTCGGAATGTATCATTATCGATGCAAAAGATATTACGGCGGGGCCGGTTTGCACGATCATATTACCCCACCGGATATCCAGCGGGACGCATGCTACCTGGGCGTCAGCTGAGCAGTTTGGTTAGCTCGTCATCCCAGCGTAGGCTGGGATCCAAACCAATATCCGGTCTGACACCAAGGCGGGTTAGGCCCCAGCCTTCGCTGGGGCGACAGGCTAATCAAACAACTCCCCATCCACCTCTTTCCCTGGAGGCGGTGTCAGACCCAGATGCTTCCACCCCCGATCATTGAGTGCCCGCCCTCTTGCCGTCCGGGCAATCAGCCCGAGCTGGATGAGATAGGGCTCGATAACTTCCTCAATCGTGTCGCGCGGTTCGCTGAGACCGGCGGCGAGCGTTTCGACACCCACCGGACCGCCCTTGTAGATATCGGCGATCATATGCAGATAACGCCGGTCCATGGCGTCAAGACCGATATGGTCGACCTCCAGTCGGGTCAGCGAGGCATCGGCGACCTTCTTGTCGACAATTTTGGTCCCCGCCACATTGGCAAAATCCCGCACGCGGCGCAGCAGGCGCCCGGCAATGCGCGGTGTGCCCCTCGCCCGCCGAGCCACTTCGGTGGCGCCATCGGGGGCAATCTCGAGATCGAGCAGCCGCGCGGCGCGGTGGACGACTTTTTCCAGTTCCTCGGTCGAATAGAAGTTGAGCCGCACCGGAATGCCGAACCGGTCGCGCAGCGGCGTGGTCAGCAGACCCTGCCGAGTGGTCGCCCCGATCAGGGTGAAGGCGGGCAGATCGATCCGCACCGAACGCGCCGACGGCCCTTCGCCAATGATCAGATCAAGCGCGCGATCTTCCATCGCCGGATAGAGGATTTCCTCGACCACCGGATTGAGCCGGTGAATCTCGTCGATAAACAACACATCGCCTTCTTCGAGATTGGTCAGCAGCGCCGCGAGGTCCCCGGATTTGGCAATAACCGGCCCGGAAGTGGCGCGAAACCCGACACCCAGCTCGCGCGCAATAATCTGCGCCAGCGTCGTCTTGCCCAAGCCGGGAGGCCCAAAGAACAGCACATGGTCCAGCGCCTCGCCGCGCCCCCTGGCCGCCTCGATAAACACCCGAAGATTGCCACGGGCCGCTTCCTGCCCGATAAACTCGTCGAGCGTTTTGGGACGCAGGGCCGCGTCGATGTCTTCGACCTTGCGTTCGGGAGATTGGAGACGATCTTTAGTCATGAAGCCGACCTAGGCCATCCGCCATTCCCGCAAAAGCGGGAACCCGGCTTTTCATAGCACCAATGGATGATATTTCGCGCGAAGCCGCGAAGGCGCAAAGAGGTTGGGACTGGACACTCCATCTTTGCGCCTTCGCGGCTTCGCGTGATCCAATAATAGCGGTATTAATATCCTCGTAAGGACTATCGTGAGTGCGTACATTCGCTTGCATCACCGCGCCGCCTTCTTCAAAGCCAGCCGGACCAGAGCATCCAGGGTCGCGCCTTCCCCAACCTCGGAATCCGCCGCCGCCACCGCCGCGCTCGCATCCGCAGGTTTGAAGCCCAAATTCTGAAGAGCGCTCACAGCATCCGCGCTATTGCTCGAAGGTGCATGGACCGCGCCGCCGCCCACAATCGGATCGGTCGCAATCCCGCCAACCTTGTCCTTCAATTCATTGACAATCCGCAGCGCCAGTTTCGGCCCGACGCCATTGGCGCGGCTGACCATCGCCTTGTCGCCCATCGCAATGGCCCGCGAAATTTCTCCCGGTTCCAGCGCCGACAATATCGCCAGCGCGACCTTGCCGCCGACGCCCTGTACCGAGATCAGCAGCCGGAACCAGTCCCGCTCCGATCCGCTGGCAAAGCCCATCAGCCGCATATCGGTCTCGCTGACTTGCATCTCGGTATAGATGGTCGCGCCGTCACCCACGCCGCTGATCGCGGCAATGGTGCGCGAGGAGCAGAACACCAGATAGCCGACGCCCTGCACATCGAGCACGATATTGTCGGTGCCGATTTCGTCGATGGTGCCGGTCAGTTTTGCGATCATAAGCGTGTTTTAGCGTGGCAGGCGAATCTGTCGAGTTTTTGTTTTGTTCTTTCTCCCCCCGCGCCAGCGGGGCCTCCAAATATGGCCTCGCACAAAGACACGAAGGCACAAAGAGCGGGTTAGGACATATCCTTCTTCGTGCCTTTGTGTCTTCGTGCGCAAAAACCCGTTCGCACTGAGCTTGTCGAAGTGCACCTATCGACTGGAGACTGTCCTTCGACAGGCTCAGGACGAACGGTGATTTACCTGCCTATCTCTTCCGGTGGTGCGCATGGGTGATCGCCACCGCCAGCGCATCGGCGGCATCCGCGCCGGCCAGCTTCACGCCCGGCAGCAATATTTTGATCATCGCCTGCACCTGATCCTTATCCGCTTTGCCGACGCCGACCACCGATTTCTTGACCGTCCGCGCCGAATATTCGCCGACTTCGATCCCGGTCCGCGAAGCGCCGAGCAGCACGACGCCGCGCGCCTGTCCGAGTTTCAGCGTGCTTTGCGGATTGGAGTTGACGAACACTTCCTCAACCGCTGCGCCATCCGGTTTATATTCCAGCAGCAGATCGGTCAGTTCGAGATCGAGCTTGAGCAAGCGGCTGGCCAGAGGCATTTTGGAATCGGTTTTGATCTGGCCATTGGCGACATGGGACAGGCGATTGCCATCCGCCGCGATCACGCCCCAGCCCGTGGTGCCGAGACCGGGATCGAGGCCGAGAATGATCATTTCAGAACGCCCGCATCAGATCGGTATTCCAACGCGACGACCGACAAAGACCATGATCAGATAGAGACTGATCGTCAGCAGACATCCAGCCGCCAGCGCCAGCCAGAAGCCGATACCGCTGCGCAGCAGCGTCGGAATCAGCAGGAACATTGGAAGAGATGGAAGCACATACCAGAAGGTCGCTTCGGCATGCAGGGCCATATTTTCTGCGTCGGGGCGCGCCCACCACAGGAAGATCATGCCCAAGATCGAGATCAAGGGCAACGAGGCGACGAGCGCGCCGAAACTGGGCTGGCGCTGTGCGATAGCTGCCACCAGAGCCACGATCACTCCCGCGAGTGCGGCCTTGGCGGCAAATTCCCACATCAGCCGGCGTTCAGTTTTTCCATGATCTCGTCGGACACGTCATAATTGCCCCAGACGGTCTGGACGTCATCATCCTCCTCCAGCATGTCGATCAGATTGAGCAAGGTCTCTGCCTGCTCCTGATCCACTTCGACCTGCACCGAGGGCCGCCAGGCCAGTTTGACGCTTTCCGCTTCGCCGAGCGCCTTTTCCAGGGCACCGGAGACTTCGTGCAGATCTTCCATCGCGGTCCAGATTTCATGGCCGTCGGCATCGGAAGAAATATCGTCGGCGCCGGCTTCCATCGCCGCTTCCAGAACCTTTTCCTCGTCGCCAGCGCTGGCCGGATAATGAATATAGCCGACCCGGTCAAAACCGTGCGAAACCGAACCACTTTCGCCCAGATTGCCACCATTTCGCGACATAATTGTGCGAACATTGGTAAAAGTACGGTTATTATTGTCGGTCAGCGTCTCGATGATCAGCGACACACCGCCCGGACCAAAACCTTCATAGCGGATTTCGGTATAGTCATCGCCTTCGTTGGCCGACGCCTTTTCGATCGCGCGCTGGATATTGTCCTTTGGCATCGACACCGCCTTGGCGCTGTTGACCGCCAGACGCAGCCGCGGATTGAAATCCGGATCGGGCATGCCGGATTTGGCCGCGACGGTTATTTCGCGCGACAGTTTTGAAAATTGCGCCGCCCGCTTCTTGTCCTGCGCGCCCTTGCGATGCTTGATGTTGTTAAATTTACTATGGCCTGCCATATGATTCGTCCGTTGTTTGGATGGTTCAGTTGGGGGTTCTTTGCCGCATGTTTAAGGCCAACTCAACCATTGGATGGGCAATCGGTCGCCTGACCGCAACGGCGGGTGATTTGATCGCCTTCCTGCGCGCCCCGAAGCTGGACAGCGCAAGCGACCGACCCCCTGGTAAAATAGGCGGTCTTGCGTGGTTATTCGCGCTAAACCTGATCATCGTCGCGGCCATCGCGGCGATACTCCTGCCGGTCATGCTGCTGCTCGATATCAAGATGGCGAGCAGCATGGCCGATCTGTTCAACCGTCCCTTCTGGCAATTAATATTGTTTGTGGTTGTTGTCGGCCCGATCGCGGAAGAATTGCTCTTCCGCTCCTGGCTAACGGGCTCGCCAAGGCTCTTGGTGCCCTTTTTCGGCGTATTGGCGTGGCTGGCCAGCACAACCGGTTTGCTGCATGTGGGTTGGCTTGACACCAAGAGCCCGACAGCGGCGGTGCTTTTGGCCGTGATTGTTGCGGCTTTTATCATCGGCCTGTTTGCCTGCTGGAAACGCACGACGCCAAGATGGTTTGTAAGGGCCTTCCCCGCGATCTTCTGGAGCCAGGCGCTGCTCTTCGGTTTTGTCCACGTCTTCAACTATGCTGGCGGCAATCCCGTCGCTCTGCTGCCGTTTGTTTTGCCGCAGCTGGTCGGCGGTCTGATCTGGGGCTATGCCCGAGTCCGCTATGGCTGGTGGGCCAATATTGCCCTGCACATGGCCTATAATCTGGTGGCGACGAGCGGCTTGCTATATATGCTGCTCACCCAGCCAGATGTGGTTTAGGCAATGACGACGGCGGTGCCCGACGCCGATACCATCAGCATCGAGCCCTTGTCGCCGACCACTTCATAATCGAGATCGACGCCGACCACCGCATTGGCGCCGACCTTGGCCGCCTCTACCTGCATCTCTGCCAGCGCTTCATCCCGCGCGCGTTTCAGGACATTTTCATATTTGCCCGACCGGCCGCCGACAATATCAGTGATGCTGGCGAACAGATCACGGAACAGATTCGCGCCGACAATCACTTCGCCGATAACGATCCCGCGATAGTCGCTAATCGCGTGACCCTCGATAGTGGGTGTGGTGGTGACGATCATTGCTGTTCTCTTGTTTCCCTGTCTGGAACACGATGCTAATAAATGGTAAGTTCTCAAATATAAAGGTCGATGGTATATGGCGAGCGAAAAAAGCGATGAAGAACAAATGTGGGATACATTTATCGGAAAGCTTGCTTTTGATGTCCAGCGATCTTTGGACAGATATAACGATGAAAACATTGAATCCAATAAGCGAGATGTCGTAAGAACTATAGTCGCTGCTATTGAAGGTATCACTTGGGCCTATCGGGAGCATGTTCAAGAAATTGGAATAACTTTGGAAGCTTCCAATTCTTTATATGATCTGGCTTTTTCAGAAAAAACGTACTCTATATCTGAAAAAGGTGACCTTAAGATGCGGCCCAACTTTATCCCCACCGTATCCATGATCCGGCTAATCACCAATAGAGCAAAAGAGTTATGTCCCCAGCTTGATATAGATTTCAGCGGTTCTGGTTGGTCAGATTTGCGGAAAGCAATTTCAATTAGGAATCGAATCACACATCCGAAAGCTAGTTCAGATCTCAAAATATCGGAAAGCGAAATTCAAACTGCAAGAAGCGGTTTCTTTTGGTTTATTAGCTTCGTTCCAGATGTGATGGGGCAGACCAATCAATCACTGCAAAAATATGCCAAAACTCTCACAAATTTTATTGAGGATCTAAAATCTGGCGATACGGAGGCGCTTAGGCTGTACAGATACATAGAATCAATCGACGAAAATTAAGCTAGGCCCAAGGCAGACTTATAGGTATCGAGTATCGCTTCCATTTCCTGCCGGTCATGGGCTTCCATTTTCCGCAGGCGCACGATCTGCCGCATGATCTTCGGGTCATAGCCTTGCGATTTCGCTTCGGAATAGACATCGCGGATATCGTCCGCCATGCCCTTTTTCTCTTCCTCGAGCCGCTCTACACGTTCAATATATAGACGCAGCTGGTCTGCGGCGACATTGCCTTCGCTCATGCTTTCATTCCCTTGAATTATGGTGATCGGATTCGTAGCCCGTCTTTAAGAGGCGTCGGCGTTTTTGGCCACGCTTTCCTTCATCTTTTTGAGCCGCTCCGGGGTTGCCTCGGTCTGATATTTTTTCTTCCATTCTTTGACCGGCATGCCATGAATTGCGTCCCGCGCCTCATCCTTGGTCATCGCGCCACCGGCGTCGTTGGTCGCTTCCATCACCCAGTCGGCCAGGCAATTGCGGCAGAAGCCGGCCAAGCCCATCAAGTCGATATTTTCAGCATCGTGACGGTGCTGCAGATGGTTTACCAGCCGGCGAAAGGCGGCAGCGGCGGCGGCATCGGATATTTGGTCGGTCATGTTCGTTTCCGTTGTTTTTTGTTTTTAACCTGTCATGAATCAGGAATAAGCACCCCGCAGATAAAACGCCACTAAGGAATTTGTGAATGGCATCGCCGATCTTCTCCCGCAACCGCAAGGTCAAAGTGCTGGCGACGCTGGGCCCGTCCAGCGGCAGTCCGGAAATGATCGAGAAACTATATCGCGCTGGCGTCGATGCCTTCCGGATGAATATGAGCCACGGCGAGCATGACGCGCATGCCGCCAATGTGAAATCGATCCGGGCGCTGGAAAAGCAAATCGGTCGGCCAATCGCCATTCTCGCCGATCTGCAGGGGCCAAAGCTGCGCATCGGCACATTTGCCAATCCGCCGGTGCTGCTGAAGGAGGGCGCACGTTTCACCCTCGACATCGTCAAGGAAAAGGGTGACGTCACCCGCGTCAGCCTGCCCCACAAGGAAATTTTGAGCACACTGCAGCCGGGTCACACCCTGTTGCTGGACGACGGCAAGATCCGGCTCGAAGTGACCAGCACCGATGGCAAAAGTGTCCAGACCAAAGTGATCGTCGGCGGCGAAATATCGGACCGCAAGGGCGTCAATGTGCCGGAAGTGGTGCTGCCGGTCAGCTCGCTGACCGACAAGGACCGCAAGGACCTGACCTTCGCGCTCGCACAGGATGTCGACTGGATCGCGCTCAGCTTTGTCCAGCGGCCCGAAGATGTCGCGGAAGCGCGGCGCCTGATCGGCGGCAAGGCGGCGCTGCTGGCCAAGATCGAAAAGCCCGCCGCGATCGACCGGCTCGACGAGATACTCGAACTGTCGGACGCGGTGATGGTCGCGCGCGGCGATCTCGGAGTGGAGCTCCTCCCCGAACAGGTCCCGCCGCTGCAGAAGAAAATTGTCGCCGCGGCCCGCAAGCTGGGCCGTCCGGTGGTGGTAGCGACCCAGATGCTGGAATCGATGATCAAGTCGCCGACGCCGACTCGTGCGGAAGTATCCGACGTCGCGACCGCCATCTATGACGGTGCCGACGCAATCATGCTCTCGGCCGAATCCGCCGTTGGCGACTGGCCGATCGAGGCGGCAACGATGATGGACCGGATCGCCGCGCAGGTGGAAAATGATCCGTCCTACGCCGACCGGGTGCATTTTACCGAAACCGTGCCCGATGAAACGACTGCGGATGCACTGGCCGCAGCGAGCTACAATATCGCTCGCACCATCGAGACATCGGCGATCGTCTGTTATACTTCGTCCGGTTCGACCGCTAGGCGGATGGCGCGCGAACGGCCTTCCGTGCCGCTGCTGGTGCTCACCCCCAACCGGCACACCGCCCGTCGCGTCGGTTTGCTGTGGGGTGCCTATGCCGTGGTCACCCGCGATGTCAGCGATTTCGAGGAAATGATCGCCAAGGCCAAGCGCATGGCCCTGCGCCACAAGCTCGGCGAGGCGGGATCCCGGTTGATCGTCTGTGCCGGGGTCCCCTTCGGCACTCCCGGCTCGACCAACCTGCTGCATGTGGTGCGGCTAAGCGGGGACGAACTCAAGCGCAGCTAGACGAACCTAAAGCAGGCCACGCGCGACCAGATCCAGTTCCAGCGCTCCGGCTGTTTCAAACAGATGCCCGGCTATTCCAAGGTCAGTTGCCGCCTCGATATTATCCAGACGATCATCAATGAACAGGCATTGCCCGGGCTTCCGATCAAAGCGGTTCAGTGCCAGATGATAGATCGCCGGGTCCGGCTTCATCAGCTTCTCATCGCCGGAGACGACGATATCCTCAAAGCAGTCGAAAACCGGCGCGTGCGGACGAAACCCCTGCCAGAATTCCGAGCCGAAATTGGTTATGCCGAAGATTGCCACGTTGTTTTGGTGGAGCCGCTTTACCAGATCCAGCGAACCCGGCACCGGCCCGGGAATCGTCTCGTTAAACCGCGCTGCATAGGCGCGGATATGCGATTCATATTTCGGGAAGGATATAATGCGCTCGGCTACCGTCTCGGCGAGCGGACGTCCCGCGTCGTGCTGAAAATGCCATTCCGGGGTGACAACATGTGCCAGGAACCAGTCCAGTTCCTGCGGGTCGTCGATCAATTTTATGAACAGGCAGCGCAAATCCCATCGATAGAGCACGTTGCCCACATCAAAGATTACGGTGTCGATTTTGGCGATGGTAGATGATCCCTACCAAATTGAGCGCAGTGCGCGATTAGCCCTGGCGTGCCTTGAACCGGCGATTCGTCTTGTTGATCACATAGGTGCGACCACGGCGACGGATGACGCGGCAATCCCGGTGACGGTTTTTAAGCGACTTCAAAGAGTTGCGGACTTTCATTTTGGTACCACGCCTTGATTATCTGAATTTCTTGAAAGCAGCCATGCTGCGTTGAAGCAGGGCAATTAAGGTCGGCGGCTGCCAAAGTCAAGCGACCAGCGCTATTCTCCGCGCATTTCGATCAGTTTGCGCTCCCAGGCCAGCGCATGGGCGATAATTTCATCGAGATCGGCATGTTTCGGCTGCCACGGAAAGCATTCCATGATCGCCCGATTGTCGGAAATCAGCGAATCGGGGTCGCCAGCGCGCCGCCCTTCCATTTTTCGCTCGATTTTCATGTTGGTGACCCGGTCGACGGCATCGAGCACCTCGAGCACCGAAAAACCGCGGCCATAGCCGCAATTGAGCAAATGGCTTCGATTCGGGTCGGCGATCAGCGCCTCCAGGGCAAGCACATGGGCATTGGCCAGGTCGGAGACATGGATATAGTCGCGCACGCCGGTGCCGTCCGGCGTAGCATAGTCGGTGCCAAAGACAGCGACGCTGTCGCGCTTGCCCAGCGCCGCTTCCACCGCGACCTTTATCAAATGGGTGGCACCAGCGGTCGACTGACCGGTCCGCGCCTGCGGATCGGCTCCAGCGACGTTGAAATAGCGCAAGGCACAGAAATTGAGGTCATGCGCCGCTGCAACATCGCGGAGCATATGCTCTGTCATCAATTTCGACATGCCATAGGGGTTGATCGGTAGCTGCGGCGTCGTTTCGCTGACCGGGCTTTCCTCGGGCATGCCATAGGTCGCGGCGGTCGAGGAGAAGATGAAATGATGTACCCCGCCGGTCACCGCCGATTCAATCAGGCTGCGGCTCTTGGCGCTGTTGTTGTGATAATATTTGAGCGGATTCTCGACCGATTCGGGCACGATGATCGAACCGGCAAAATGCATGATCGCACCAATATTCTCGTCCTTGATGATTCGGGCGAGCAGAGCGGAGTCCTCGATATCGCCTTCATAAAAGGCGATCCCTTCCGGCACCGCCCAGCGAAATCCGGTGGTCAGATTGTCGACCACCGCCACCGGCCAGCCCGCATCCCGCAGGGCGAACACAGCATGGCTGCCAATATAGCCAGCCCCGCCGGTGACCAATATCGTAAACGGTTTTGCCATCCTTTGTAGACCCCCATCAATTCTCAACAATGGCTATTTACCGCCCTGTTCTCACCAATCGTTTAAACGCGGTCGTCTGCGGATGCAATTTTTTACCACGGTCGCCGAGATTATGCGCTAATATGCCTTGGGGCGAGTTTAGGAGTGCGTATTATGGCCGGTTTTCCATCATTTTCTACCATGGCATTGGCAGGATTGCTCCTGACGGGATGCACGGCAATGACTCCCCCGGTTGATGTCACCCGGTTTCACAACGCGCAAATCGCGCCGATTGTCCCGGGCAGCGTCATCATCGAGGCCAATGTCACCGACGAGGGCTATAGCCGCAGCATCGAATATGCGACCTATTCTGCCGCCCTGTTGCGCGAATTGCAGCGCGTCGGCTTTACCGAGACCCGCGATAACACCGGCACCAGCCAATATATCGCAAGATATACGATCGACAGAGCCGTTCTGACCGCGAGCGGAGCCCGGTCACCGATCTCGGTCGGGGTCGGCGGCAGCACCGGCAGCTATGGTTCCGGCCTCGGTCTGGGCATCGGCATAAATCTTGGCGGCCAGCCGAAAGACAAGATCGTCACCGAATTGTCGGTTCGCATCAGCAGGCGCGACAACAGCAGTGTGATCTGGGAAGGCCGCGCATCGGTGGAGGCCAAGCAAGGGTCACCGGCATCGCAACCCGGGCTGGCCGCGGCGAAATTGGCCGAAGCCTTATTCAGGGACTTCCCCGGAGAGTCCGGAACCACTATCAGGGTAGAATGAGCATAAAAATCACCAGCGCTTTCGATAGCGGCAATATCGAAGTCCACGCCATAGAAGGCAACACCGCAAAACTGTCGATCCGCAAGGACAAGGACAGCGAGTTTTTCCAATGGTTCCACTTCCGGGTCGCTTGCCAGATCGGCGACGAACTGGAATTGAACATCGGCGGACTGAAAGACTCCGCCTATCCGCAGGGCTGGCCCGATTATAATGCCTGCGTCAGCGAGGACCGGGAATATTGGGGCCGCGCTGCGAGCAGCTATGATGAAGACAGTGGCACGCTGACGATTCGCTATACCGCCAGCAGCAATATCGTCTGGTTCGCCTATTTCGCGCCCTACAGCATCGAGCGCCATCACGACCTGATCGCCGAAACCGCCGGCTTTGAAGGCGTGACGGTGCAAACGCTCGGTCATAGCCTCGAAGGACAGCCGATCGACTGTATCGAACTGGGCAGCGGCGACAAGCAGGTCTGGCTCTACGCGCGGCAGCATCCCGGCGAGAGCATGGCCGAATGGTGGATGGAAGGCGCGCTGGAAATGCTCACGGACCCCGCCGATCCGCACGCGCGCCTGCTGTTACAGCATTGCCGCTTCCATATCGTCCCCAATATGAACCCCGATGGTTCGCGCAGAGGCCATTTACGAACCAATTTCGCTGGAACCAATCTCAACCGCGAGTGGCACGAACCGAGCGAGGAGAAATCTCCCGAGGTGCTATGCGTCCGCAACGCGATGGACAAAAGCGGTCTGGCCTTTGCCATGGATGTCCATGGCGATGAGGCGATTCCGGCGGTTTTCGTTGCCGGCTTCGAAGGCATTCCCTCGATCACTGACGCCCAGCTGGAAAAATATCACGGCTTCCGCGACCGCCTGGCCCAGCGCACTCCGGATTTCCAGACCGAACTCGGCTATCCGACCGCTGGCAAGGGCAAGGCCAATCTGTCGATGTCGACCAATCAGCTGGCCGAACGGTTCGGCGCGGTCACGATGACGCTGGAAATGCCGTTCAAGGACAATCGCGATCTGCCCGATGCCGAGCAAGGCTGGTCGCCCGAGCGCTGCAATCTGCTCGCCCGCGAATGCCTGGCGACGCTGGCCGAAATGATCGACGATATCTAGGACCTGTTGACAAATTGGCGCATCCATAAGCGGATGGCGACGAGTTGGATGAAGCCGAGATAGCTGTCAGCGGTTTTGTCATATCGGGTTGCAAGGCGTCTGGCATTTTTGAGCTTGTTGAAGCAGCGCTCGACCATATTGCGTAGCGCGTAGATGGCAGGATCGACAGGCA
>Ga0210025_1001728_pt1 | contig 22952 bp, 23 predicted proteins | sample CryGeyme20150102_FD_183989 | JGI IMG/M metagenome (GOLD analysis project Ga0210025, IMG submission 183989) | Groundwater microbial communities from Crystal Geyser aquifers in Utah, USA - Crystal Geyser metaG 2015-0102 (SPAdes) (version 2) | ecosystem: Environmental > Aquatic > Deep subsurface >... | reverse complement strand
AGAGAAGAATGTTGGGATGATAAAAAACCGTCACCTCGAATTGAGATGACGGTTTTGATTATGCGGATGCTTGATCAGTGGTACTGCCAGTGCATTGACCACAACAACCGCCCTCTTCTTTTTCAGGCAGCTCGCTTTCTTCGATGTCGGACATACGGTAGATCTCGATACGATCATCAGAGGCATAAACCCCGTATCCAGCAGCCACGATCACGCCGCAGGCCTTTTCGAAAATCTCGTCATGATTGCCGATGTACGCATCGCGGAATGATTCCGGCAATGCGATGCGGCTTGGGTGGAGGTCTGACAAGGATAGACTCTTTGCCCAGTCGGACAAGACTTTCTTGGCCGTTGCCAGCGCCTCCCTGGTGCCCACCTCATATTGGGCCGTGTCTTCATCCCCGGACGGGCTCCAGCAATCAAAGAACGTGTATTCGAACGGCTCTGCAGCCGGCTCCATATCAAGCCTTACACCTTTAGGTTTGTCGCACATATTTTCTCCTTCGTTTTTATCAGACACAGGATTGCATCTAATTCATAGTGAAGATTGTTTTTCCATAAACATAAAAATTAATCAACACAATTCAACTTTACAAATAAGCGCAATAGAGGTATAATGCTTATCTTGAAATTTTGGTGAAGTTTTCAACAATAATGCGGTCTTGACCGCTGTTCTACTCAAAGCCCGAAAGGGCTAAACCTTCGAGAAGGCGAAATAATCAATAAGGAAATAAAAATGAAAAAAATGTATCTGGTTGCAATGATTCTTGCCTCTGTATTCGCCTCGTCGGCCCATGCATTCGGTTATGAAAAATTGAAAATAGATGATCGGGTTGTAAGAATTTCAGGTGTCGAAGCTGATGGAGAGCATGTCTTTTCAAAAAGCGAAATTGAAGGCGGCATCTACATCGTAGCGGCAAAGAACTTCATGGTCGAACCAACAGAAATACTTTCTAAAACGACAGCCATCATTCGTCAGCGATTCATTGATCGAGGCTTTAAGGTTGTCGATAGTCCAGAACAAGCGTCTATCGGTATTCGATTCTCAGTTAATGAAGTGAACTGCGATATTAACGCAAAAGGTGTAACGGCAATACCAACAACAGATGCTAGTGCCGCTACTGCCGGTAAGTTGGCTGGCGTGGCTATTGTGGGTCTGTTTGCTGGTGCTGTTGGCGCGACAAGCGCGTTCAATATGGGTGGGACGCGTTCTGCAAGCTCTCTTGATCTTGAACTGTCTGGCAATATTGTGATTAACCCAAAGGATGACGGCATGAGCGCTGCGTTCATGAAAAACATCAAGTACAGCGACCCTCTAAGAGCCGCCTACTACGTCAAAGACGGAAGCTCTCCAGAAGACGTTTTGACAATCATGGCCGATCAATGGATTGAGAACTACATCGACTGACCAAACAAAAATATTGGTCTAGCCCGCAAAAACTGATCAGCAGACATAAAACCGCCCCGAGGGGCGGTTTTTATTTATACCGGCGCCAGTCTTCCTCGGCTCAAAAAAAACGCCATATATCGCGGTTCAGAAAATGAACGGAGATATATGGCGTTGACGTAGATGCAAGCGGGGTGAAGAGAATCACGCAGCAAACAAATAACGGGATAACCGAATGCGGGGTGATGTAAATCACGCAGCAACCAGAACATCAGGCAAAACGACCTGACTTTGAACGTGCGGAAGCACGGGAAGCAACCACAGGGGCAGCAGAACGAGCAGCAGCATCAACAGAAACGATGCGAGCAGTTACGACTTCAAGGCCGATGTAGAGTGCGAGTGAAGCAAGAGCAACCATACCAGCCATCATCAGCAAGTCGTGAAAATAAAGGTATGCGATGCCAGTGATGACAGCGAACACTTTAAATTGAACGTACTGAGTATTACGTGTAAACGCCAACATCAACAGCGCTACGAATCCAGCAGCAGCAAGAAACATAGGGTTGAAGTAGGCGTAAACGAAAAACGCAGCAACGCAAATAGACTTGATCTTGTTAAACATAATAGTTCTCCTAGTCAGTTGAGGGCCAATGGCCGATGAGTTTCTACTAAGAGGATGTGAAAACAGAGTTGATAAAAATCCTTTTTGCACGACTTTGTAAAAAAAAAAGAGGTCACCCCTCGGCGACCTCCTCTCTTTACTGTCCGATCAAACTACCACCGGACGTTACTCAGCCTCCAGTCGCACTTTAGGCAACCTCTTCCACCGACCGTCAGATGGGTCCAGCACCATGCCAGGACGGGTTCCTGGGCCGTCTAGCAGCTCAAGTGCTGCAACCCTGTCGGCCGCCGTCTCAGGGGGCTCATTAGCATCTCCGGCATCGGGCGGTGGAGTTGTTGGAGTGATGGCAGCCTTACTGCGCTCGACCATGATCGGAGAGGTAAAGCAGAACTGAGCGGTCTTCGACGCACCGACCAGCACGCCGCACCCGATGGTTTTCTTGTCCGGATCCGGGACGGGTAGTGATGTGATCATGTTCACGTCCACCAGATAACGCTCGGACTGGCTAACCCTGCGTTCGCCTTCCATCGTCTCCGTTAGCACGATGTTTTTCTCAATCGACCTCGTTTCATCGTCGACTAGAATTGTGCCTGTTGCAGCTGCCAGAATCTCAGCGGTAGCGGCATCTTTGATCCTGTACGAAAGCTGGATCGCGCAGTTCTCAAGCACAGCGCCTTTCACCATATCTGCGTCAAGATCACCGGGCACATCACGCAAGTCTTCGAAGGATTGGAAGCCCAAAACGCAAAGCAACTTCCAGCCTGCGGCCGCACCCAACGCCACTACAAACGGACGGCTGATGTGTACGCGGAACTCGTCCGCGAAGACGCGAATGATCTTCATATCGTCGGTCTGCTCGCGATTCTTGGCAATCATCAACAACCGAATCAAGATCATGCGCTGCATGGCGATGATGCGGGTGTTAAGCATGTCGCCGATCACATACAGGCATCCGCCGGTTTCAACCAGATTTTGCAGGTCAATGCCTCCGTGCTTACGATTCACAGACGGCAACTCGGCCATTTCCCCGAACATCTCGGCGAACACGGTAGCAGTCAACTTCGACTCACCTTCTGCGGTAGTCCAGTCCTCACCAAAAACAGCCAGCACTTCGCGAGGCGTAACGTTGGGATTGTCGACCAGGTACTTTGCCACCTGCCTTGCAGCCTTACGGTCGATTGCACGGTAGGCGTCTGCATTGTCTCCCTTTGAACCTAAGCCGAACACTGCCAGTAGCATGTTCTCGGCAGTTTCATAATCACAGTCTTGCAAGACGTTGATCTGCGGATGAGCAGACTGGCGCAGATCCAGCAGCACATAGGGCTGCCCAGCTTCTTCACACGCCTTCTTGTAGATATGGGGCATCCAGTTGTCCACCTTGGGATCCAGAACAACAAACAGTTCTTTCTTTTGGATACTCTGAGTACCGATGATTTGAGCCGCCACACCTTTACCGCTTCGTGTTCGACCGGAGAGAAGTAAATGGCTTGTGTCCCAGTCACCTTTTTTCAGATAAATGGGATCGCTTTGTTCAGACAGTCCGATGAAATATCCACGGCTGTAGTCGATGTGCTTGAGAGGGTCAAAACGCTCTCTCTCCTGCGGTAAAAACTTATCGATGTATCGGATGTCAGTCTTCTTGTTGCGCTCCAGACTCGATACTTTGGTCAGCTTCTTTGCGACCTTTTCAAATTTCTGCACGCCAGTCCGCAGCCACCAAAACGCAAGCGCCCAGGACACGATGGCGAGAGCGAGCCAATACCATGCAAAGTCTGGAATCGGCTTCACGTTGATTCCGATCAAGTCTCCCAGAAATGGCAGCATCAGCCGCGACACTAATGGCAGAACTGAAAGGACTCCCACGATTGCGTAGAAAATCTTTGCTTTGCTCTCATCCTCGGCGTTGTACGAGAGCAAAAACGCACCGTTCAGGATACCGAAAAAGAATAATTTGTTGTACGAAAGGTAGCTCCAATAGATCAGGAACAGCGTGAAGTTATCAAACATTTGCATAGCCGTTTTCTCCAAAATTCCGGTGATTAAGTTCACCTACTTGGTAGGTAGACGGGGGGTGCAAATGGCGAGGCGGCGAAGCCGCTTAGGCGGGGGTGCGAAGCACCTTAGCCGGGCGAGGGACGAGCCCGTACTTCGGCAGAAGCCGATAGGCCGCCGCAGGCGGGTAGGCGCGAAGCGCGTTAGGATTTAGGGCCGAAGGCCCGCAGATTTTCTAGGGCGGAACGCCCGCACGACCAGCTTCCGGCGAAGCCGATTTGGTGCGCAGCACCTTGGGGTTTTTCGCTGCAAAACCTCCAAGCTTGTAGGGGGCGTTACTCTAAATAGTAACGATCAGGAACGGCGTTACTTTCACGCGTTACTCGGTCGAGTAACGACGTTACTATTGGACCGGAACGGGCCAGAGTAACGGGGAATAGTAACGTTACTTTTTGGGGCAGCAACGCATCACAGTAACGCCCAAAGTTCCCCAGCCCTACCCCGCCATTTTCTCCGCATTCAGCGCCAAAAGTTGCGAACACTTCCATCGCGAAAGCGGGGGGAGTTGGTAGCAATGCCGTGGGAGCCGTGCCGACTTTTGCAGGGAGCAAAAGCTTGCGAAAGCAAGCTGAGCGACCAGCAAAATCGAGCACGGGGCGAGGGCAAAGAAAGGGCAAGGGAAGTTCAGCGAAGCTGGACGACCAAAGCCCTTTCGTCTTGCCCGAAGCATCCGAAAATGGGAGCGCCCCAGCGCTCACATTTGAGGACGGGGGGAGCCACTTATCGAGAATCCGCCCAAGCGGATTCAGGCGCCCCAGCGCCGATCGATTAGTGGGGGGGAAGGAGCGTAGCGACGCGCCCCCGTGAGTCCCGGAAGTGAGCGAAGCGAGCGCCTCGGGCAACTGCGTTTTGAGGTGAGCGCAGCGAGCCGACCCGACCCGTTCAGGGGAGGGGCAAAAGGCAGTTGCCCGAGGCGCGGAGCGCTGAGGGGACTCACCCCAAGCCGTCAGGCGCGGAGGGCGAAGCCCGTAGGCAGCGAGAAAGTGGCAGATTGGGCGTCCAGCCCAATCAGGACGGGCGTTCCGCGCCAGCGGATGTGCGAAGCACAAGCTCGTTCGGTGACGCTTTTGAGACTGCACAACGCATTTAATCCAGCAAAACAGCCCCAAATCTTGCGCACGTCTACTGCGCAGGGTGCGGCGAAAGACTCAACCTGCGCAAGCCGTAAAAGAAAAACGACCAGCAATGTCTGCTGGCCGCTATTCACTTTCACGTGATGATTTACTGCTGGCGATGCTCAAGGTTTCCAGCAAAATCTGCCATGAAACCGTTCAGTTTTCGTGCAAAGATTTGCGGATCGCAGAGCAACACATCAGCGTTCTTGCTAATCGATTCTTGCATCACGCGGTCGAACTTTCCACGCATCTTCTGCACGCGCTCGGCGTCTTTGATTTTCGCTTCCAGTTCGGCTTTTTGTTTCAAAAGTTTTTCCAGACTCATGTTCAATTCCTTTCGATTTATCGGTGAACGTCTCACCTATGTTCTAGGCACTTAGGGGGTGCAAATCGAGAGCACGGCGAAGCTCGGAAGCTTTCGAAGTTGAGCATCCAAAATAAGCTCTGATGCCAGCGACTGTCGGCTTGCATTTGCCCAACTCGACCGCGACTTTAAGTTGAGTTACGTCGTCGTTACTCTGGTGAGGAACGGGGGCCGGAACGGCGTTACTCTGGCGATCAGGAACTTGAGTAACGGAGGCATTACTCGACTCAGTAACGGACTGAGTAACGGCGGCCGGAACGACGTTACTCGGGGCAGTAACGCCCTCCTTTCCCTTCAAAACCTCGACCCAAAGTAACGATCCAATCAGCTCAACCAGAACGGCAAAAGTCAGGCCGACCGCCACTAGAATTGATTGCTCGGTCACGCTCAAAACTGAAGCCAGCTTTTGAGTTACTGGGTCAGTCTGTCCGGTGATTTCCGCATTCGACCTTTCGGACGAAAGTCGCAGAATTTCGTCACGAAGATTGCTCGCTTTCTTGGCTTCGGAAAGCTCAACATTGAGAGCCGCCCTCACCCTCCGGTCTGCTTCTTTCGAAAGGTCGGCTGCGACGACTGCTTGCGGTCGTGCTTTGATTTCGGCCAGTGCTTTTTCGGCGAGCTGAATCTGGTGTTCGATTCCGAGTGACTGGATGGATTCGACAGACCTCAACTGCCCTGCTCTCTCGTGCGAGTGGACAAGGAAAGTCAGATGGCCGTATGTGGCCGACAGCAAGCAAAAGAACCAAACCGCCCATGCCGCTGGTTTGCGTGATATGGCTGGCAGCAGGTGGACTGCCAGGACGATCACGACGCTCATGCTGATAAGCAAGGTCTTGTCGACCATCGTTCCACCACGATCCCAAGCCGCAACAGCGGCCATCGCTGTTGCGGTCAGGGTGACAAAGATTGCGAGCGTACGGATCATGATTAGTGACAAACATAAGGCCACTTGTCGCGCCACTTTAGGATGCTGCAAATCTCCTGGTATTCGCTCATCGGACGAGCCGCGCCAAGCTGAAAAGTCTTATCGTCGAACGTTTGAAGCTGCATCTGGGGGTTCGGTGCAAGCTCGTTGGTTTCGTTCTGGACAAAATACCCACGGGCCAGCGGCCAAACCGTTCCATCTTTGAACTTACAATCGATAGTCATCGCATCGTCACGAATTCTCGATGTGATGAAAGCCTTCCCGTCTTTCTCACAGTCGTCTTCAAATACGAGCATCAATGCATATTGCAAAGCGACCAGACGTTCGTCGGTTGTCTTGTCATTCAGCAAATCAGCTGCGCTGTTGAAGGAAACCATCAGTGCAAAAATCATAAAAATAAGCTTGTTCATTTTCTTCTCCTTGAAGAACCCGCCCCCTCCGGGGCGGGATTGTTTGATTACTTAGGTTGTGCGCCGCCGGTGGTCTTTTGCCCTGTTCCGCCGCTCAAGCCTTCGCTGCCGCCGCTGGATTTGTCGGTGCTCTTAGCAATGCTGGATTCGAGGCCAATGGTCCACTGTTTTCCTGACAAAGCACCTTGCCCAAACCAAGGCACGCCAGCTTTTGTCCAGGTGAGTCCGTCGGCATTTCCAGAGTAGCTGCCGCCGTCTGCGCTCCAGTCAACGCCATTTGAACCGGCCAAGTCGATGATGCGACCACCACGATTTGCAGCTCCGACAACAGCATCTGTCCATAGCTTCTTCAGAGTCGATTTTGGGATGGACTTGTAGATGCGTTGAACCTCGGCCTTTGCCGTTACAGGATCTTCAAGCACGCCCACGTCTTCATTTAGTTGAGTGGCGATTTCAGTCATCAAACCATTTGTGTATTCGACTGCTGCTTCTTGATATGCCAAATAAAACTGCTGCTCTTTTGGCGTTGCTATTGATTCACCGAATCCGCCCAGCAGGTTGATCTGCCAGCCTCGATATGCTTGGGTGACGGCTGCAACCGGAACGAGAAACGGCGCTTCTTTGTCGTCTGATTCAGCCGCTGGCCCCAGTTTTTCACCGAAAACAGTCTTGAAGTCGCCCATCTTTGTTAGGTACGTTGACGCCTCGCGCATCATCCCGCCTTCGAGCCGACCGCCAACAAATTGAGGATCTAACAACGCGTCAGCAATGACACCTTGCGCGGGAATTTGGAGGGAAGCTTTGGCCGTCCATCCACGCACCAGCTTCTTCGTCCACGAGATTGCGCTTTCGATTGTGCCCATACTGCCTTGCTCAGTGCCGCTTCCGTTCGTAACCGGGTTTGAGCAGGCCGCGACCAGCACGACCAAGCACCCGAGAAAAAATTTCTGAATCATTTTTCAACTCCTTTTTTTAAGATTGGAGCCGCTCTAATTTGAACGACCTATGTATAGGTCAGAGGGGGGTGCAAATGGAGCGAATCAAAATGAAAAAGAAAGTCAAAACCAAGTAGGCAGGCCGGGGGCTCACTTCCGCCAGACGAAAAAACGACCGGCGATGATTTGCCGGTCAAAGTGCTACTGCCAACGGAATTGATGTGTTACTGACTATTCATCGACTCGATGGCTGCGCGGGTTGCTACCGTTGCTGTGGTGGCAACGGCAGATGCCGCTTGCTCGATCTGTTGCTTTCTCAGCTCGGCCTGCGCCTCTTCGGAAGTCAGAGCTTTTTCGATACTCTGTTTCAGCATCTCGCCTTCCTTACGCGCTTTTTCTTCAGCAACAACACGCTTCCCATCTTGCCCGTCGAACTCACCGCAAAACCGCTTTTCACGGTCTAAAACGGCTTTTGACGGCTTTCCGAAGTTGCCCTCGAACTCCACATCAAAGCGTGCCTTGTCGCAAGCCACACGGGCTTCTGTCACCCGATAGTCGGTGTGCTGGCGATCAGCCTGCCATAGATACAGCCACACACCCAAAAGCCCGGTGATGAGTGCAAAAAATAGAGCACTTGCTGAAATTTGCATCACATTTCTCCTTTCCAATTTGCTAAATCAAAAACTTTGAAGCGCGACCTGTGGCTGTCGTTCAGCTTGATTTTTTGGTTACCGACAACAACAAAATCAATCTTGCTGAACGCACGCGTCTGAGCTTCAGCATACGGTGTGAAGTAGTACACAACGTCATAGTGTTTATCGACGATCTGACTTAGGTGCGCACCAACAATATCCGTCAAACGCTTTGTGCTCTTCACGTACCGGTCGATCTCTATGGCCGCACGACGGCCGTCAGGACGAGTTGCGAGCGAGTCAGGCAGCTTCTTCAAACGTTGAGCATTCGAAACCATCAAAGCCTTGCCAGGCACCCACGCAGTCCAACCCGCTTGCTCTGCACGAATTCTGATGAGCTGGCTTTCGATGTGATGGGCAACATAACTTGGGTTCGTCCTACCAATCCCAAACGCCTTCATGTTCACCTCAAAACCCACCACCGCGATTCCATGGTCAGAGACACCATAAAGTTTCTGCCTGGTAAACTTCATGATGCTGTCGTCAACTTTCAGAAGCTTTTCGGCGACGAGTTTTTGAAGCAATCGAAGAGCATTACGCTCACTGCATTTCAACAATTCGGCCACCACAGGCAAGGTGGTCCACTGCTCGCCGCTGCACAGGAAGCCCAGCAAGGCGGCCTTCTTTTCGACCGCCCGCTGGCCTCTCTGCGCCGGGCTCATCTTCAGAGCCTCATGCATGATTAACCCTCCGCCTTTTCTTTTGGAGGACGGTTCTCGACGATCCGATCTTTGTAAATGCGGTCGATCAGAGCCACCTGCTTCTCCGAAAAGTTTGTCTCATCGCCCCACTTCATCACACGCGCAAAATTGTCAGAAACAAAGTTTGATTCGAACGTGCTCAACTGAGACAAGTGGTTGTTCAGCTGTTTGATTTTCTCGATTGCGTTCATTTCCAGCTCCCTTCTTTTTCGATTTGATGTGCTTCGTTTAAGAAAGCCGCGCGACATGACACGTCGGCATCGATTGCTTTTTGGATTCGATCTAACTTCAGATCCACTCGTGCATTGCTCTCCAAAACTTGAGGATTTGTTGCGCGACCCTCGTCGATTCCGGCTGCACGGCCACCCAAAAATGCCAGCACCACCATCACGATCAAGATCGCGATGCCGATGGTTTGTTCCTTGATGTCTTGTTTTTTGATTTCGACCAGCAACGGGTCTTTTTCCATATCTTCAAAAGCCATTTCAATCTCCTTAATCCCACCCCTAGCGGGGTGGGTGTGTTGTGTTGTATTGGTTAGTGGAAGGAATGGATGACGCCCACCGTGACCACACCGGATGTTCCATCAACAGATTTTTGGAACTGTGTGAAACCGACCTTCAGCATGTTCTGGTCATCCTTGAAAATGGGTATCAACAGATCGACACCAGCCGCGAATCCGGTTCGATCGCTCACGGAAATATGAGGATTGATGAACACCGACTCGATGCGAGGTTGATAGAAGAAGTCCGCCTGTGGGCTCGCCACCAGCTTGCCGTGGATGGCCAGTAAATTCAGGCTGCCACCCACGGCGCTGGTGGAACCATCGAACGGGAATACTGTAATTGCTTGGGCCACACCCAAGCGGAGCTCAGCCACCGGCTGGGAGGTAACACCCGGGGCTGTGAAGCCGCTCGTGGCACCCGGGGCGGGGAGCATGCCACCGACGCCAGGGGTGGCGGGGCTGGCCACCAGCCCGCCTGCGACTGGATCAGTGGTGCCGCCGCTGGTCAGTGTCGGACCGGCCGCGACCGAGATGTAGGTGAACGGTTGGCCGTAGAAGCTAACGTCGAGCGGGGCAGCAGTGGAGGTCAGGGATGTGGCTGTGAGGACTGCGGCGACCAGCATTTTGAGTTTCATCTTTTGCATTTTTCGGTTCCTTTTAAAAGTTGTGTGATCGATCTCGTTTGGAACGACCTACATGTAGGTGCCTAGGGGGTGCAAATGGAGCGAGGGAAATGAAAAAATGTTTAGGGGGCTGGGGGGACGCAGGAGCGTGCGCAGGTGGGAACGCACATGCGTTAATCACGAATAATCAATTTCCGCTCGACGGCCTTCAGGCTGGCCGAGGTGGTTTGTGAGGCGGCGGTATGGACTGGCAAAAGAAAACTCGCCAGCGGGGCTTTCTGGCGGGTTGTGCTGAACTGAATGGGGTGGATTGAGTTTGGTGGAACAGTAAAGTCAAAACCAAGTTTACAGGCGAGGTGTTGAACGGCATCGCGCCGGGGCGGCGCTTCAGGCATGGTCACGCAAAACTCAACTCAGACGTTGTTTGAACTATTTACTTGCTTGCGCGTTTTTTGAGAGATGCGCCCTCGCACCAGTGGTCATTTACTGAATATCTTGAGTAACTGGTACGAGACACCTATATATATGCTTATAGGAGACTCGTACCAGTTAGTTCGAGGTTCTTGTTCAGTCTGCCTGTCCGATTGACCGGTCTGGCTAACAGGGTTTTGAATTTCGGTGCCGGAGGCACCGGTGGTCAAATGCAAATTAACTGGTACGAGACACCTATATATATCCTTATAGGTGTCTCGTACCAGTTACTCGAGACTCGCACCAGTGCTGTTCGAGATTAAAGCGAAAAAAGCAGGGGGGGTCCCTGCTTTTTGTTTGGACTGATGTTTCATTAAAAGTAATTGAGTGGATGGTCTTCCTCCAAAGCTTTTCTCGCATCTCTCCCACCAGATTTTTGACGAATCAACCCAGCACTACTCAACTGCCTAAGCATATCAATGATCGAATTTTCAGCGGCTTGGACTCCTTCGAATTCGAGCATGGCACGTACGTTGCGCTTACTCGCGTGCCCCTCCAAGTCATTAACCAGTAACGCTGCACTTCGTATTGCTCGATCCGGCGATCCGCGTTTCGCCCAGATTTCACGTGTCACATGGACAGTTTGCTCGACCTTCCTATCTATCCTTACACCATGTTTCAGCAAGGCCGCTTCCATTTCAGCGGTCTGCAAGCCTCCGTAGAGGTGAACGTGGATCACACGCTCAGAATCGATGGCGCGGGCGCGACCGATGCCCTGAGCAATACCTTGACTGTACAAGTCCAGCAGCCAATCCTTTACATTTGGCTGGCTCGGCAGCGGCGCTTTGCCATCGCACCAGTCTTCCTGACTCAATTCAGGCACAACACCATCCCATTCTGGCCAGTGAATACCGTGATTGGCGAGCGCAGCGCGATCTTTTGCGTACTCTGATGCGATATTCTCAGCACTCAAAAGTGGCGTGCCGACCAGTGCGATGTTGTGTCCCTTCCAGTCGTTGTGACCTCGATCATGCATTCCAAACCATCCAAGTTTCACACCAGTTTTTGTATAGAACGCTTCTGCCATGTCGTGCGCAGCATCATCACTCAGTTCCACTTCGCTTGCATACTTCAACCAAGCCTTGTGCGTAATGATTGCGGCCTCTTGCCCTACTGCCCCTTTGATTTCCAGCAGTGATTTTGCAATCGCCTCCAACTCAACCATTCTCTTTTTTGCGAGGTTCTTGTAAACCTGTCTCCGAACATTTCCACGAGCAAACAAATGACCGGTGTGCTGAGTCACAATCATGTTTTGTTTGAAGTGCTCTTCGTGGATTTCGCCACCGACTGATTCAATGAGTGCCTTCATGCCGACGCTTGCTGTCGCATCAAGAAATATAGTATTCCCGCGTGTCAAAGCCCACTCAATAATTGGCGTCTCCTCATAAGCAAAAATTGAAGTTTTTGTCTTCCTCAACGTGCCGTGCTTAATTGAATTTGCGACGTTGTGAAGTGCACGAAGAGGAATCCAGAAGTCCTTGTCGCTTGAATTATTTGAGGGGTCAATGAAGCTAGCCTTCTCCCAAGCGGCCGTGTTTGTGGAGCTGAATCCATTCGCTGCTTTTACCATTTCGTAAGTCTGAACAATCTCAGCTTCATCGATTGTTGTGCCATTGTTCAGGGCATTTAGCATGTTCGTAAAGCATGTCCAAACATCGAGCGATGAACTGCTGTAATTTGACTTGATGAGAAGCTCAGTCATTTTCGAGTGCGGATACTTCTCTTTGATCCCTTTTACTGCACGAACAAGAGACTCTTTCCAAAAGCTCACCGCAACGGTATTGACCTCGATTTCTTTTGCCAGCGGCACCTTCTCGTCGACAATAAGCAGGCGCTGCATTTTTTTCACGGATCCACACGCGTCCAGCTCTTCGTGATCCCCAAAAGCTTCTGAGAAGCTTTGCTGAACCATAATGACGGCCGGTGATGCAAGCGAGTTAGCGATGCCATTTGGCAAGTATTGGCACGGCTCAAAGTTGCTTGAATCAAGTTTTCTTTTATTAAAATACTCTTTGGCTTTCAGTCTCGTTTTATGACTTTCTACATTTTTAAGCGCGTGCGAATACCAGTGAGGGCAATCCCGGCAGATTGACTGAGCTGGCAGTTGATTAAGTCGCGCTGCACGGTCAGCTTCGTCTTTTTGATGGCACAAGAAGCTGGCCAGTTCAGGTTTGCTGGCGACATCACGTTTCCCAGCACGCCCATACACGTGTACAAGCTTCACACCTGTTGATGTTTCAACATCATCAGCACACTTACTAGCTCGGTCGTGGGTGTGATTGACAATGCCGACTTTGATCTGGCGGTCGTAGCAATTTTTAACTGTCTTTTCAATCAGACTGGACTTCCCGGATCCGACACTCGTATTCAACATCATCAGCTTCAGCTTGAGGTTCCGAAGTTGTGCACGAAGATCTTTCTTCCTGCTCTCACCTGAGACTTTAATTTGAGCTTCGATTCGATCTTTCTTAGACTGCAGGTCGTCGACACAGTTAAAGTATTGAGTCATCACCTCATCCATCACCGTACGTTTCATTTGCGTGTCAACACGATCTTGTTTTGTGATGACCTGCTTGTTCGCCACACAAGTGAGCTCATCACCAAAAGGCAAGTCATCGTTCTCTTCAACGAACTGTTCGATTTGTTGGACGTTTGTTGGTTCGTCATCAAGGAATTGGTTTGCTGAGTTCATTCCAGCACCTCCGCAATCTCTGCCTCGAACAGGGGCATCTGAGCAGTCCGCCCGGCGTACTCTTCAATCAGTTTTTTTCGTTTCGTTTTTGCGGTTCTGATACAGCAATTAGCTTGCTGTCCGATCCACCTGGCCGACTCTCCGACGACCTGAAGAGTGGCCTCGGTCGCATCGTCAAAAACCGCCCTGCGTTCCATTTCCATGGCAGCCACAATATCTTCAGGATCGGCCGCTGCGACGCGTTCGTGGAGGCTGAAATCGCCGTCTTCTTCGCGGTCTAGATCTGTAAAAGAAGGGCAGAGTTTTTCGCGGATCACTCCTTGTTTCTTCTCTGCTTCTGTGAAAACAGGCGGTGTGATGCCTCCCCATCTCAATTCCCGCGCAAAATCAGCTCGGGCGTGACGAAGTGCCTTTTCAAGGGGCTTTCCCTTGAGTATCTCAATGGCGACCAGCTGGCGAATGTCATTGGAGCGCTCACGATCACTGCTCGACAGGTTCATCTTCATCAACTTGTCCAGATCGTCAGCCATGGATGGAGTGATCTGCTTATGCATGATCACCTCCCTTCAGAGCAGCAGCTCTGGCTAAACATTCGGCCTTGGTTGGTCTACCACGGCGGTGTTTTTTCTCAGCATTTGCAATAGAACGCTGAGCGTCTAAAAATGCAGCCACATCCCGTACATCAAAATAGCGTTTGCCACCCTCTTTCGATGATTTAATAGGAAATGTGTCGCTGCAAATTCCGTTGCGAATAGATTGCTCTGCGCAATCCAACAACGTTGCGATTGAAGATACTGAGAGTCGAAATGTATTCGGATGGAATTGCTGAATCAGCTCTATAGCTGAGATTGATGATGGCGATGAATGGTGAGACGCTGACGAAAAGCCAGGTTTGCTGCAGATAAGGTTGCTCATGATAACTCCACGAAATCGTTGGTAGATTTCGCGGGATCACGACACCTCGCGTTTTGAAACTTTCACACTGGACGTGCCACGCGCAATTGCTGCCGTTCGGCCGGACTTGCTAAAGTCCACTTAAATTAACGTCGCTGATTTGACGTTACAGGTGAAACCGGCACCTGCCCCAGAGAGATGTCAACCGCATCATTCTCGGTTCCAATGGAGTCGATTCCTCACATTGAATGGTATGTATTCCCAGTGCTGCTTTGAAACTGTGGCAATTATACCTACTTATCCCAATAAGTAAATATCTATCTTTATGTTTTTATACAATAAATGGTTAAAGGATGGAATCTTCATCCCTATGGAAGGCATATGCTCCAAGGGTTTTGGAACATTGCTTGGCGTATTGATTGTTGAGTTTTGAGTTATCTACTCAAGGGTGAACTTCGGAGATTGAAGTATACCGATGGAAACCTTTTTCGGAATTCCAATCCGGCAAATTCCGGCAAAAATAGTCCAAAAATTACGGTATATCGCGGTATGCGCCGGTACAGAAAAGTATCGTAAGTCCTTGGTGCGGAAGACAGGACTCGAACCTGCACACCTTGCGGCGCTGGAACCTAAATCCAGTGCGTCTACCAATTCCGCCACTTCCGCGTGGGAGGCGCGCATTATAGCGGCGAGGTATTCAGGCTGCTGCGATTTCCACCACCGTGCGGCCGCGCGACTGCCCCGCAATCATCGCCGGAAAGACTTGCGCCAAGTCCGCCAAGGAGACACGCCGGATCATGTCGTGCATGTGCAGTGGACGCAGATCGTTGGCCAGCCGTTGCCAGATCATCTTGCGCAGGGGCATCTTCGTCGCGGCCGAATCCACCCCCAGCAGTTTCACGCCGCGCAGAATGAACGGAAACACCGATGTGTTCAATTCGACGCCGCCGGCATTGCCGAAACTGGCGATGGCGCCGTCCTGCTGCATGCTGCGCGTCAGCCAAGCCAGGGTGGTTCCGCCGACAGCATCGAGCGCACCCGCCCACTGCGCTTTTTCCAGCGGACGCGTGCTGTTCAGATCGACCGCACTGCGCAACAGGATCTCGCGTGCGCCGAGCGATTGCAGATAGGCACCTTCGTGTTCCTTGCCGGTCAGCGCCACCACGTGATAACCGCGCTGCGCCAGCATCTGAATGGCCAGACCGGACACGCCGCCGGTTGCACCGGTCACGATCACCTTGCCGCTATCCGGCCTCAGCTCATTCTGCTCCAGGCGGTGGATGGCGAGCGCTGCGGTGAATCCCGCCGTGCCCAGCGCCATCGCCTCGAACAGCGACAGGCCCCGTGGCAAGTCCACCACCCAATCCGCCGGCACACGCACATATTCGGCAAAGCCGCCGTCGTGCGCCACGCCCATGTCGTAACCCGTCACCAGCACCGGGGCGCCCGCCTTGAAGCGCGGATCGGCGGAACTTTCCACCACCCCCGCCGCATCAACCCCTCCCACACACGGGAAACGACGGATGACTTTGCCCGCACCGGTCGCGGCCAACGCATCCTTGTAATTGACGCCGGAATAGGCAGCGCGAATTAGCACATCCCCCGGATCAAGATCATCCGGTGTGAGGTCGACGAAGCGCCCTTGCGACTTGCCGCCTACTTCAAAGATGCGATAGGCACGAAAGCTGTTCATCACAAATCCAGCAGCACCAGTCCGGGATTTTCCAGGAATTCCTTGATCGCCACCAGGAACTGCACGGCTTCGCGCCCGTCGATGATGCGGTGGTCATAGGATAGCGCAAGGTAGTTGATCGGGCGGATCACGACCTGGCCGTTCTCGGCCACCGGACGGTCCTTGGTGGCGTGGATGCCGAGGATGGCGCTCTGCGGCGGATTGATGATGGGCGTTGAGAGCATAGAGCCGAACACGCCGCCGTTGGTGATGGAGAAGGTGCCGCCGGTCAGTTCTTCCATGGTAATTTTTCCGTCCTTGGCGCGCGCGGCAAAATCGGCAATGCGATGTTCGATATCGGCCAGCGACATGCGGTCTGCATCGCGCAGGATGGGCACCACCAGTCCGCGCTCGCTGCCGATCGCCATGCCGATGTCAAAATATCCGTGATAGATAAAATCCTTGCCATCGACCGAGGCGTTGACGACGGGGAATTTCTTCAGCGCATACACGGCGGCCTTGACGAAGAAAGAGGAAAAGCCGAGTTTGACGCCGTGTTTCTTCTCGAACCTGTCCTTGTAGCGGCTGCGCAATTCCATCACCGGCTGCATATTCACTTCGTTGAAGGTGGTAAGAATGGCTGCATTCGCCTGCGATTGCAGCAGGCGTTCGGCGATACGCTGGCGAATGCGGGTCATCGGCACGCGCTGCTCGTTGCGCTCGCCCGCCGCTGCCGGCAGGTTCGGCTGCGCAGGGCTGGCAGCGCTATTTTTTTGCAGCGCGCCGCGCACATCTTCTTTGGTCACCTGCCCGTGTTTTCCGCTGCCCGGCACCTGGGCGGGATCAATCTCAAGTTGGTGCGCCAGTTTGCGGGCCGAAGGGGTGGTCTGGGCGAAACCCGCCGGCTCGGAAGCAACCCTGGGCGCCACTTCAGCAGCCTCCGGCGCCAAGGTTTTTTCGGCGGATGGCGCGGCCGGCGTTGCGGCCGGTGCGCTTTGCGCAACTGCTTCCGTGTCAATCTCGGCAATGACTTCACCACCGCCCACCTGCGCGCCGTCTTTTTTGATGATCTTGCTCAGCACCCCGCTTTTGATTGCCGGCAATTCGAGCACGACCTTGTCAGTTTCGATGTCGATCAGGTTCTCGCTTTCGCTCACCGCCTCCCCAACTTTTTTATGCCAGGTCAGCAGCGTGGCTTCAGTCACGGATTCGGATAGCTGCGGAACTTTCACTTCAATGATGCTCATGGCGGACTCCCGGTCGGTTTTTGATATCGAGATCGGGGCGGAAAGCCGCCTCGATCACTTCTTTTTGTTGAGCCTGATGGACGGCCAGATAGCCGGCGGCAGGTGATGCTGAGGAGGGTCGCAAGGCGTAGCCCAGTTTCATGCCGGGGCGCATGTGGCGCAACAGATAGTGCTGGATGCGATGCCAGGCGCCCTGGTTGCCCGGTTCTTCCTGGCACCAGACCACTTCAGTCGCCTGCGGATAGGCGGCGATTTGGGCGGAAAATTCCTCGTGCGGAAATGGATACAACTGCTCCAGCCGGATAATCGCCATATTGCCGATACCGTGTTCGCTCCGCCATTTGATGAGGTCGTAATACACCTTGCCGCTGCACGCAATGATGCGCCGCACCTTGGCGTTGTCCAAAGTATCGACTTCCGGAATCACCGGCTGGAAAAGACCGTCGGTGAAATCGCTGATGGGCGACGAGGCATCCTTGCTGCGCAGCAGACTCTTGGGCGTGAACACGATCAGTGGTTTGCGGAACGGGCGGAGCATCTGGCGGCGCAACAAATGGAAGATTTGCGCGGCATTGGAGGGCACACAGACTTGGATGTTGTAGTCGGCGCACAGTTGCAGATAGCGCTCGATGCGCCCGGACGAGTGTTCCGGCCCCTGCCCCTCGTAGCCGTGCGGGAGCAGTAGCACCAGCCCGCACAGCCTGCCCCACTTGGCTTCGCCGGAGGCGATGAACTGGTCGATCACAACTTGCGCACCATTGGCAAAGTCGCCGAACTGCGCCTCCCACAGCGAGAGTCCATCCGGCTCTGCCGTGGCGTAGCCGTATTCAAACCCGAGCACCGCCTCTTCCGACAGAATCGAGTCAATCACCGCAAAATCCGCCTGCTCCGCAGCAAGGTGCTGCAACGGAATGTAATCGTCCCTATCCCAATGCTGGCGGTTTTGGTCGTGCCATACCGCATGCCGGTGAAAGAACGTGCCGCGCCCGCAATCCTCACCGGACAAACGCACCGGATAACCTTCGGTCAGCAAACTGGCGTAGGCGAGGTTTTCCGCCATCCCCCAGTCCAGCGGCAACTTGCCGTTGCCCATTGCGCGGCGATCATTGATGATCTTTTCCACCCGCGAATGCAGCACAAAATCAGGCGGCAGCTCGGTCAGCCGCCGCGCCAGTTGTTGCAGCCGTTCAAACGGCAGCCGGGTGTCGGCGGGCGCGGTCCACGGAATGTTGCCGCCGTATTTTGACCAACTCACCGCAAACTCGTGCCTGAAATCGGTCAGCACCGGCTGCACCGGATTGTGCCCGCTATCCAGCGCGCCGCGGTAGGCCGCAATCTTGGCTTCGGCTTCCTCGGCGCTCAATACTCCCCGCTCTGTCAGCCGCGTTGCATATAAGGCGCGCGTGCCCGGATGCCGGTTTACCTTGCGGTACATCATTGGCTGGGTGACTAGCGGCTCGTCCTGTTCGTTGTGCCCCAACTTGCGGAAACACACCATGTCGATCACCACATCCTTGCCGTACTGCATGCGATAGTCGAAGGCGATCTCGGCCACCCGCAACACCGCCTCCGGATCGTCCGCGTTAACATGGAAAATCGGCGCTTCGATCATCTTGGCCACATCGGTGCAGTATTTCGATGAGCGCGCATCGCGCGGGTCGGAGGTGGTAAAACCGATCTGGTTGTTGACCACGATATGCACCGTGCCGCCGGTGCGGTAACCGCGCGTCTGCGCGAGATTCAGGGTTTCCTGGTTCACCCCCTGCCCGGCAAACGCCGCATCCCCGTGCAGCAGTACCGGCAACACCTGCCTGCCTTTAAGATCACCGCGCCGATGCTGGCGTGCGCGCACCGAACCTTCCACCACCGGATTGACGATCTCCAGGTGGGACGGGTTGAACGCCAGGGTCAGGTGCATCGCGCCGCCCGGGGTATCAATGTCGGAAGAAAACCCCTGGTGGTATTTCACATCGCCAGATCCAAGCTGTTCCTTGTGCACCCCCTCAAACTCGGCAAACAACTCGCTCGGCAACTTGCCCAGCGTGTTGACCAGCACGTTCAGCCGCCCGCGGTGCGCCATGCCGATCACGGTTTCTTTGACCCCCTGTGCGCCCGCGCGCTGCAACAGATGGTCAAGCAAGGGGATCAGGGTGTCGCCGCCTTCGAGCGAAAAACGTTTTTGCCCGACATATTTGGTGTGCAGGTAACGCTCCAGCCCCTCCGCCGCCGTCAGCCGTTCCAGAATGCGTTTTTGGGTTTCCACGGGATAGGCAATCACCCCGCCCGCCCCTTCCAGCCGCGCCTGAATCCAGCGTTTCTGCGGCACGCCGGAAAGATACATATATTCGGCGCCAATGGTGGAGCAGTAGATGCGGCGTAGGCGTTGCAGAATTTCGCGTAGCGTCATGCGCGCGCCAGCACCCGGCGACACGTTACTGGCGAAGCCAGCCGCTTGCGGGAGCCGGTGCCGGGCGGCTTCTCCCGCCCCCGACGCTTCGCGATGCCGTGTCGAAGCCGCCACCAGCGAACCGGTGTTAAACATCTGATCCATATCCGCTTCGTGCAAGTCGTAGTAGGACGGGTTCAGTTCGACCACATCGGGTGGCGGATTGCGCCGCAGGGGATCGAGATCGGCCACCCGCAAGCCCAAAAAACGGTGGGCGTTGATCAGTTGCAGCACCGACGCCTGTTTGCGCATCACCTCGGCGGTGCCGGCAACCGGTGCGCCGGGCACGGCAGCGGCACTGGCGAATTGCAAAAAAAGGCGGCGTATGGCGCCGTGCGCCACATCCCGCCGCGCACCGGACGCTTGCCACTGGTCAAACAGCGCGCGCCATGGCGCAGGCACGCTGCCCGCATCGTTCAGATAGTCTTCGTACAAACCTTCGACAAAGACGTTGTTGCCGCCATTGAGCAGGGAAGTTTCCTGCATCGCCTGCAGATAGGTTTTGCCATCTGGCGCATTCATGCTGGTGCTCCGTTCAACAAAAATCTCGCGTAGCGAGGGAATACGCTCTTCGGGAGAGAGGGAACTGGGGTGAGGGAACGCACACGGCACCGAACGACGTCATAATGGAAACTGCGCCGTTTGCGTCAGGAACGTTTGCTCAGCGCCACAAAATCGCGGCGCACCGGGCCTTGATACAACTGGCGCGGACGGCCGATCTTCTGTTCCGCATCGGCGATCATTTCGTTCCACTGCGACACCCAGCCGATGGTGCGCGCCACGGCGAAAATGACGGTGAACATATTGATCGGAATCCCCAGCGCGCGCAGCACAATGCCGGAATAGAAGTCCACATTGGGATACAGCTTGCGCTCGATGAAATAGGGATCGGCCAGCGCCGTCTTCTCCAGGGTCATCGCCAACTGAAACAGCGGGTCGTTCTCCAGCTTCTGCTCCTTCAGCACCTCGTAACACGTTTCGCGCATCACGTTGGCGCGCGGGTCCATGTTCTTATAGACACGATGGCCGAAGCCCATCAGGCGATATTTCTTGTCCTTAACGCCCTGCACGTATTCGGCAACACGCGACACATCGCCAATCTCCTCCAGCATCTTCAGCGCCGCCTCGTTGGCACCACCGTGCGCCGGCCCCCACAGCGCGGCAATGCCGGAAGCCACGCAGGCAAACGGGTTGGCTCCGCTGGAACCGGCCAGACGCACAGTGGAAGTCGAAGCGTTCTGCTCGTGGTCGGCATGCAAAATCAGGATGCGCTCCAGCGCGCGCACCAGCAGCGGGTTGGGTTTGTATTCTTCCGCCGGGGTGGCAAACATCATGTACATGAAGTTCTCCACATAACTAAAATGGTTCTTTGGATACATGAACGGCTCACCGACGTAATATTTGTGCGCCATCGCGGCAATGGTCGGCACTTTGGCCAGCAGGCGCTGCGCCGAGATGGCGCGATGTTTTGGATTGTTGATGTCGAGCGAGTCGTGATAGAACGCGGACAGCGCCCCCACCACGCCCACCATCACCGCCATCGGGTGGGCATCGCGACGGAAGCCGCTGAAGAATTTCGCCAGCTGGTCGTGCACCATGGTGTGGTGGGTGATGCGCGCCACAAATTCGGTTTTTTCCGCCACGGAGGGCAACTCGCCATTCAGCAGCAGATAGCACACTTCGAGAAAATCCGACTGCTCTGCCAGTTGTTCGATCGGGTAACCCCGGTAATAGAGCAGACCGGCTTCACCATCGATGAAAGTGATCTCCGAGGTGCAACTGGACGTGGAAAAGAAGGCGGGATCATAAGTAAAGACGCCCAGTTTGCCCAAGGCGCGAATATCGATCACGTCGGGACCCAGCGTGCCGGAAAGAATCGGCAATTCGATGCTGCGGCCATCGTCCAGGGTTAATGTCGCGAGTCTTTTGTTTTCCACTTTGGTTCCTCTCTTGCTTATGCTTTTTGCAGCAATTCCAAAACCGTCAACCACTGCGGGCGGAGCGGCGCCTTGGCACCCGTAATCAAATCCCAGAACTCGGTATCCGGCAAATCGAGCATCTCATCGAAGGCGAGACGCTGCGCCTCATCCAGCGAGGCATGGTATTTTTCGATGAAGCGCCCCAGCACGATATCCAGCTCCAGCAGGCCGCGCCGGCAACGCCAGCGCATCCGCTGCAGATAAACCGGATCCGCAACCGTCATACCGCCCGCTTCACCATCATATCCTTGATCTTGCCGATGGCTTCGGTCGGGTTCAGCTCTTTCGGGCAGACATCGACGCAGTTCATGATGCTATGGCAACGGAACAAACGGTAGGGGTCTTCCAAATCATCCAGGCGCTCGGCGGTGGCCTGGTCGCGCGTATCGGCGAGGAAGCGGTAGGCCTGCAACAGGCCGGAGGGACCGACGAACTTGTCCGGGTTCCACCAGAACGAGGGACAGGCGGTGGTGCAGCAGCCGCACAGGATGCACTCGTACAGGCCATCCAGTTCCGCCCGGTCTTTGGGGGACTGCAAACGTTCAGTTTCCGGCGGCGGATCATTGTTGATGAGGTAGGGTTTGATCGAGTGATACTGCTTGAAGAACTGGGTCATATCGACGATCAGATCGCGGATCACCGGCAGCCCCGGCAAGGGGCGCAGCTCGATCGGCTGCTTGAGCGAAGACAGTGCAGTGATGCAGGCCAGACCGTTGCGCCCGTTGATGTTCATCGCATCCGAGCCGCACACGCCTTCGCGGCACGACTTGCGGAAGCCAAGACTGTCATCCTGCTGGCGCAACAACATCAGGGCGTCGAGCAGCATGGCATCACCGGCCTGCAGATCGAGGTCATAATCCTGCATGTAGGGAGCCGTGTCAGTTTCCGGATTGTAGCGATAGATTCTGAATTTCATCTCATAGCTCCTAATACACGCGCGCCTTGAGCGGGAATGTCTCCACCGTCAGCGGTTTCAGGCGCACCGGCTTGTAATCGAGACGATGACCTTCGCTGTAATACAACGAATGTTTCAACCAGTTTTTGTCGTCGCGCTCGGGGAAGTCTGCCCGCGCATGCGCCCCCCGGCTTTCCTTGCGCGCCTCGGCACCGGTCATGGCGGCTTGCGCGACCTCGATCAGATTGTCGAGCTCCAGCGCTTCGACGCGCGCGGTGTTGAAAACCTTACTCTTGTCTTTGATCTCGGTATGGCGCGCGCGCTC
>Ga0210025_1001706_pt1 | contig 23130 bp, 27 predicted proteins | sample CryGeyme20150102_FD_183989 | JGI IMG/M metagenome (GOLD analysis project Ga0210025, IMG submission 183989) | Groundwater microbial communities from Crystal Geyser aquifers in Utah, USA - Crystal Geyser metaG 2015-0102 (SPAdes) (version 2) | ecosystem: Environmental > Aquatic > Deep subsurface >... | reverse complement strand
GCTTCATCCCCGGCACACCCTGAACACGCTACGACAGACCCCTCCGAACATCAGCCAGTCCGTGCTTGTCTGGGATCGACCGGACCCACCCGATCCCGCAACGCTTGATCAGGTCCAATCGCTGCGCCAAGGATAGCGCCAAGGGAGAACCACCATGCACAAAACGTTACGATTGTTCGCTGCGACCGCGCTCACCAGCAGCCTGGCTATCGGCTTGGCCTCGCCCGTGTTGGCGCAGGACGGCTACCAGACGCCGCCCGCCAACGTCACCGACATTGTGACCCGTGCCCCCAGCCCGAGCGCATCTGTCTCACCAGACGGCGATCAGATCCTTCTGATCCAACGCGAGGCCCTGCCGCCGGTTGCCGATCTTGCCAAGCCAATGGAGAAGCTGGCGGGATTGCGGCTCGATCCATCGACCAATGATCGCTATCGCACACGCGCACAGGTGGGCCTCTCGCTGCAGGATATCGCCAGCGGTGCGGTCCGTGCCGTCGCCCTGCCCGCCGACGCCGATCTGTCGCGCATCGCCTGGGCTCCGGACGGTTCAAAGGTCGTCTTCACCAACACCCGCGCCGACGGCATTGACCTCTACGTGCTCGACACCGGGAGCGCGCAGGCGCGCAAAGTGATGGCGGGCGGGGTCAATCCGATCTTCCAGTCGCCAAGCTGGATGCCAGATGGTTCGCTGCTCGCGCTCACCATTCCCGCCGATCGCGGCGCCATGCCGACCAAATCGCTCACGCCCAGCGGACCGGCGATCCAGCGTGCCTCGGGCGGTGAGGAAGCGCAGACGCGAACCTATCAGGACTTGCTTGAAAATCCGCATGACGAGGCGATGTTCACTTGGCTTACCACCACGCAGCCGATGATCGTGGCCGCCGATGGCAGCAGCCGCGCGGTTGGCAGCCCGCGCATCTACACGTCCGTCGCCCCATCCCCCGATGGGCAATACCTCCTGATGGAATGGCTGGAAAAGCCGTTTTCCTACCAGGTGCCATGGTCGCGCTTTCCGCTGTCGAGCGCGGTCTATACCCGTGACGGTCAACTGGTGCAGATGATCGCCCAACAACCGCTCGCCGATGCCCTGCCGGTGCAAGGCGTGGTCACCGGACGACGCAATATCCAATGGCACCCGACCGAAGATGCACTGCTGTTGTGGGTGGAAGCGCAGGACGGCGGCGACCCGCGTGTCAAAACCGAAAATCGCGACAATCTGTTGGCGCTGGCCGCGCCCTTTACCGGCGCCGCACGGGTGCTGGCGCAGATGGAAGACCGGGCTTCGGGCGCTTTCGGGATCGAAGGTTCGGACGATCTGATCGCCTACGACTATGATCGCGACACGCGTGAAATACGCCAGACGCTGATCGATGTGAATGGAAACCAGCCGCCGCGCCAAATCGGGATCCGCAATGTGCAGGATGCCTATAACGACCCCGGCAACCCGCTATTCACCTACACCGATCGCGGCAATCAGGTGGCGCGCATGGTGGATGGCAAGCTGCTGCTGTCAGGCCTTGGCGCGATGCCCGAAGGCTATCGACCGTTCTTGCGCCGATTTGATCTTGCCACCCTGGAAACAGAGGAGTTGTGGCGCAATTCCGGCGAAGAATTCGAAACCGTGGTAGATGTATTGTCCGAAGATGGCAGCGCCTTCGTCACCACCTATGAAAGTCCGACCAATCCTGGCAACGTGCGGCTGCACGCAGGCGGAAGCCCCCGGTTCCTGACCGATTTTCCCGATCCGCACCCTGAACTGACGGGGATCAAGCGCGAAGTGGTAACATACAAGCGCGCCGACGGCGTCGATTTGACAGCGACGCTCTATCTTCCGGCGGATTACACGCCCGGCGACAAGTTGCCGCTGGTCGTCTGGGCCTATCCCACGGAGTATAATGATGCAGCGACCGCTGGGCAAAACCGCGATACGCCGTATCGTTTCACCCGCGTCGGGGGATATTCGCACCTGTTCTTCCTGACACAGGGTTATGCGGTGCTCGATCGTGCCGCCATGCCCGTGGTTGGATCCGATCCGGAAACGGTCAACGACACCTTCATCGAACAGGTCGTTGCCAGCGCGAAGGCCGCCATCGATTTCTCCGTCGAACGCGGGTTCGGTGACGGGGTCCGGGTAGGTGTCGGCGGCCACAGCTACGGCGCGTTCATGACCGCGCACCTGCTGGCCCACAGCGATCTGTTCCGCGCTGGCATTGCGCGTTCGGGCGCCTATAATCGCACCCTCACACCGTTCGGTTTCCAGTCGGAACGGCGCGTGTTCTGGGACACGCCGGAAACATATTATCGCCTCAGTCCGTTCATGGCGGCAGACCAGGTCGACGAACCGATCCTTTTCATCCATGGCGAAAACGACAGCAATTCGGGAACCTTTCCCGATCAGTCAGAGCGGATGTTCGCTGCGGTCAAAGGCACCGGAGGGACAGCAAAGCTGGTGATGCTGCCGCATGAAGACCACGGCTATCGCGGCCGGGAGTCTGTGCTGCACACGCTCTACGAGATGATCGATTGGTTTGATCTCCACGTGAAGAATGCCACGGTGGAGGCAGGAAAGTAAAATCTCGCGCGCAATGAGGCAACAGGTCCGGGGCGTGCCAAGGCTGCAAAGGCCTGGCGCGCCGCCGAACATGGGACAAGGCCGCAACAAGCCGCGTCCGCCGTTTATGCGTCGTCTTCTTGATGGTAGAAACAGGTGTTACGGGTCAGGGGATGCTCGATGAACCAAGATGCGCCGACCGCCCACTACAAAAAGATGTTTGAACGGGTTTCGACCCTTGCCAAGATCGGGGTGTGGGAATGCGACCTTAAGAGCGGGCATTTGACGTGGACGAACATGGTCTACGACATTTTCGGAATAGGCCGAGGCACGCCCGTCGACCGCGAGACCACGCTCCAGCTTTACGAGCCAAATTCGCGCTGGGAGATGGACCGCATACGTACAGAGGCAATCAACTCGGGGACGGGGTTCGCTTTGGACGTCCAGATCAAACGGAAAGATGGAGAGGTTCGCTGGATCCGCCTGACGGCGCAAGTCGAACAAGAAGCAGGCACACCAGTCCGGATTTTCGGAACCAAACAGGATATAACGAGCGAGAAGGCTGCTCTGGAACAGATGCAAGCCCTCCAGTCTGAGCTAATTCACCTCTCTCGGGCGAGCGCAATTGGCGCCATGACCTCTACGCTTGCACACGAGTTGAGCCAACCGCTTGCGGCTTTATCCAACTATCTTTCAACGGCCCGGCGCATGGCGGTGCGTGAGGGTATCAGTCGAGATTTCAATGAATGCATCGGCGGAGCGCTGGAAACCACGCATCGCGCGGCAAATATCATTCGTTCGGTTCGTGCGATGACGAAAGCGAACGATAGCAAAAAGGAAAGCATCGCATTGTCGTCATTGGTTGAGGAGACCCTGGTTCTTGCGACCGCCGGGGTTACCGACCTTACAGTGTCATGCGACATCGATCCTGAATTGATCGTATTTGCCGACCGTATCCAGATCCAACAGGTGTTGATCAATCTGATCCACAATGCGTGCGATGCGGCTGCGGGCGGCCCGTGCCGTATCGGCATCAAGGCAACGCCCAAGAACTCCCATGTGGAAATACGTGTCAATGACGAAGGCCCTGGAATACCGCAGGCCATAATCGCCGAAGTCTTCGAGGCTTTCACCTCCGCCAAGTCATCAGGCTTGGGTCTTGGCCTATCGATCTCTCGAACAATCGTCGAAGCGCACGGCGGCAAGATCAGTGCCACCAATCTGCCCGACCGAGGCGCTTCGGTCTGCTTCACGCTTCCGAAAAGCGCCTGGCACGGTTGAGCGATCCCGGCATGGCCTGACGTCAGCTGGGCCCCCTCGGACTTTCGATCGGCCACCTTCGCAGAACCGGATGAAACGCGCAGCAACCAAGGAGCTATCGCGGAAACGAGCGAAGGCATTCCCGAAACAACAATCTTCCCAATAAATAATGTCGGAAAGGGTGGGATGCAAATTTGCGCCACAGTGCCCAGAATTACCTGGATTCTATTATTAAGGCTCTTTGCAAATTGACCTTGAATTTACCCCATGATTTGGTTTGTTAACTTCGAGGCTTGTCCACTGATATCGAAGCTCTCTGAAACCTTATGCCCTGCCCCCGAAGAGATCAAAGACGCACCCTTCGTCTAGGTCCTGACAACCACAAACTCCCGCACCGCTCATCTCGAAACCTTGGGTCCGAAGCTGATCTGCTGCCAAAGGTGGAGACACCCCAATCTAGCGCAGGAGTGTCAATTTTAGGTGGCGCTCACATGCCATAAGACGGACAGCATGCATTATGTTAAATTTGCGAGACCACATGCTAAAAGTGACGACTGAGCACTATCGCAAAAATAATAGAATGATGATGTGATGTGGACACATAGTGAAGCTGAGACAATATCCTGTATTGACTCGCCAATTCGAACTCGTAGATCGCACTCATGGTTGCCGTTTCCAGGATAGCGTCGTGCGAGGCGTCTGGGCGGGCCAGTGCAAGGTTGTGCGCCCGTGTTCCCGGAAGCAGCAGCGGTTTTTGTGCGGTCCACGCAATGGAATTGGCATCAGGGACGCACGCGCTGCCCGGCACGCGGATTGTCCCATTGGCCGGTGCAATCTGACCAGGAATCGCGGCCAGCACCGAGGTCTTGCCACTGCCCGTTGGACCTACCACGGCGGTGATCCCAGCCGCCCCGATCAGGAACGAGATCGGGCCGATGCGCCGCTCATCGAGCTGCAAGGCCATGCCGTCCACAGCAAGACCGGCAAAGGTCGCAGTCGCTGGCCGGGGCTCAGCGGCATCGGATAGCAGCGGAGCCATGGCCCGCTCTGTCGCCCCAACGAGCTGCTTTTCGTGATAGGCTGCAGCAAGCCGGCGCATTGGCAGGTAGAGCTTGGGTGCGAGCGCCAGAGCGAAAAACGTCTCGTCCAGTGCGAGCTCCTCAGGAACCTTGACCGGCAGCAACCCAAGCAAACTGAAGCCGCAATAGACCGCCACCAGCGCGACAGCCACGGCCGCAGCTTCGTCAGGAGGCAGCGGTGCAGAAAGCCGGCCCGACAAAAGATGTGGGATTAAAACGCGGCGCACGCCAAGCATCTGCTGCCGCGCGCCTGCAGCAGCAGCCGCTTCGTTAGCGGCCATCACAACCGCACGCACAAGCCTGCCTGCCACCAGCAAGACAGCGACTGTAGCGTAGATGTAGACGACACGATGCGCGCCTTTCATGAAGTCAGTTTGCTCGGTCTGTTTTCGCCCTTTGCTGTGCTGGCGGAGCTGGTTTCCGTGGCGATGCTGGTGCTGCATGGTCCTGGTTGGCTGGCCATGAAGCTTGGGCTTGGCCCGGTGCGGTCGCGTGCCATGCGGGTCGGCACCTGGGCTGCCGTGGCGGTGATCGTGCTCTATGCCGCAGGCGGATTGTGGCTGGCCTATGGCGATCTAGGGTTCGCGATTGCCGGCGCCATTGATACAGCCGGGTCGTCCGCGGCCAATGTCGGCATCATCGGTTAGGTCGGCGCGTCGATGTTCCCGTTCATCCTGCCCAATTCGATCGATCCGCAATCGAGCCTAACCGACTGGAACGCATCGTCGAGCTATTTGACGCTGCTCGTCATGCTGATCGTCACTGCGATCTTCCTGCCTTTGGTGCTGCTCTACACGGCATGGGCTTACAAGGTGAGCCGATGGTGCGGGCCGTCTGCGCGCGGCTGTATGAACTGATGGACATCCTGCCTGAAGCCAAAGCCTGCCGCGACGTGCATCCCCCATCGCTTCAGCGCGCCGAGGAAAAGCTCTTTGAATTCCTGACGGGCTGGCTCGGCGGGCCGCAGCTCTACCGCGCAAAATACGGCCACTCGCGACTGCGCCAGCGCCATCTGGTTGCGCCGATCGGGCCTGACAGAATCGCGGGATGGCTCGCTTGCTTTCCCCGCACTGGAACGAACACGCACCAGCCTTATTGCTGACTGCGGACTTAGCGTAGCGTATCGACGCGCTGGGCTGGCACATGGAAATCTCCAGCAGCTTCGATAGACAAGGCAGCGGTGGACGCCGACCTCCGTGAAGCAGTTGCGCTCAACGCCAAACAACATCAATTCGCGCTGCAACAGATGCGCGGCCTGCTGGTGACGATCCGCAATCTGGATGAAGCCCGAACGGCTGATGATCGCAGCATCATGGCACGGCTCGCGCGCGAACAGGGTCCGGGGACGAACAGCGACCATCCGCAGGGCTTTCACGACGCGCTTCCAAATGGCTTTCGAGCGATGAGCAAGCAAATGCGCCAATCCTTCGCCGGATTGGCCACCGATATCGAAGCCGGAAATATCGGGGGCTACGATGCCAAGAGGCTTCGCGCCCTCGACACCTGCATCGGCTGTCACGAATCGTACCGCTTCAGCGAGAAGTGATAGACATTGCAGACCCTAGCGGCCTTGCCCGGACGGCGGTGTGTTGGACGGGTCGCCGAGCAATACTCCGTCCACAACCGTCCCATAACGCGAGAAGGGCGTGTCCTGATGCAGAGCACGGGTCGCGGCCGCGCTGGTAGCGAAGCGCGGGTCCTGCGGGCGGGTTTTGCCATCGATATAATGCGCCACGTCCCACGCCTCCTGCACGGTCAGGCTGCCCTCGCGGCCTTGCGGCATATTCGCACGGATAAAGGCGGCGGCCTTGTCGATCCGCGCCATGCCTGCGCCCCAGTTATAGGGATGCGCGCCCCACAGCGGGGGATAGACCGGACCGTCGGCGAATTTCTGACCTGCGCCATTAGGGCCGTGACAGGCGCTGCATTTTTCAGCGTAGACCGCACTGCCGCGCCGATCGTCCGGTGTCTGCTTGGGCGCATCGATCGCCAGGAAGCCACGCCCCGTTGGCGACATTCCGCTCGGCAAACCACGCGCCATGAAAGCGGCATAGCTTTCGATGGCAATCAGTTCGCGGCTGCCCAGCGGCGGCGGCGTGCCGTTGAGGCTGTAGAGGAAACAATCCTGCACGCGCTTCTGGAAGGTGTTGATCTCGCCATTCTTGGCACGAAACGCCGGAAAGTTGACGAACGCCGCCCACAGCGGCGCGGCTCCGGCTTTGCGGCCCGCATCCAGATGGCAATTGCTGCACACCAGACCGTTGCCGACATACTGCTGCGCATGTGTCGCCGTGTCGGTCATCAGCTGTTCGCCGAACCGGACGGCATCGCCAAAGGCATCGTTTGGTGCGTCGGCCGCCGAAGGAGGACTAAACGCCCCGGCCGCTTGAAGTTGCACCGGAAGGGACGGCGGTCTCAAGGGCGCAGGCGAGTCAACCCGATCAGCCAGCACGAATGCGCCAGCCACGGCTGCCGCCCCAATCATCATGCCGACAAGAAGTTGCCGCTTCATCGTCAAAAATCCCGGTGATGTGCGATGTTCTTGTTCCAATTCATCTACCCGAGGGCCATGATACGCCGATGGCCAGACGGCTGCCACAGGAATGGACTTGTTCGATGATCAAATCTCTCGTACTTTTTGCCATGATTGCAGCAACACCGGCTCTGGCCCAGACATCCGCACCCGTGATCCCGGATTATGGCAAGTTTGCCGAGATTGCCGATCCCTTCGAAGCGGTCGACCCCGATCTGCGTTACAGGATTGTGTTCGATGTGTCCCTGCCCGCGCGCAAACCCGGTGAAGTGCATCAGGGCCTGGAACGGGTCGCGCGGATGGTGAACCTGCTGGCGCGACACGGCACGGCGCCGCAGGCCGGGGATATCGTCGTAACGATCCACGGACCGGCGGCAAGATTTACCCTGAGCCAAGCAGCCTTTGCCAAGCGCTTCGAGGGCGAGGCGAACCCCAATGTCGAACTGATCAGGCAACTGACCTCCGCCGGGGTCAGCGTTCGGTTGTGCGGACAATCGATGGCTGCCAACGGCTTCGCGCGGGAAGAATTAAACCCGGATGTGCGGGTCGATGTTTCGGCAATCACAACCTTGGCGACCCTGCAGCTCAAGGGTTACGCCGTCATTCAGGATTGATGCTCGCACCAGAGCAACCCCGCCGGCTGCCGGTCAGGGCGCTGCCCGCATGACAAGCATGGCGCCGCGCAGATCCCCGGCTGCAAATCCGGTTGCTCGGTCATCGGGGTAGCTAGCGTCAATCGCCGCTTTGACGTCCGGCGCGATATTTGTGCCGTGGCATTGCGAACAGGGCTGATCCTTCATCGGCAGCGCCCGCATGAACACCTCTCGCTGACCAATGGTGGCGGCCACGACATGCGGCTTGCCGTCGCGTAGCGGCTCGCGCTCGAGCTGCTGGTAGAGCGCGTCGAGTTCGGCGGGGACAGCGTTGTCAGGATTACGGTTGCGGCGCGCGACACGGCTAACGGCGAGATCTCCGTTGCTGGACAGGTCCGCTGCAAGGGCTGGCGCAACCGACTGGCACACGCTGATGGCCCCTACCGGGCCGACCTGTTTCATCGCGGCGGATAGCTCTGCTTGAAGGTTCGCCTGATAGGTATCGGCCAATTGCGTTGCACTCTGTACGAATGCAGGGTCCGGACTGCGTGCTTGCTCGGAGGCGCAGCCAGTTGCCAGCAGCCCAAGGCCTGTTGCCATAACAATGCGTTTCATCACCTTGGGCTCCTGTTGCGGCGGCAGAGTTTTATCTATGCGTGTAGCGTTGGTTCCAAAAAAGAGTGCACCACCGGACGGGGGATTGTCCGGCGGTGCACAGGGAAGAGAGCGTTAGTCGATGGCGACCATCCGCAGATAGGGCTTGATCGTCTCAAAACCCTGCGGGAACATTTCCTTCGCCTTGTCATCGGGGATCGACGGTGGAATGATCACCTTGTCGCCCGGGCGCCAGTCGGCGGGGGTCGCGATCCGCGACTTGTCGGCCAGCTGCAGGCTGTCGATCACGCGCAGGATCTCGTCGAAGTTGCGTCCCACGCTCATGGGATAGGTCATCGTCAGGCGGATCTTCTTGGCCGGATCGATGATGAACACCGAACGCACGGCGGCAGTCTCGGACTGATCGGGGTGGATCATGTCATACAGCTTGGCAATCCGCAGATCGGCATCGGCCACGATCGGGAAGCGCAAGGTCACGTTCTGGGTCTCGTCGACATCCTTGACCCATTCGAGGTGCTCTTCGACCGTGTCGGTAGAGAGGCCCAGCGGCTTGCAATTGCGCTTGTCGAATTCGGCGGCAAGGCGCGCGGTAGTGCCCATTTCCGTCGTGCAAACGGGGGTAAAGTCAGCCGGATGGCTGAAAAAGAACACCCAGGAATCGCCGGCCCATTCGTGCAGGCTGATGGGGCCGGTGGTGGTGTCCACGGTAAAATCCGGGGCGGTATCGCCGATGTGCAGGCTCATGATGTGTGCTCCTTTGTTTAGGTGCAACCGCTCTAGCAGGGCGCGCGGTTCGTAGATACATCAATTACTCTCTTATTGAAATCGATTTTTAAAACTCTCACTTTTTGGTGGGTCTGCGACTGATTCCTCAGAGGACATCCACGGATTAGGCGCTTCGATTAGGGTTTTCCTTTAATTGATCGGACCAGTGAGAAGTTCGGAAAGGCGGCGCAGAGGCCAAGCCTCCCGCTCAGATCGTGCGTGTCGGTCTCGTATCGTCAGCAGATTGCGCAACTGGATAGGCGCGCACTCGAAATCCTTGGCCCACCAATTCAAATGTCAGCGTCATTCGTGGCAATAAGGCCGCCACCGCGATCGCAAGCCCCAGTCCGCTCCCGGGTATATTGGGCGTGCTGCCACGTGCAAAAGGTTCGAGCAGCGCATCGACATTGCGAGGCGGGATGCCTTGGCCGCAATCCTGCACGTAAAAGCCATCCCCGGTGCTTCCCACCAAAATCCGCGAGTTTTCCGGCCCATGAAGCGCAGCATTCTCGATCAAGTTGCGAAGCGCGATCACCAAGGCGTCACGCGATAGCGGAAGTTCAAGCGCGCGGGCTTCTTCTGACACCTGGAGCGTAACGCCGCGCTGCGAGAACAAATGTTCCAACTCGAGCGCGACGACATCCACCGCATCGCCAAGAGTAGCGGTTTCGTCCGAGGCGTTACGGTCCATGTCGTGCCGCGACCATTCAAGCAGCTGGCGCACCAAGCGCGCTGTACGATCCACCGACTGTTTGATCCGGGCAAGAGCGCGCTCCCGCGCGCCATCATCGCGAGCGCGCAAGGCGATGTCAGCATGAATACGCAGACCCGCGAGCGGTGTCAGCATTTCGTGCGCCGCACTTGCGAGAAACCGCTTCTCCCCTGCACGAAGCACGGCAATACGGGTAAAAAGATCGTCAACCGCCTGTGTGAGCGGCGATAATTCACGTGGCACGCTATCCACTTTGAACGGACTGGGATCGTCCGGCGCACGACCAGATATGGCCGCTGCGATCCTGCGGACTGGGGCTAGACCGCGTTGGACCCCGAGCCATAGCAGCAGTCCGAGCGCAAAAAGGCCGGTCAGTGCGGAGATGATCAGCCCCTCAACGAGACCTGCGATCAACCCACGCCGCATCTTCTGCGTATCGGCCTGCGCCAACGCCGCAGCGTCAGCGGATGGCCTGCGTTACTTCCGGCCGCACTCGCAACGATCACGATCCTGGCGATCGGCTTCCCTGATGCACCCCATGCCACGCCAGCCGCTGCCGACGAGGCGCGAGCCGGCCATGAGCGTTTCAGCGAAGCGCGACTGGCGCAATTGCGCGCGGCAGGCACACCGGTCTTTGTCGAATTCACCGCAGATTGGTGCTTGATCTGCAAGGTGAACGAACGTCTCGCCATTCACACGGACGCAACGCTCGAGGCTTTCGCCAAGGCAGGCGTGGTCACACTCACGGGAGACTGGACCCGTCAGGATCCCGCCATCACACGGTTCCTGGCGCGGCACGGCCGCAATTCAATCCCGTTCTACCTGTTCTACGCGCCGGGCGCTAAGCCCCGGACCTTGCCACAAGTTCTCCCGCCGAAAGTCCTTGGTGACACGGCCCGTCAATCGATGACGAATTTCGATCCGGCCAAATAGCAAAGCCAATGGGAAGCCGCACCGCAAACTCCGTCGTCAAGCGAGATCACTCGTCCTCAACCAGTTCCGCAATCGAGGTGCTCCGGCTAATTCAAATGTTCTTTCGTGCGATCAGATCGACGAGCGCCGACATTCCTGAATGGCCGGTGCCCTCTACGATCTCGGCATCGTAGGAGGCAAGATGATGGACGTCCCAATCGCTGAATGTGTCCAGCAAATCCCGCACGGTATAAAGGTTCTCAACAGTCGGCGGCCCGCCGGTGCCATAGTCAATCTGCTCCTCACGGTAGCCATGGAGAAACAGCATTCCGCCTGGTTTGAGAGCGCGGCGAAAACCGTCGAACATCGTGCGACGCGCCGCTGGTCCGGCGAACTGGATGAAGATCGCGACCACCGCGTCGAATGTCTCGTGCGGCCAGTCCCATTCCGCCAGATCGGCTTGCACATATTCGACGTCGACGCCCCGCCGTTCGGCCAGACTGCGCGCTTTGTCCAAAGCCCGTTGCGAGACATCGGCCGCTACCACACGATGGCCATGTTGCGCCAGGAACACGCTGTTGCGTCCCTCCCCGTCGGCGACCGCCAACACCCGAGACAGGGGCGTCAGGCGGTGCGCCTCTCTGGCAAGGAATGCGTTGGGCTGTGTTCCAAAGAGGTAATCGTCCGAGGCGTATCGGTCGTTCCAGAACGCGGCCTGATCCGGCTCAGCCATGCCGTGCCTTCCATGCCCCCATCGAACCCAGATACACATCGAGGCGATCGAAGCCGCGGCTTGCCAGCCAGCCAGCGGCAACCGTGGCCCGCATCCCGCTGGCACACATCAGGGTGTAGTGCCGCGATGGATCAAGATCGCGATAGCGTTCGTTAAGTTCCCCGACATAGATGTGCTGCGAACCTGCGATCGCGGTCTGCGCTCTTTCGTCGGCGTCTCTCACATCAAGCAGCGTCCAATCGGCGTTGCCGCTTTCGAGGCGCTGCTCGACCTCTTCGGTTGCGATCATCGGAATGGTCCGCATCGCCTTGCCCTGCGCGGCTGCGGGAACGACCCCGACATAGCCGCCCGCGACATTGTCGAGCGCGATCCGCACCAGATGCGCCATGGCCGCTTCGAGCTGGTCTTCATCCGATGCGACGAGAGCAAGGCTTTCGCCTTCGCGAATGAACCAGCCCGCGAATGCCGAGATCATGGCAACGGGGAGATTCATGGAACCGGGCAGGTGCCCGGACGCAAAGGCGAGCGGTTCGCGCACATCGATCATGTGGTCAGCGTTGAGGGCGCCAAGTTCAGACAGTGACAAACGTTTCGGGCGCATCACCCGCGGGGCGGCGCTTCCGCCCTCCAGGTTAAGCCGCTCCATGAGCCGGAAATAGGGCGGCTGATAGTGGTGCTCCCCCACCTTGAAATCGATGAAGGCATCCCGGCTGGCAAACTGCAGGCGCGGATTGTTCGCCCGCTCATGGCCTACGGTCGAAAATTCGCGCTCTGCCATGCCCGAACCGCAGACCGAGCCTGCTCCGTGCGCCGGATAGAGAATGACCTGATCGCCAAGCGCCAGAATCTTTTGCAGGGAATCATAGAGCAGCCCTGCAACCTCGCGCTTGCGGTCGGGATAGAAATCGGTGCGGCCGACATCGCCGACAAACAATGCGTCGCCCGTAAACACGCCCACCGGGCCATCGGGATAGGCCGTATCGTGCAGCACAAACCCCAGGTGATCGTCCGTGTGGCCAGGGGTTTCCAGCACGCTGATCTTGAGCTGGCCTATGGCGAATTCATCACCCTCGCGGGCCGTTTCCGCATAGGCTACCGCGCCCGCTGTTTTGGGCCCGTGCAGAACCCGAGCGCCGGTCAATGCTTTCAGGATCGGCGCACCCGATACCAGATCTTCGTTGCGGTGGGTCTCGAAGATATGCGTGATTTCCAGCCCTTCTGCGCGCGCCATATCGACATAGCATTCGCAGTCGCGGCGCGGATCGATGACCGCTGCCTTGCCGCCTGACCCGATCAGGTAGGACAGATGCGACAGGCCGGGCGTCTTGATCTTGTGAAGCAGCAATTTGGCCTCCTCTTTCAATTTACGTAGGGTTCAGGCCGGTCTTTGCACCGGAGACATGGTATTTACGGCGCGATCCACAGGCGAATGACATAGGCGACCGCGCCGAGCACGGCGACGCTTGCGGCCCAGATGGCGGCCATCCACAGCAGGCGCTGCCACAGGGGGGCTTCCGGGGGCTTTTCAGGAGGTGCCAGCATTATCTGCGTCCTATCGCCGCGCTACTTGAGGGCGTTATTTGTTGTCCTATCGCTGCGCTACTTGAGGACATCAGTGATACCCGTCCTCGCCGACCTTGCCGCGGAACACCCAGTAGGCCCAGGCAGTGTAGGCGATGATCAGCGGCATGGTGATGGCGACGCCCACCAGCATGAAGATCTGGCTGCGTTCCGGCGCGGCAGCGTCCCAGATGGTGATGCCCGGCGGCACGACATAGGGGAAGATCGTCACCCCCAGCCCCGCCATGCCGAGGAAGAACAGCGCAATCGCCAGCCAGAACGGCTTGGAGTTCCGCTCCTTTGTAATGGCCCGCAGCATCGAGATCGCGATGATCGCGGTGATGATCGGCACGGGCGCGACATAGTAAATCTCGGGCGCGGATAGCCAGTGTGAGGCATATTCGGCGTTGAGCGCGATGTTGTAGAGGCTCACCGCGCCCATCAGCACGATCGTCGCGATGGCCGCCCGCCTAGCGACATAACGCGCATGTCGCTGCACGCCGCCATCCAGCTTCCAGATCAGCCAGGTGCTGCCCAGCAGCGCATAGCCTGCCACCGTGCCCAGACCGGTCAGCAGCGTGTAGGGCGTCAGCCAGTCCAGCCACCTGCCGGAATAGGCGCGGCCCTCGACATCGATGCCCTGCAGCAGCGCGCCAAGGATCATGCCCTGCGCCATCGCCGCAACCAGCGATCCGCCAAAGAAGGCAAAGTCCCAGAAGTTCTGGTGTGCCGCATCACGCCAGCGGTATTCAAAGGCGACCCCGCGGAACACCAGACCCAGCAGCATCGCGATCACCAGCGGATAGGTCGCCGGCAAGATCACCGCATAGGCCAGCGGAAAGGCGGCAAACAGCCCGCCCCCGCCCAGCACCAGCCAGGTCTCGTTGCCGTCCCACACCGGCGCGATCGAGTTCATCGCGCGGTTGCGGCCCTGCCCGACGCGGAAGGTCGGGAACAGAATGCCGATGCCCAGATCAAACCCGTCCATCACCACATAGGCGAAGATCGCAAAGGCGATGATGAAGGCCCAGATGACGGTAAGGTCCATCACACCAGTTCCTTCTCGGGCTTGGCCGCGGGCAGGGTGTCTTTCCCGCCCGGGTTCTGCGTCGGCCCCGGCGTAATCCCGGCGGTGCGGATTGGCCCCACATCGCCGCGCTTGACGCCGTATTCGCCGGCGTGCGGGGCCTTGCCCATCAACTTGAGAACATACCAAACGCCAATGCCGAACACCGTGAAATAGACCAGCACAAAGGCCAGCAGCGAGGCAGCGACCGCAGGAGCGGCAAGCGGACTGGCCGCGTCCGCCGTCCGCAGCACGCCATAGATCACGAAAGGCTGGCGCCCGACCTCGGTGGTGATCCATCCGGCCAGCACCGCGGCAAATCCCGATGGCCCCATCAAAAGCGCCGCGCGGTGCAGCCAGGGCATATCATAAAGCCGCCCGCGCACCCGGCCCCACAGGCTCCACAAGCCGATGCCCAGCATCGCAAAGCCGATCGCGATCATGATCCGGAAGCTCCAGAACACTACGCCCACCGGCGGTTCGCGATCATCGGGGATCGTATCGAGCCCGGCGAGCGGCGCGTTGAGATCGTGCTTGAGGATCAGCGAGGACAGCTTGGGGATCTCGATCTTGTAGCGCACCGTCTTGGCTTCGCTGTCAGGGATGCCGAACAGGATCAGCGGCGCGCCTTCGGGGTGGCTGTCGAAGTGGCCTTCCATCGCCATCACCTTGGCAGGCTGATGCTCCAGCGTGTTCAATCCGTGCATGTCGCCTGCAAAAATCTGCATGGGCGTAACAATCGCCGCCATCCACATCGCCATCGAGAACATTGTGCGCGCGTGCGGGTTAGCCTTGTCTTTCAGCAGGTGCCACGCCCCCACCGCGCCCACCACGAAGGCGGTGGTCAGATAGGCGGCCATGACGGTGTGCACGAGGCGATAGGGGAAGCTGGGGTTGAAGACGATATCCCACCAGCTTGGCCCGGGCAGGAACTGCCCGTTCGCGCCCATCTCGAAGCCCGTGGGCGTCTGCATCCAGCTGTTCACGCTGAGGATCCAGAAGGCCGAAACAAAGGTGCCCAGCGCCACCATCAGCGTCGCGGCAAAGTGCAGCTTCTTGCCGACCTTCTCCATCCCGAACAGCATCACGCCCAGAAAGCCCGCTTCAAGGAAAAAGGCGGTCAGCACCTCGTAAGCCATCAGCGGCCCGATCACCGGCCCGGCCAGATCGGAAAACACCGACCAGTTGGTGCCGAACTGGTAGGACATCACGATGCCCGACACGACGCCCATCGCAAAGGCGATCGCAAAGATCTTCAGCCAGTACTTGAACAGATCGAGATAAACGCTCTTGCCCGTCTTCAGCCACAGCCCTTCCAGCACCGCAAGATAACTCGCCAGCCCGATCGAGAAAGCCGGGAAGAAAAAGTGAAAGCTGACCGTGAACGCGAACTGAATCCGTGCAAGCAGCAGAGCGTCAAGATTGTCAAACATGATCAGCAGCTAGTCCTATGCTGTAGACCGTCGAAAAAAGCCGGATGAACTCGTCAAGCCACAAACCCATCAAATCAGTCCCCGCGCCTCGTCAATCATGGGTGCGGGAGTCTCGTCGTCATTGGCAAGTGCGGCGAAAGCCTGATCTTGAGACAGAAACACCTGACCCGACAGGTCGTGGAGCAAATGGCTGCGCTTCAGGCGGTCCATCACCGGCCCCTTCACTTCCGACAGGTGCAGTGTGATGCCGCCATCGGCGAGGCGGTGGTTGATTGCTTCGAGGCTTTCAAGCCCCGAGGCGTCGATAGCGTTGACCGCGCTGGCCATCAACACCACGTGCCGCAGCGCCGGACGCTCGGCGACCTGTTCGAGAACGTACTCCTCGAGCCAGCGTGCGTTGAGATAGGTCAGGCTTTCGTCGATCCGGATCGACAGCAGATGCGGCAGGGTCAGGACCGTATGGCGTTCGACATTGCGGAAATGCTCGGTTCCCGGCACCCGGCCAACGATGGCGGCATGGGGCCGGCTGGCGCGCCACAGGTAAAGCAGCAGGCCGACGCCTACGCCTGCGATCACGCCCATCTCCACCCCGGCGATCAGCGTAACTGCGATCGTCGCGGCATGCGCGGTGAAATCGGCCTTGGAATAGGCCCAGAGATGACGCGGCGTTTTGAAGTCGACCAGGCTCAGCACTGCGACAATAATCGTCGCCGCCAGCGTGGCAGTGGGCAGGTTGTAGAGGAGCGGCGTCAGGAACAGGCTCGCAAGCGCAATGCCCACCGCCGTAAAGGCGCCTGCCGCCGGGGTCTGCGCACCTGCATCGAAATTGACCACCGAGCGCGCGAAGCCGCCTGTCACCGGATAGCCACCCGACAAGGCACTGGCGATGTTGGAAGCACCCAGCCCGATCAGCTCCTGATCCGGCACGATCCGCTGGCGGCGTTTGGCTGCCAGCGTTTGAGCGACCGAGACGCTCTCGACAAAGCCGATCACCGAAATCAGCAGCGCAGGCACCCACAGCGCCTCGATCAGTGCCAAGTCAGCCGATGGGAGCATGAACGGCGGCAGCCCTTGCGGAATGGCGCCGACGATCGAAACCCCTTGCGCTTCCAGTCCGAAGCCGATGACCGCGAGAATGGACAGCGCCACGGCGACCACCGGACCAGCCTTGGCGCTCATCTCAGCCGCGCGCGGGCTCAGCCCCAGCTTTTGCAGCGCAGGCTTCAGGCCCTTGCGCACCCAGAACAAAAACAGCGTAGCCGGGATACCGATGGCGAGCGTGGCAGGGTTGATGCTTCCCAGATTGCCCGCCAGTCCCGACAGCATCTCGGGCCATGTTTCGCCCCCTGCCCTGATCCCCAGAATATGCTTCAACTGGCTGGTCGCGATCAGCACGCCGCTTGCCGAGATGAACCCGCTAATGACCGGGTGCGACAGGAGGTTTGCGAGGAACCCCAACCGCAGCAGCCCCAGCACCACCAACATCACGCCCGACAACGCCGCCAGCGTGATCGCTGCCTCCCAGTATTCCGCTGTCCCCGGCGCTGCGACCGCGCCCGCCGCGCTCGCCGTCATCAGCGAGACCACCGCGACAGGGCCGACCGCCAATGTGCGGCTCGTCCCGAACACGGCATAGGCGAACAGCGGCAGGATCGAGGCGTATAGCCCCACAACAGGCGGCAGGCCTGCGAGCATCGCATAGGCGAGGCTCTGCGGGATCAGCATGATGGTGACGATCACCGCCGCCATCAGATCGCTGGTCAGCGCAGGCCGATCGTAGCTGCGGCCCCATTCGAGGATGGGGAAATAGCGGGCAAGCATTTTGATAGAGCCTTCTTACTGCGCGATCAGCCCGCCGGGGCCAGCCAGCCACTCGCGACCTTTGAGCATCCCGTTCCAGTAAATCCACGGTAGCGCATCGGCCTTGAGCATCCACGAAAGCCGCGCCGGACGGGTGCCGTCAACCAGCCAGGTGGGAAAACTCGGCGCCAGCTTGCCGCCATAGCCGAACTCGGCCAGCACGATCTTGCCGCGCTCGACCGTCAGCGGGCAGGAGCCATAGCCATCATACCCGGCGGTTGGCCCCTTTCCGTCCAGCTGGCGCAGCGCGTTGACCGCCACCACCGGCGCCTGTTTGCGCGCAGCTGCAGCTGTCTTGGCATTGGGACTTGAGCCGCTATCCCCGAGGCCGAACACATTGGAATAGCGTACGTGCTGGAGCGTGTGCTGATCGACATCAGTGAATCCGTTTGCCGCTGCCAGCGCACTATCGGCCAGAAACTGCGGTGCGACCTGCGGCGGGACGACGTGGAGCATATCGAAACCGACCGTCTCCTCTCCTTCGCTGGTGGCAAAGGTCGCTTGGCCCGCAGGGCCATCCACCGCCACAAGATTGCTGCCGAGTTCCAGATCAATGCCGTATTTCCCGACATATTCCATCAGCGCCGGGACATAGTCGGCAACGCCGAACAGCACCCCGCCCGCATTGCGGAACTGCACCTCGATGTCGCCCAGCACGCCCGCACGGCGCCAGTAATCGCAGGCGAGGTACATTGCCTTTTGCGGCGCACCGGCGCATTTGATCGGCATCGGCGGTTGCGAGAAGATCGCTCGGCCTGCGCGCGTAGTCTGCACCAATTGCCACGTGTAGGGCGCAAGATCAGCGCGATAGTTGGAGGTCACGCCGTTCTGGCCCAGCGTCGCCTCCAGCCCCGCGATTTTCTCCCATGCGAGGCGTATTCCAGGGGCAACGATCAAAACGTCATAGGTAAGCGTGCTGCCGTCGGCGAGCGTCACCTGATTGTTTTCGGGCTGGAACCCGGCGCAGGCCTGCTTGACCCACGTCGCTGCCTTGGGAATCACGCTCGCCATCGGGCGGATCGTTTCGTCGACATTGAAAATGCCGCCGCCCACCATTGTCCAGCCCGGCTGATAGGCATGGGTATCGGACGGCTCGACAATCGCTATGTCTAGGCCCGATCGGCGCTTCAGCATCGAGGCTGCCGTGGCGATCCCCGCTGCGCCGCCGCCGATGACGACGACCGTGTGTTTTGTGTTGTTCATATCCAGTCCCTCTCCTGATGCGCTGCTCTAGCCGTCTGCTTCCAACCGTTCGGCCATGGCCGACAGATCATACCCGGCCGCGCTTGCGCGGCTCAGCCGCTCGGAGACGGCAAGGCCATGCACATTGGCGAGCGCATCCAGCGTCACCGACCGGGTGCCGGTCCGGCAATAGGCGAGCAGCTTGCCCTGCGTGCCGCGCCGGACCGCGCCGAATGCGGCAATGGCGGCAGGCGGGAACACGCCGCCCGATACGGGCACGTGATGAAAGGCCAGGCCTGCGTGTTGTGCGGCATCGCGCATGGCATCGAGCGGGGGCTGGCCCGGCTCCTCGCCGTCCGGTCGATTGCACATCACTGCGACGAAGCCGTGTTCGGCAAGGCCCGCGAGATCTTCCGGCTGCATTTGCGCAGCGACCACAAGGCCATCGTCTACTACTTTGAGATCCATCATCCTTGTCCTTCCACCAACCGCACCGCCAGCATTCCGACAAGCAGAGCGATGACGAAGATCGCGGCTGAGCCGGGCGCAATTGCCAGTGCGGCAAAGCCGGGGCCGGGGCACAGTCCGGCAATGCCCCATCCGATCCCGAACAGCGCCGATCCGCCGACAAGGCGTGCAGTGAGGTCGCTGCGATCAGGCAGCGAAAAGCCTTCCGCAAAGATCGGGCGCGCCATCCGGCGCTGGATGAGCCAGGCAACCGCCATGACCAGCACCGCGCCACCCATCACGAAGGCCAGTGTCGGATCCCAGTTCCCAAACAGATCGAGGAACCCGCGCACGCGTGCAGGATCGGTCATGCCGCCAATGGTCAGCCCGGCCCCGAAGATCGTGCCCGAAGCGAGCGGGACAAGAATATCGCGGTTCATGACAGCACCTCGATCCCGAGGGCATTCATTGCCGCGACGGTCGCAAAACCGGTCGCCATGAAAGTCGCCACCGCCACCAGCGAGCGCTGCGAAAGGCGGCTCATGCCGCACACGCCGTGCCCGCTTGTGCAGCCCGATCCGAGCCTTGTGCCAACGCCTACGATCACGCCTGCAATCACGAGCAGCGCGGGGCTGGCAAAGGCAGGTGCCGCCGCGCCTGTCAGGCTCATCACGATCAGCGCGCCCAGCGGCAGGCCGATCACGAAGGCCCAAGCCTGGCTGCGCGGTTGCGAGCCATCGGCCAGCCCGAAGGCGCGCGCGGCGATGCCGGAAACCCCGGCAATCCGCCCGGCGCCCAGCAACATGATCGCAGCTGCGAGGCCAATCATCACCCCGCCGGCCAGACCGGCCAGCGGGGCTGCGTCAAGAAATCCCGGCAACATCATACGCCGTTTACCGGGATCTTGAGGTAGGTCACGCCATTGTCGTCAGCCGGCGGCATATGTCCTGCGCGCATATTCACCTGAATGGCAGGCAAGATCAGGCGGGGCATATCTAGGGTGGCGTCGCGGGACTCGCGCATCTGCACGAATTCGTCCTCGGTAATACCGTCATGGGCGTGGATATTGCCCTCACGCTCGGCCGCCACAGTAGTCTCCCACACGTAAGTCGTGCGGCCCTTGGGCAGATAATCGTGGCACATGAACAGCCGCGTTTCCGGCGGCAGCGACAGAATGCGCCGCAGCGATCGGAACAGGTTGCGCGCGTCCCCGCCGGGGAAATCGGCGCGCGCCGTGCCGTAATCGGGCATGAACATGGTGTCGCCGGTGAACACCGCCTCGCCCACGACATAGGCAATGTCGGCCGGCGTGTGGCCGGGGACGTGCATCACGGTCACCGGGATATTGCCGATGGTGAAGGTGTCGCCATCCGTGAACAGCGCATCGAACTGCGAACCGTCGCGTTCGAACTCGGTACCGGCGTTGAACAGCTTGCCAAAGACGTTTTGGACCGTGGCGATCTCGGCACCGATGGCAATCTTTCCGCCCAGCTTTTCCTGAAGATAGGGCGCGGCCGAAAAGTGATCGGCATGGGCATGCGTTTCCAGCAGCCACGTCACTTTCAGATTATGTTCTTTGACATACTTAATCACTTGATCGGCTGCCAGCGTGTCGGTCCGTCCGGAATTCGGATCAAAATCCAGCACCGAGTCGATAATCGCGGCGTCCATAGTGGCCGGATCATGCACCACATAGGTCACCGTACAGGTGGCGGCGTGGAAAAAGCTCTCAATCGTGGGGCGCAGCGCCGCATCGGAAGACGCTTGCAGAACCTGCTCGGTCGCTGCCTGAAGCACAGCATCGGTCTTGGTCATGGCATTACTCCAATTCGATTTCATAAATCATGTATATGTATTGCAATCCTCATGTCAAGTGGTATGAGGCTGTCATGAACCAGCCAAACTCTCTCACGCACCCCATCGCCCCTCCGTGCGCAGGCTTGCGGATTGGTGACTATGCGCCCGACTTCGAAGCGCGCAGCACGGTCGGCCCGATCCGGCTATCGGCCTTCCGGGGCCGCTGGCTCGTCCTGTTTTCGCACCCGGCGGACTTTACCCCGGTCTGCACCACCGAATTTGTCGCTCTCGCCAACGAAGCGGCAGCTTTCGAGAAGCGTGACTGCGCTCTGATGGCGCTATCAGTCGATAGCCTCTTCTCGCACTTTGCCTGGCTACGCATGATCCGAGACCGCTTTGGCGTGGAGGTTCGCTTTCCGATCGTGGAGGATCCGACCTTGGTTGTCGGCCGTGCTTTTGGCATGGTATCGGCGCAGGACAGTGATAGCGCGACTGTGCGCACCACGTTCTTCATTGATCCCAGGGGCGTGATCCGGACGATGACCTGCTACCCGGCTAACCTTGGTCGATCGATCCCTGAAATGCTGCGCATTCTTGATGGTCTGCAAGCGATCGATGCCCATGGCGGGATGGCGCCAGCCAACTGGCAGCAGGGTGAGACGCTGCTGAGCCCCCCCACTCAGGATCTGGACGAAGTGTTCGGCGCCGAGGACGCTACAAGCTGGTTCCTGCGCCACGCCGGAGAGGAAAGCCGATGAGCGAGGATGATCTGATCGAAGCCCTGAAAGCGCTGGCCCATCCGGTGCGGTGGCGCATCCTGACCGCGCTGATTGCGGGTGAACGCAATGTGGGTGAGATCGAAGCGGCAACCGGCATCGGCCAGCCTGGCCTGTCCCAACAACTGGGCGTGCTGCGAAAGGCGGGGCTTGTCGAAACCCGCAAGGAAGCCAAATTGGTTTTCTACTCGCTCCGCGACCATCAGATAGAAGGCACGCTTGGGTGCATATCAGCCCTTTTGCCGGGTTCGGACGTGTCTTTTGAACGGCCATCGCTCGTCGAACCGCCCGCCCACGGCGTTGCGAACTTTGCCCGGATGTTCTGACCCTTCCCTCCAAGCCCCGGCACGGTGCTGTCAGTCTAATCGCAACCCGTCTCCGATCGGCGAAGTTATCCTTAACCCGCTGTCGGCTCAGGCCATGAGGCTGCGCCACTCAGCCAGTGCGGCTGAGCGGGCGATCTTGTATGTCTGTCTGTCGGTGAGGTGGCGATCGAGATTGAAGTGATTGTGGACGTTGGCATGAACCGAGGCGAACTTCTGTAACGACTTCATCTGTCGGAACCGCAGCATAGCTCGTTCGCGTCTTCGGAACGGCAGGTGGCTATTTTCCACCCGGTTGTTGGCCCAGCGTCCCACCTCCTGCTTGTCGGTGTTGCCGAGCGTGGTCATCGCAGCCTTGTAAGAACGCAGACCGTCGGTGGTGATTGTCGCTGGCGATCCGTGGCGTTTCAGCGCCTTCTTCATGAACCGCAGCGCTGCCTTCTTGTCCCGCTTCTTGGTCACGTAACTCTCGAGGATTTCACCCTCTTGGTCGACGGCCCGCCAGAGGTAATACATCTCGCCGTTGATCTTCACATACACCTCGTCGAGGTGCCATTTCCGCTGACGGAAGCCCTTCATCCGGTTCACACGCTGTCGCCGGACATCAGCCGCAAACAAAGGGCCGAACCTGTTCCACCAGAAACGCACCGTTTCGTGGCAGATATCGATCCCGCGTTCAGCGAGCAGATCCTCCACATTCCGCAAAGAAAGCGGGAACCGCACATACATCATCACCACCAAGCAAATAATCTCCGGTGACGAGTTGAAGTACCGGAATGGGCTCGCTGGTTTATGGGGTCTAGGCCGTGTTGACAAAAGAGATTCCCATTTGCCCTGAGTTCTGATTCAAGACTGCTTTTTGAGGAGCAGTCATGGGTCGCGGAGACTTGTCGGATGCGGAGTGGGAGTTGATCGGGCCGCTGTTGCCACCTG
>Ga0210025_1001698_pt1 | contig 23184 bp, 24 predicted proteins | sample CryGeyme20150102_FD_183989 | JGI IMG/M metagenome (GOLD analysis project Ga0210025, IMG submission 183989) | Groundwater microbial communities from Crystal Geyser aquifers in Utah, USA - Crystal Geyser metaG 2015-0102 (SPAdes) (version 2) | ecosystem: Environmental > Aquatic > Deep subsurface >... | reverse complement strand
TTAAAAACAATCTAAGACAAATGAAAACAACATGAGATCAATTCCTAATTTTTTCAAAGCTAAAATGGACTTTTCATAATTTTGGTCAACTCTAAAGGAACAATTTTCGAGCCATCTTGAAATTTCGATGCTGGAGCATGTCCAAAACATCGGGGCTTATCTGTCAAAAGTAGAAAGTATTTGTTCAATTTATGTAGGTCTTCCTGTTCCACTGGTAAGCAAGCAAATAACAGAAAAACATATCTTTGCTATGAACAACTTGGAAAATAATTTTAATGAATCTTTCAAAGGATACACACTTACAATCTACAATCTCGAATAGTTCACTGTCTAAAGGCCTATAAGAAGAGAAGAAACTATTTCTGTTCAACTAAAAACAAAATCAGCTGATAAACCTCGAAGAAAGTTGGTGGAACACAACTCTTCAGAGTCTAAAAGATAAGAGAGTTTGATTCCCTCATAGCCTAATTTCACTCAATCAGCCACCATTACTCATCAAAATGAAATTTTAGCAGCCAGCAACCCTGCGAATATATTAGTCGTGCGTGAAGAGCCGAGAATTGCTGCCAATTCACATGTCATCATAAAAAGAGATATAGTCAAGGAACTTCAGGAGAGGAGGAAGAAAATGTTAGAAAAATAAACAAAAGCCAAACAGATCAGAACCAGGCTCATCAAGATGGACGCAATCTTAGGTAACTAGTAAAAGATAGCAAAGCAAAAAGAAGCGAAATAAAAAATCAATGCAGCTGTTGAATTTGTGAAAAATCTCTCAGAAAAAAAAAAATCAACCTCTTTCAAGATTACAGAATGGAGACAAGACACCATCAAAAAGCATTTGGACAATTATCGTCATGTGGAGAACACTCCCAACAAGTACGGTCGCCACAGGAGATAAATTGATAATTTGAGAGAAATGTACGAATAAGACAGTCAGATGATGTACGGTGGAGGCTCAATGACCAAGAGGGCCTCTTCCAGAAAGGGAGAAAAGAACTTCATTCTCAGAAAACCAATGCCATACAATCTCTACAACGTCAACCAGAAAGAAAAAGAAAGAGAGGTGTTCACCCTAGAAAAATGATTTTATTTGCACAATCGCATAAATATCAGAATGAAAAAATGATCATTGTTTGATTCAACCTAGTTTATCTTTGCATTTTTGGGTGTTTGATTTGACAACGAAGGCAAAGACATAGTCGAACATGCATATTCCAAAATCAGCAGCCAACGGACTTTATCCAAAGACAAACTTGCTGGCTCTGATATCTCCAAAAGAGACCAACATCACATCATACTTCTGCTAGCATATTTATATTTTTTATTTGGCAGCCCACTATGTTCTTTTGCACATTCCTTGGGCCTTGAGATTCTCCAAAATTTAGATATATTATTAGTATGTTCTCACGATTTCATACTTTCGAGTGTCCCAATCATAGGTGAAGGCGAAGAAGGGTTACTTTCTGCGGAGGAGTGATGCTATTTTTCTTTATATTTTCATAGTAATTATTATTTATTCAGAATTTATTTGTACGTACGATCACATATCATCGTCAAATTCCAACAGGTTCATCAGCTCGCTGGCATCGATTTCTTCCTCCTTGAACTCGCCAAGGTTCATCTTCATGTCGGGATAGGTGATGGCCTTCTGAACTTCGTGGTAAAGTCCTAAGCAGTAGCGAATTCTCTTGTCCAGTTGCGCTTGAGGCTCATGAGTCACGTAAATATTTTATTCTCTCTGAACTTTCAGGATCTTGTTCTCGTGATCGATTTCACCATGAATGATGCCATCTCTGAGAGCCTTGGCGACAACAAACTCAATATCGTTTGGAGGGAAGTTGAGTTTAAGAGCAATATCGTTGAGTGAGATGTTGGAGTAAGCAATTGATATTTTTCTGAGACCGATTCTGATGACGATCTGGTTCAACCTAAGAATCATAGAGTATAGTCCATCTCTGAGATAAACTTGTTTGTGCTTCTCAACCAATTTGCTGAAATTTTCAAGTTCTCCTTCGAGAACGACCTGGATGAGTTGATAGTAAGGGTAGGCATTGGTGAAGATAGTCACATCTGAGAAGATTTATCTGTTGGGGATTTCACCAGTCAGAAGTTCAACCACAATGGCCGCCTTTTGGCATTGAATCCTGAAACCTTTAGCGACGTCTGGAGATTTTCTAATGGCTTGGCTCAACATATTAAGAGCTTCACTGTATTATCTTCTGACAGCTTTGATCTTACCGGTGTAGAAGAGATATTTGCAGAACTCGTTGTTGGATTTACCTTCAGGGAAGGAACACTTCTCAATTAAGTTGTAGGCAGCCTCAAGTTGACTGTGCCTTAGATAATTTCTCAACAGAAGATTGAAGAGAGTGCATTGACCAATTTAGTCAGATCGAACGCAAGCTCTGTTCAAGGCTTCAAGCAAAGTTTATCTGATACTTTCGTCTTTGTTCATTTTCTCGTAAATACGGGCATAACGGTGATAGAGGAGGGCAGTGTATGCATCAAGAGATCTGCGGTTGGCTGTGACGAATTTGTTGAGAAGATCCTCGACCAATCTCAAGCATTCATCATATTGAGAATCTTTCCAAAGGATTTGAACTTGGAAAATGCGGACAAAGCCTTCCAGCTCCAGGCTTTTAGTGATTCTGGAGACAAGATTTTTGCTTAATTCAAGTTTTTAAGAAAATTTCTGGTTGTAATGAGGGGACTGCTTGATGGAGGCGGGAACTTCGAAGCCGAGGCTTTCGTATAGTGCACTGAGATGATGTCCTTTGATGATGTCTCTGTATTTTTTGACATTTTTGGTGATTTTCGAGATGGTTCTAGTTTCCTTATTATTGACGGCCTTGTCAAGCAAGGTGAGGGTATCCTTGATTTCTGCATAAATTCACATATACCGAGGAGGAGGGTGTGCACCTGGCCTTCTTCTTTTGCGGGAGCAGCTTCCTCTTTGTTGTTCTGTTCTTTGCTATCTTTCTCGATGTCCATTTTAAAAAATATTTAAATTGCTATCCGAATCAAAAAATAGGAGTGATATTAATAACAAAAACACAGCTTGATGATCGACTGGCTGTGCAGTATCTACGGCAACGAAAAAATATCATACATCATATTCGCAATATCACAGATCATCATGCCTTTTGCTTACCTCTATGCGAATGACCACAATATTGATCCCTTTCAGACCACCATTCTCAGAGGATTTGCACTAATTGTCACCAATGCTATAGTTGCTCGGTACTACGACATGACCCTGGATTTCAAGTATGACGTTAACTTCTATGTGCTTATCAGATAAAATGGCTGTTTTGTCGTTCAGGGTCTGGCTTTGACTTTCGCGCAGTTCTATCTTCCCCTGCCGATAGTCTATACCATTGGCTTTCTCGAGCCGATTTTCATCTTTGTTATTGACTACTGCGTCAATAAGGTGAGCATCACTAAGGCTCAGTTCTACTGCCTTCTCTCGAGCATCATAGGCATCATAGTCTGTATCAACGAACCCCTGGTTTACAAAATCATAGATCCTGACTACGAAACATTCACATAGTTCTAGAATTACATCAGTTTGGATCCTCTACATTTTAGCATATATGGGTTAGTCCTCATTACTATCATGTTTGTTTATGCTTATGGCTTACTGCTGACGAGGGTGGAGGTCAGGTGTATCCACATTGAAGACAATTTCCATATGGGGTTGTTGTATATCATATCTTCTGGCTTTCTGTACCCCTTCACTTAATCAAGGCAGTATGATATCACTACTTTGTTTGGCACGTTTGTCTTCACAGCCCTTCCTCTGGCATTGGTGGCTGGATTCATGGTAGCGGGAATTGATCTCAACATGAAAACAGGGCAAATAGTCATTCTTACTGCTATTCCTGTGTTAGTTGGATATGTGATATCCTACTACAGATACAGTGAAAGGATCAGTGCTATCGAAATATTTGGCAGCTTGATGATTCTAGTCGGTGTATTGGGGGTTATCAACTGTGGTTCTTCAGAGCAATCATAGGCCTTATTGGACCGATACAGCAGCAGTAAGTTTATCCCTGAGCCAACGTCCTACAAATACATCAAAATAAAGAAGTGAGTTGAATGATATGCGTCTACCAGACGTTGTTGATTTTTAATGAAATCTGACTGATTTGTTATTTGAAATCAGGGAATATTATAACATTCTAAGCATTCGTCTGCATGATTCCTTGGCTGGCTGGTCGATATGGAGGATAAAAGGTGTCTTATGTGATCTTTGCCATTTCGCAAATTGTCATGCCTCTGGCTTTTCTTTACGTCAACGACCATAAAATAAACCCTATCGAAACATCTATTCTCAGAGGATTTGCCCTAGTGGTTGTCAATGTGCTCATCGCCAGATACTACGATATGACCTTGGATTTCAAGTACGACATTAATTTCAAGAATATGAACAAAAGGAACATTTGCATGGTTATTCAGGGTGTGGCTGTCACCATGGCTCAATTTTACCTCCCACTGCCTATAGTGCATACTATCAATTTCTTCTCACCCATCTTCATCTTCATAATTGACTACTGCTAAAATGGAGTGAGAATTACCAAATCTCAGTTTTACTGTTTACTCCTGGGTGTCTTTGGCATTATTTGCTGTATCAATCAGTCGCTGGTCAGCAAAATCATGGATCCCAACTATTAAACTTCAACCGAATTCAAAAATTATATCAGTTTGGATCCACTTCACTTTAGTCTCTATGGGTTGGCGCTGATAGGAGTGATGTTTTTGTGGGCCTACGGTCTGCTCAGAGTCAGAACCTTCGTCAAAAATACTCACGTCCATGCCAATTTTCACATGGGTTTGTGCTATCTCGTCTCTTCAGGCATACTCTATCCTCTCAGGGTAAGCAAGCCATCAGATTTGTCAGTGATTTTCAAAGCTTTCTTCTATACGGCTCTTCCTTTGGCCATAGCGCAATCATTCATGGTGGCGGGTATCGGACTCAACAAAAAGACAGGTCAGCTGATCATGCTGACAGCCCTTCCAGTGATGATAGGTTACGCAGTTTCATACTATCGTTATGGAGAAAAGATCAACTCTATGCAGGTGATAGGCAGTCTGATCTTGCTGATTGGCGTGTTTGGAGTCATCAACTGCGGGGAGGTACCCAAGTAGGCTCTTTTGGATAGCAAGACTCCTTAAACTCAGGGGGCATCTTTGCAAAAGATATACAAGTACATCAAAATGTGATAATAAGCTGTCTTTTACTTTGATTCCATAGCTGATAGCTTGGTTACTTGCAATCATTGAAAGCTCGAATAATTGAATATTAAGTTTATTATTTTAAGCATGGAGGAGGTTCCTATCTTGAACTTAGAGCAAATTTAATAACTAGCAGAAATGGTCAAGGGCATCCAGCAAGACAACCGCAAAGACCTGGATAGCATTTTGGCGGAAAGTGTCGATATTCAATACACCACCATTATCAGTACCGTTTATGAGAAGTAGATCTTTACAACCTCACTGTCTAGGCTTGGTAAAACAAACAAAAAATAATCGATAATATGTGCCATTTTACACGTAGTTCGTCTCCTAGGTAGTCACCATGATGAACACGGTTCAGTATTTGTGGGAGAAACAGTACGAACAAGAAGACAAAATCAGCAATGCAGAGATAGTCATCGGCACCCTCGAGAGAAACATAGGCGAGCTGAACGTAGTTGCTGCTTTTATGCAGGAATAGAACAAATAATTCAAGAGCAAAGTGAACGAAGTAGAGGTCCAGTTGAATAATGTAGCTGGAGAAAGAGATCGAATCGAGGAACTGTACAGAAGTGCGAGTTGTATAGCTTTTGAGAGTGAGAAGCAACTGAAAGAGCGAGGAATGGGTTGCAAAAAATGTTCAGCCTGCTTCGAAAGCACATCAGAAATGGATCAGGAACAATCCGAGCTGCTTCTGCAAAAAAGTTAAAAAATAATTGAAGAGAAAGAAGAGGAGATCTTGTCTCTGAAGAGCGAAAATAGGAAACTTTAGGAATAATTTGAAAATCTTAAAGAGTAGCACCAGCTGTCAAAATTATAGATGGAACTGGCCGAAATCGCCATCAAGGATGCATTAACATACAAGGAGTCATATATTTCGATGATGAGTCAAATTCAGGATTCCAGTGCACAAACTACCTTAAAAGATCAAAACAGCATGCTCAGAAACTGCAGAAGTAAACCTCAGCAATAATTTTGCCCTCTGAATTCACATATCCTCTCCAACGAGCTTCCAACTAATCAGGAGCCTGAAGATCTCCTTGGTCTAGAGCTAAACACAATGATTCATAAGGAATAGGACAGCTAGTTGTCTTTGATTAGGCTGGAGAAGAAGGAAGAAAAAAAGACAACTTATCAGACTCCTTTCAGGAAAAAAAAGAAAAATAATTTGGAGTCATAAAATGAGCATGAAGGAAGTTTCGACGAGTCTGCAATTTATAATAGAGACAGTGTGGTCATATTCCAAAGCAATATCGACTTTACTATATCCTCGAATCACGAAAGTTCAAAAGATATGCTTCCCAATTAATCCAAGCCGTCCTCTAGATTGTTCTGCTCTACTATCGGCCGACCCACTGAAATCAATAGACCAAAATCCCGTAATCAAGGACACCGAAAATCAAAGCCCTATGTTCCTTCAGATCGGCAGTTGGACGAATCCATGTCCAGCCAATCTTCCTCAACAACGATAAACAAACTTTACAACTACATATCAACAAAGCTGATAAGCAACCGGATCAGGAGGCATTGACTTTGATTTATTTTTTTCTGATTGATTGACTGAGGTGAATCTTACTTGTATCTTTTTATTGCGGGCGAAAAGGAAGATAGGAATTATTACAGTTGTTGCTATAATATATATCAGCTATGGCGATACTTTTGAAAGAACAGATCAAATAACTGTCATCATATCTTTCCTCAGTTTTGCTTGATGGAGTTGACGTCTCTGCCCTGTACATCATACAGGCTCAGCTTACGGTAGCTTTGAGCTTATTCAGACCATTAAGGCTTCGGTCAAGCCATCGACTCTTCTCATGAGTTGCTTTTCCAATTTCGAAGTCAAAAAAATACTGACCTACTCCAAAGACTACTTTTAAAGACTGAAATACAGTTCAAACGCTGACAATCTTCAACCTCAGAGCTACAACGACAACTTGAATAGGTTCAATGTGTCTCTCAAATAATTAGAAGAAAAACCTCTCAAATAGATATCCATAGTATCAGGACGCATCATGGGCACCTTAGATGAGTGGTCAGCTTTGAACACAAAAACCGACATTCTTCGTGGCAAATTGGGAACTCTGACGTAATATAGCCTATGTTTGTCGAGTGATGATAACTTAAAAGAAGAGCTTTAGAGCCTGATCTGTCTCATCGATATTTCAACCATCGATAAATAGTTCAAAAACCTTGCAGAGTCGACTGAGTGTTTCTCCATGCCCGAAGACAGCTAAATAACTTAGCCCGTTCGTCATTTGAAGGTATCAGATATCGCTTGTTTTCTCAGATCTCTCCTGATTTGGTCCAAAAGTATTCTCGAATAAATCTCTGAATTCTTCAGAATCATTGAAATAATCAAGGCTGATACTTCTTTTGATGGTGAATCTGAGATCTAGAATCGCATGACCCGCCATCATAAAGGTCAAACTCTCATCCACTTACCAACACAAGGTTCCTCAGGTGTGAAGCAGAGAATGAGCAATAACACAGAGTATCTCTAGAGAGACAAATAGAATGACGTCAAAAAACAGCCTTTACCTCTGCGGAAGAAGAAATATTCTTTGAATACCGTGGACAGCAAAGACGACTTTAGACCACTGCGACCAATGAATATCTTAAGCGATTTTGATTGGAGTAATAACAACAGGGATAGAAAAAGAGTGAGGGAGGAGAGGGCAGCTCCTGGAGGGGAGAAAACCTGCCATAAGTGCTAAATTTACTGAATATGTATATAATTAATTTGACTATTTATCTAATTAATGGAATGCTATCGGGATTAAATTGTTGTTTTTATTGGGTGATATTTGTATTTGATAATTACATTCATTCCAACATCCCATGCAGGAGCAATTGAACGCCAAGGAAGAACATGATTAAGCACACATTGATGCTGGATAACTTCTGAAGTCTATTGTTTATGGTGGTCTCGATGGAAGCATCAATACTCTCATCATCATCCTCACAGGTATCGCTGCAGCCTCACCTTCTTCTAAAATCATGGCATTCTGTGCTGCTGCCATCGTCGGTGATGGCATAGGTATGGGTCTAGGAGATTACTTGTCAGCCAGGGCTGAAATTGAATACATCAAGGCTGAAAAAGCCAGGGAATTGTACGAAGTGGAGCACTTACTGAACGATGAGAAGAAGGAAATTATTGATATTTACACTGAAAAAGGCTTCTCGATTGATGATAGTGCCAGGATTGCTGACCTACTTGCCACTAACAATTAAGCCTTTGTCAATGTGATGATGTTAGAGGAATTGGGACTTGTCGTCATTGACGACATTTTGGCTTTGAAATGTGGAATCGCTACTCTCATCTCTTTCATGGTGCTGGGAGCTCTACCCGCCATTCCTTATTTCATCATTTGGGGAATCATGAAAAATCCTGCCCCTCAAATGATCCCAGTCATTATCATTGGAGTCGTCTAACTGTTTAGCTTGGGAGCCGCCAAAGCTTCAATGATTGGGTTGAATCCTGTGAAATCTGGTCTTGAAATGATGATACTAGGTTCAATAATCACAGCCATCGGATACTGCCTGGGTTTGCTCTTCAACGCTAAAGGAGGATGAATGACAATGATGCTTGCTATCCATAACTTAGAATAACCCACATTATTCAATTTAATCAATCAAACTATCCATCCAGTTCACTTTCCTCGGGACCCGCACATTCAATACAGAACCATCTGTTGTTGTTGAATGGGAGACATCTTCTGTGCCAGTAGACTCCTCGGCATTGGGTGCAGATGTTCATCTCTTCGAATGACTCAATTTCTCCCCAGCAAAGTTCACAATGTGGGATGAATTATTAATCTTTTTCGACCTTCTCCACAGGAGGAATATCTTCATAGCTGACAACAGTTCCGTCTTGTTTGGTGATGATGATGATCTCTTCCCTGCAGAAGGGGCAGTTGGGATGATTACGCCACCATTACATGACACAGTCCAAACAGAAGATATGACCACATGTTAGTTTTCCAAAACCCTCCGAGAAATCTCCAAGGCAAATGACGCATTTGTCCTTGATTGACTCAGAGTATTATTTAAGTTTGGACATTCTGCGGGTGATTCGAGGTTCAATGTCGGAGGCAGTCTGCTTACTGTTTATGGTTTTTTCTGGCAGGCCTACCTGGTTCCTTTTCATTCCAAAAGAGAGCTGGACATGCTCAATAGGTTTGCTGGAGGAGCGGTTGTTCATATTTTTCTTTTTTTCAAATATTTTTTGATTATGCAGACGGCTCCTTTGAGTCTATTTTTACAGCTACTTTTCTAACAGTAGAAAATAAGCAATATATCAATAAAAGTACTGGGAAAGTTGATCCCGTGGAGTAGCAATTATATTTATGAAAGCAGGTAAAGAAAAAGTGTTCAAGACATGTTTCTAGATTATAGATGTTCAAAGTTTATTCCATAGAAATTATAATTCTTCTTAAAATGTGTTAGGGAGACTACCAGAAAGAGTTGCTTAACTTACACTCAGTCTTAAGTCTCGAAAAAGATTGGAAAGGAAATCTCAACAAAGAACTGTACACTGCTCGTTTGCAAAATTGTTAAGAAAGTTTTAGAGGATCAGCGGAAAAGAACATACTGCTCTTTAGACTTAGCACAATAGAATATATCAAAAGCATCGAAATCGGGTAGCTCACTTCCTTCCACTATAAGGTTGAGCTCCCCTTGCTCAGATTGATAAGGCACAAGTTATGTGCCATCAACAATGATGTGGACCAACTTATTCAGGAAGGAATATTGACTCTCTATATAGACTTGAACGACATCAGACAGCAGATCCTAAAGAATAGCGAACACAATATTTTGAAAGGCCTCATTATGAAAATCTTCTAAAATTTTAACCCTTTGCTGAAACAGTATTTTATTTTTCAGTAGTATCAAGTTAGAGCTAAAATTGATAACGAAAAAAGAAAATCCTTCTTGTTAATTCAAACTTCTTAATCCGAAGGTTTGACTTTCTAGACTACAAGCAATCTTGATGAAAAGATCCTCTTGGAAGTATAGGAGTTCATTTCAGGAAAACATTTAGCTGAGCTATTTGAGGAAGAGATGAAGAAGGAATAAAATAAAATGGTGGAAACTCTTTAAATTTGTCGCATTTGCTTTAAGAGTATAAAGCTGTATAATTTGGAGAAGCATGTCAATGACTGTGCTAAAAGATGTGAGCTGAATATTCAGATTGATTCCAAGAAATATGAAATTGGCTAGCTTGAATAAAAATTAAAAGCCCGATATAAATAATCTTGCGAAGAAATGGTCATCACCAGGATGGATGAAGATTTCCGAAGAATATGTCGCTTGATACTGAACCCTACTCGAAAAACTTAGAGAAGCACAAACAAAAGAAATTCTCTTGCTTGTTTCAAGGAAGAAAATAATACCAATCGTAAAATTGAGGCTCTAATTGAAGATTATATGGAAGAGTTTGGAAATGACGAACTCTTGTTGGAAGTTTTACTGCAAAAATATAAGGAAAAAAATATGCTTGAGAAAAGGTTGAGCAATCTCGAAATGAATATTTATTACTAGGAAGAGCCAAAAGAGCCAAGTTCGCCAAGTTCATCAATTCGAAAGAGAACAAACTCCTCGAACAGAATCAAAAAGATGTTGACGAAGATGGGTCAAAGATACAGCGGTTTTCTTCCTGCCGCTCCATCTTCATTACAAACCAGTCCTCCACTGTGTTCGAGTTTAAAGTGCGAGACTTAAAACAAAGTATAGGAAGACTCGATGTGTTCGTCAACAATTTCAATTCCGAAGTAGTAAGATGAAGACGAAGCGCAACGCATCAGAAAATTCAAATCTAAGGGTAGTTTTTCTCGCAAAGGTATAAAAGAAGAAGACAACGATTTTTAACTAGATATGGTTTATCTAAAAAATTATTCTTCCCTCCAAAATTTGAGCAAAGGAAGCTCCAATAAAAATGAAGAAACGTCTCAAATCAACCTTAAAGGTACACTGTAATTGATATAGATTTTTAGGTTCTCAAGTTTCTTGGAGCAGGAGCCTTTGGAAAAGTCTACATGGTTCGGAGGCGAGAGACCAAAGATACCTATGCCTTAAAGATCATTCCATTGCCAGATAATGAAAATTAGTTGCTTTCCATCAGAAACGAGCATTAAATCTTCAAAAAAATAGCAGGAGATCATCTGGTCAAGGCACCTTTTTCCTTCAGCCATAAAAATTGCCACATCTTTGTGCTTGAGTACTTACCTGGAGGAGATCTTCGACAGCTTCTGACGGAATAAATCTACTTTTAAGAAGATAGGGCGAAATTGTATATAGCTGAGATTGTCTTGGCGATAGAGCATTTGCACAAATATGGCATTATCCATCGAGACCTCAAACCTTAAAACCTTGTTATTGACAGAAAAGGTCATCTAAAACTGACAGATTTTGGGTTATCTGAGTTCAGAGTCAATCAAAAACTGAATGCATCAAGAAAAGCTGAACAGGAAAGGAAAAATTAAAGATCAGGTATTCGCAGCAATAGAAAGAGAAGGACAGCTCTCTTAGGCGTCAACAAAAATAATATGAAGCTGATAGGAACACCTGATTATATAGCTCCAGAGATCATCTATCAAATCTCTTACAGCAATTTCACAATCGACTGGTGGAGTCTGGGAGTCATGGCCTATTAGCTAATTATTGGAAATCGACCTTTTTGTGCAGATACTATTGATGAAGTTGTTGATAACATTACCAATCTCAACATTGACTGGCCTGAAGTGGGTTATTAAAGTGAAATGATATCACCTGAAGCCAAGGATTTTATTCAAAGGTTATTGGACAAAGATTTTAGTCAGAGATTGGGAGCAAACGGAGCAGAAGAGATCAAGAAACATCCATTTCTTCAGGGCATTGATTGGTAGTAGCTGAAGTCTTCCTCTCAGATGTTTATTCCTCATCATATGACCAAAAGAAGTGATATGGTAACTTTGGAGGAAGACCACTGTTTGAGAAAATAGATAGAAAAAATCATAGGAAAAGGAAGTCCCAAGTTCAACGATTTTCAGCTGGAAACGGTCATTAGATTCGATTTGCTGAAGTCAGAGACAATATAAAATATGTAAAAAAGGAAGGAGCAGACAAACAAAAAACTAAAGAAACTCAAATCTCTTCGAGAGTTAAATTAATAACTTTAAGATCAAAAGGAGAATATCGAAATTTGATTTAAAAGTCACTATCTTTTCAATACCGTTAATTTTGTATCTATAAGTTGACTTTTTCTATTTAAACCGATTAATAATATTTCTCAACAATAAAAAGCATGAGCCGACAAAGGAGAAGAAGAATGACAGATTCGGCCCTCGTCGAAGAGGCACATGAATATAGATAAACAAAATAAAGCAGAAAGAAGAATAAAAATGAGGTTGTCTTTATGGAGGAGATGGATTACAAGATGTAGATGGAAGTTGAAGCGAAAGCGTAAGAAAAAAAAATAGTTATTTTAAAAAAGGAAGAGTTTACTGAGTAACAAAAGCGGTAAGCATTCAAGAAAAAGCTGAGAAAATACTCGGGGAAAGTCCGGCCGTAAGACTTTGAGCAACTTCCCTGACATAATTTCTTCTTGATCGTAATTAGTTTCAACATTACAATTTTTAATAATTTTACCGACGAAAATGGCTTTCTTCTCAGGTTATCGACTTCCTGTTATTCAGATATTTATTATATTGCAAGACGATTTTTTTTTATATATTATAAGGTAGAACACATCATCGATCTTCCAAGAATACCGTTTCTGTCAGGCTCAAATGAGTGTGCTGAAGGGGTTTATTTTTGTGAATGTGGCATTATTTCTCTTTGGTTTGTCAAGAGGGTTATTTTCGATTTGCTACTCTCTCTGCGATTAAGTGTGAAGAAAGTTAGGTCGTTTTTTTGTGATGAAGGAACTCAAGTCATTTCTTGAAGTCACATCAGTTGAATTTTCATGCTTGTTCATCACTAGCTTTAATTTTGGCTCCTAGTCATTCTCAAATGGAATGTCCAGTATGGAGTAGTCCCGATCTGAGACAGACTGCAGATCATTTGACTCTTAGGTAAAGGTAGAAGCATCCCACACTAGTCCATAGCCACTATCTTCAGTTGTAAACATTTTTGTTTGTTTGCCAATCTGGTTCAATTCCTTCTGGGGAACTTTGATCTCCTTGATTAGAATCTTTTGCTCCCATCCTCTGATTTGATAAATTCGAAAGGATAGGGTCTATGGTCGGCATGGAAGGAAGATGCACTATCGATAAAGGTTTATTTTGTTGCTTCTTATCTCTCTGGATTGTTGGATAAAAATTTCTTATTTTTGCAGCTTAGCTGAAATGGTCACTTTGTTTGCAGTCACCTTTGAAGGCAGAGCAAGCTTAACTAATGATATGACGTATTCTGATGAGGTACTCATTGGTCCTTTTAAAATTATTAATATTGTTTGATCAATATTAATCTCCAACAAATACGACACTGCCTTGCAATAAAAATAATAGTAGGGTACAAGACACATTTGTTTTTGAGAACCTTTAACGAGTACTCTTTCACATGGGACAATCAACAGTGACCAAATAAATAATAATCAAATATCAGTAGAACAGTTGACATCTGTTATCTTAGAATCAAATCCTCTTAATTTTTCATTCTTTTGCAGTTTTCTTTGATATACTTAGGCTAGAAATGAGCTGGTCCATTGAGGTAACTTGGATCTTCAGTGAGATTAAACTGCTTTGGTAGTTGGCAAAGTCAAGGAGAGGAGTTGGAGGGGCCAGAATATTTTGTTGAGTTCTCTGTTGACATTGATCCTTATGCTTGACTGGAAGTAACAACCCGTGATTTTTGTCTTGTTAGGATATCGATATTTTCTTTAGCTGCAACTTCCATTCTTCAATGTCTTTGAGGTCAGTAGCATTTACTTGCTTGATTTTTTATATTTTTGCAACTTTTTCTTCTTTAGAAGCATACAGGCTGACAATTTTGTTGAGTTAAAATTCCATAGTCAATACAATTTCTTTGATCAACCTTTGAACCATTTATTTCTGTCTATCTAACTCCACTAAAATGTTTCTCTTAAAGGACAGATACTACTTTTTTAACTCAGTCACAATTGTAAGAGATTTTCGATTATCAGGTTCCTAACAAGCACACTCGATTTTTTTCAAACGGAAGTTTATGGGATGACCGAACATCTCCGATGTCCTCTTGTCGGCATCATCATTGCCGTTTGTCGCTATACTCAACCTGACTGTTTTTACCATAATTCCAGTCTCATCTTCTCTCGTCTTGTTGTGAATAGTTTGATCAAGAGAAATTGATCGTTAGAATAACTTGTCAGATGAGCGCGAATAATCTCGCCGAGGGGCGAATTTTGCAGGCAGTTATTTTTATTGGCTAATTTTGCTGTTCAGGCGCACTGCTGATCTGTTGGCATCTTTCCAGATTGAGGTTCTTTGTTTCATTGTAGTTATACTCGCTGAATATATTTTAAACGTCTCGATTGCTAAAGGAACTAATGATAAGGAAAGATGCTTCAAATAATTTGGAATGATGGAAAGTAAGGAAGAAAGAAGTCAATTTTTAGAATATAAGAAATATTAATATCATTGGCTTCAATGCTTTGTAAGCATGATTCTTTTTACTCCAGAAACCATTCGATCATCCTTTATGATGTCCAGCTTGCCAATTGATGGTAGCTTCTTGGCTGATCCCCCTTTTGAGAGCTGGCTTGGAAAAACATCAAAAGTGAAAGTCTAATCATCAAGGTTCTGTGGAGTTCTTGAACCTTGAGTTGAGCTTTCTTTGTTCCCAAGTTTAGGAGTATCTATAAGATCTTAACAGATATCACTAGAATTCTCATATTCAAAGGGAAGATCTAACTCTGAATAGTCCCGATCAGTGTATTATGATTGCAAATCTTCAGATAGCTCAGAGTGAATCCATCCTTCCCAGGCTAGTGAAAATTATTTGACTTAACTTTTAAAAAGGGAGTGTTGTTTTTTGATGGAGTTGATATCCTTTGTAGAAACTTTCATTTCTTGAAGAAGGGCCTTTTTGCCAGAAGCATGCACTTAGTAGATCTTGAAGGATAGAGAAGTTGGCTTTTGAGGGCAGAAGAGGCACTATCGATAAAGATTGATAGCCTGTTTGGTTATACTCCTTTATTGTTTGATAAAGAGCTCCTCTTTCACAAAATTGATAGAGATAATAACTTTTTTGCCTTGGAAGGAAGAAGGAACAGTCAGACTGACAAGTGAGATGGCATATTATTCTGTTGTCGACATGATTGTCTTTCTTTTGATTTATGTTTGTGTTATTATTATAACAGTTCGTAAACTCTGTTGACTTCAGTGATGGCCTTAGCAGTTTAATTTTCATTCTTTATCAAGGTAGATAACATGTATAGACTTTGAACAATAGCTACATCATATTTATTTTTTCATAGCTATTGCAAATCTGTCATTTAAGGAAAACTATTACCATCAATCAAACATCAACTTCCCATAAACAAAACCTTCTCTTCTAGGCGATTGGGACAGCTTTTTTTCAAGCGTGAAGGGACGGTTCGTGTCATTATAATCAACATATCTCTGTTGTGTGGCTCCAATGAACTATACTGATTCTGCCAAAAAATAAATGAGAAGTTTTCAAAAAAGAGGACAAATACCAAAGAATAGACTGATGAAACAAAAAATATAATCAATTTTGAGGATATCTACCAGTTTTCATGATCAAACAACACAATTCTTCAGCCTACCAGGAAAGTGCTGCTTCTTATATATTTTATTTGAATATCATAGACTCATCACTTGAATAATTTCAGGAAACTTAGCTGTAAAGAAGGTTCTTCTCTTCTTTTGTGGTTGATCAAAGTCAAAAAAATCAACTTGGCATAAATATCGAAACTAGCTATTTTTGTTTAAATATTCGAACATAAAGAAATCATTCACTTTTCTTGAAGGTCTTTGCAGGCTCGAGATAGATCTAGTTTATAGATATCATTGAAAGACATCTGATGGCGATCACCGGCACAAATTATCAGCTAATTGTTTATTAAAACTGCACAGTGGCCATCCCTAGCACATGGCTTCTTGCCCAAAATGATGTTGTTGCTGTTATTAAGAGGACCTAAAAATTTTGACTCAGATTGTTTTCCGAAATCAGTCAAACGATCTGATGCTACTTTAGCTTTGGGATCAGGGTTTCCAATAACATCGAGAGATATTTTTATAGCCTGCGAAGAGGTTTCCAAAGAAAGATACTTATCTCGATCCTAACTGCTTACTTAGAAGTTTTTGAGCATTTAAGCTTTTTTCTGAAAGAATACTTTTCTTCGTTGTTAATCAAGCATTTTACCAGGACTCTCGTCTCCTTTATTTTCCATCAAAGTTGAAGAAAAATTCATTTTGTTGGCTGAGATAGGACTAGAGGCTCTATTATTTATCGTTCCTAAAGTTTAGTAAAATCCTTTCTTCTTTGGACTGACTTTTTCTTTAGGTTTTTCAGCTTATTTTTCATTGGCTTTCTTTTCTAATTTTCTGGGAGAATCTTGCTCCAAGGTTGTCCATTTGCTTGTCTTGAGATTGTAGATATGCAAATCGTCCAGTTCCCATGTAATATCGTGGATTCCTCCGAAAACATAAAGCTTGTTGTCATGATAGGTCATCGTATGTCCATTTCTAACTGCAGGCAGCTCGCCATCGTCAGGTAATCTCTTGAACTTGTAATCACTAAGACTGAAGGCCCAAAGATCATTGAGCCTTTCATTATCATTTTTACCTCCAAAAAAGTAAACATTGCTATCATCCGAAGCCATAGCGCAACCCATTCTAGGAAGAGGGGTGTCTGAGTTAAAAGAAAAAATACTTTCTGATGATTTTTCAGAACCTTCAAATAAAATTCTGAGCTTATTGTTAGCTGGATTGTATTCATAGACAGTGTTGCTTGGGCTTGCTGTGTCTTCATTAAAACCAAAAGCAATTATTATCTTCTCTTCACCTCCTACGTTCACCGTCGAGGCACAAAAAGATTACAAAGGAGGTAGATGAACTCCATCTGGTCTGACCAGAGTCCAAGTTTAGATAGAAGGGTCAAACTTGTAGATATTGTTCGAGGCTGTATTGTTGATGAGGAGACCACCAATAAGATAAATATTGGTAGAAGTCCCAACAAGAGCGTGTTTCTAACGACTTCCAGGATTTTCTTTGCTTTTAGGGATAATTTCAGTCCAGTTGAAAGTTTACTCTGAATCTGCGAGACTGATGGAGTAGAAATCGCTGAGACTGCCTTTGAGTATCTGATAGCCACCGTAGAGATAGAATCTTGCTAGCTATAGAGGTACTTATTTTGAAAGGCACAAGCTGCTCCATAGCTTCTGATCGAGATATTTTTCCCAATGATTTTACACTCTTTCCACCTGTGTGAGGGGATATTTTATTTGCTGACTTGGATGGAAGGAGGGCGCTTACTGCTGATTTTCGATGGAGAAGATTCATCAACTTTGGGTGTTTCCTTACTGATTAGTTACACTTCCATGCTTGCTGTCAATAAAATTGTGAGCCTTAAATATTAAAGGTTAATTAATTTACCTGCAGGTGAAAAATGTCTCGAATGGCGATAAAATGACCAAAAAGCAAGAGTGATCAAAAAATGACTTTTTAGAGCTTAGAGCGTGGGTCGCTTAGAATAATTTTAAGTAAAGAGGTCATTTAGTTATTATTTATATCACAGTCATCACAAAAGTACTCTTTTTGTCAATGCAAAGCTCACCCCCCATAGCTTTGCTTTCTTCTTCTCCTCCTGGCTTATGTTAGATGAGCATACCTTAATGCCCCGTTCTCAGACCTACCATGAAAGAGTTTAGCCACTTTTACAACTTCGTCGAGGCCGTCGATAAGTCCTACAAGAAAGACTTCGGAATGGTCAAAGTAAGCATTTTCGAATAGCAGATGCTTATTCTGCTTTTCTTTGCTCTTTCTTAAGTTATCCTAGATTGTGCCACCTCCAGAGTTCAAGTCGAGATGCAAAGACTATGCCCAGAGGCTGGAAAATCTGATGGTGCAAGGTCCCATCGAGCAGAATATTTCAGGAAAAGGAGGAGTCTACTAGTGCCTTCACATTCAAAAAAAGTCGATGAGCTTGAAAGAGTATCGCACTAAAATGGGAGTGTTCGACAAGAATACTGAAAAGCTTAGTGCATCTCAAGTGGAGGAAATGGTAACCATGAAACTAATATAGTTTTGGAAAAATATTGTCTTCTCGCCTCCCATCTATGGAGCCGACTTGCTGAACACACTTATGGATTAACGGTCGGAAGAATGGAACTTGAACTCACTTGACTCCCTTCTTAACCATGCTATTGATATCAAGGTAAGAGGTGTTACCTCCTCTTACTGCTATATCGGCTCATGGAAGACCATGTTCTGTTGGCATAAGGAGGACCTTGACCTCTCAGCCATCAACTTCCTTCATGAGGGAAAAAGCAAATTTTGGTATTGCATTCCTGCCAATCAAGGGCACATTCTTTAAAAGGAAGCCAAGGTCCACTTTCCTGAGCACTTCAGCAAATGTCCTGAGCATTTGAGGCATAAAACGACTCTGATTAATCCCTACTCCCTCAAAAAGAAATATCCTGAACTCAAAATCACAAAGATGGAGCACAAAGCTGGAGAGTTCATGCTCGTCCTTGGAGGTGCCTATCACTGCGGATTCAATTTTGGTCTCAACATTGCTGAAGCCATCAACTACGGTACTCTTGACTGGCTCAATCAATTGCCCAATTCAAGGTCTTGCAAATGCTCAAGAAACAGTGTTAAATCTGAGCACACTGAAATTATGAAGAACCTCTAGAAAAGTACATGTGAGTTTATTCAGCTCCTTTCGCCAAAACAAAAGAGTTTTCCAAGTTCAAAGAATATGTATATAAGTAAGTCGAAAAGGAAGAGGATGAGGAAGAAAAAGAATAAGAGACCAAGGGTGTCAAGCTTGAGTTCAGCAGAAAAATAAAGAAGGCCAAGAAAGATCTGAAGAGGCTGAAGTACAAAGGAGAAAGCTACGATGTTTAGAACTGGGCTCAATGTGATAAATGCAATCTCTGGAGAAAGTTGCGAAAAGGATCAAACATTTCCTCAAAGATGAGATTCACATGTCGAGACAGCAACAACCAGTGCAACAAGAGGGAGCCAAAAATCACCAAAGAAAGCTACATCGTACTCTGAAGACCCTACTGATCATTTACATTCACCCATTTGACATCATACATAGATGTATCAGCGACTATCTGAATGAGGAAAGCTCAGGCGGCTTATTCTGAGTCTCAGGGATGATACTTGAGGCTTGTAATGATCACTATATTTATTTGAAGCTTATGAAGTGGAGAGAAGATAAAAGAAAACTAATAACGGTGTTGATTAGAAATCTACTAGGCTTTGGTCATATAAGTCAGGGTTATAATTCTTTCTTTTATAATCAAAATTGAAAATGGCAGACAACCAGACTCAGCTTTATCAATGTGGATGTGGAAAATCCTATACTTCCTATCCAGCTTACTCGACTCATAAAAAATTAAAGCATCAGAACCAATAGGTCTCAGGGACTCTCCTTCCTAAACAGTATGCTCCCAAGCGAGGGCGACCTTCATTTTCACTTCCTAATCAACCTACAGCAACTAATCACACCTTTGCAGCTCTGACATGTGCTGAACTTGCTCTTCTAAAGCTTGAATAAAAATACGGGGTTGTGCTTAGTGAGCCCTCTGTCGAGGGAGATCTAAATATTCTGGACATTTATCGAGATTGTGAAAAAATTGAACAGACAAAGTCTGAACAGTTGCTTATCTATGCAGTTAAGAATTTTAATTAGGTCATAGTCAATCATGCTGATGAGCGAATTAGTTACCCTGTTACAACTTTTCTCCAATAGATGACCACATTCCTTCTAGAAAACCTGAACAACGGTTAATCCTAACAATAATCAAAGCTGAAAAAAGTCGAAGCAAATCTTTTCAACAAATTCTTCATCCAGAAAGGACAGAAAGAGCGATCACGAGAGTTAGCAAGAGCGATAGGCAAGCCCTTCAGATTTATTTTGGATTTGACTGTTTCCTTATCGGAGTATTTGTGCAAGATGAATCTTTCAGATTCTGTCTTGTCTCTCAAGCAGTGACAACGTGTCCTTACAGTGATAATATCTCTTCTAATTTTATGCTTTTCGGTCGTTTGGAATATTTTATTGTTTTTAATAGTAACTTGATACAATTAAATTAGAATGGGTAACGCTAAGAGCGAGGAGAGCAAGCAGTTCGAGGTCAAAATAAATCATCCCAAGTTCACAAAAGCTAAGATCATTTCCAGCAACAACGAGAAGTACCTGCAGACTCAGTTGGCTCTCGATTAGAAAGAGTTTGATAAATGGAAGTTAGCTACCAGCAAATATCATGAAACTCCCTATAATCTTTTGCTTCCTATCAAGAGTAGTTTCAGTCGAACCGCCATGTGTGGTCACACTGGAAACGCCACCGTACATTTATGTTCTATGTAGATTGACTACCACAACTATCCTTATCTTCTCACTGAAGAAATATATGACCGCAGAGGCAAAAAAACAAGATCACAAGAAGTATAGATCTGGTTTTTGCTCTATAGTATGGTCAGAGCTAGAAATCAAGCGATCCAGATCAATCAAAGTCTGGTAGACATCAGACCTAGCAATATCTTCCTCAACGAGGATGGAAGGATCAAGGTAGCCTGTTCATTGTCTTGGCCTCTTGAAATTAGCAACATCCAAAAGGCAATGGATAAGGAACCAACCTATCTTGCACCTGAAGATCTTGAAAGAATCAGTAGAAACTAGCTCTTTGATGGGCCTGGGTAGCTTGCTCAAGCTTTTTCAATGGGCCTTACAGCTCTCAGTGTGGGAAATCTGATCTGCTATGACGACCTTTACGATCTCAAGAATAACAATTTCGATGTGATGAGATTCAATGAAGCTATCGGGCTGTGGAGAGCTAATAGTGGATACTCTGAAGTTTTGAGAGGCACTGTTTCCCTTTTGTGCAACATCAATCCCGAGAGGAGAATGTCAGTAACTGAGCTTAACGACCTTCTACTCAAGCATCACGATCAGATCGAGCAAAAAGTCAATTTTGTTGTAGACAACGCTCCTCAGAAGCTCCACGAGTAGATCATGAGCGCCAGACAAAGCATGGCCCCAACTCGAAGCACATACCAGCGTCCCACTGAAAGCCAGGCTTGGCAAGAACAGAGAGGTGAACGTTATGAGGAGCGTAAAGAAGAGCCCGGATCGAGAGAGGTCATTGAGAGATAGAAGGAATAGAAAGAGAGAAAAAGTTAACCTACTTCCCCTCAGAAGCAGCCAGAGAGCGGTTCATGATATCCATTCAAGTTATCTAGAGAAAATCCTTTTTATTCAGCTTTAAACATCAGTTTAATGGCAAAAAGAAAAGAATGGAAAAAAATATATTTTCCAACGAAATTTTGCTAAAGGGGCTAAGCATTTATTTTACTGAAAGAAAGAAACCATTAAAATCAGGAGGTCGATTTGTCTCAAAGCTGGTTCGCCCTACTCATTAAGTTCCAGAAAAAGGAGAAATGATTCAGCATACTACTTTTATAGTATTCTATTACAATAATCAACATGAAGAAAGAGATAAAATTATCACAAATTGCTGTTATCGAGGAGAATTTCTCGCATCGTCGGCCTCGATGTATAGTCACTCACGCTCTCGGAATTCCATTCTTACTCATTTTGGTGCATTTTATTTTTTGTTCTATCGTTTCCTTCTGCCTAGTCTTCCTCGTCAGAGAGATGGAGAGTGTTGTGGACCCAGTTGGAATTCTATTTCTTGGACTGCTCCTTCCTGTACTCCAAAATGCTCTGTTTCGATAAATTTGTTCTGCATATTGGACAGCTCAAGTTCTTCGCACACCATTCATCCAAACAATTACAGTGGAAAACATGTCCGCAAACGGTGGTTCTTATCATAGAGTTGAAGTCAAATTAGCCTAAGCATACCGAACAGGCTGCTCCCTCTTGGATTATCTTGGGCGTGACTATGACTATTGGCATCAGAGCATTAAAATGAGTAATGTCTTCAGTCTTTTTAGACTCCTAGCCTTATCTTCTGCGGATGGCCTCATCCTCTTGTCTGCTACGTCTCCACATGATGACTACCATGACAATGGTGGCTAGCACAAGAACTCCCCCCGCAACGTAGCCAAGGATGAGCATAAGCTCAGAATAGCTGGTGTTGGAGTAACTATACTAGATGCTGAAGGTGGAGGTTCCTGTGCCAGTGTATGTGACATTGAGAATCAATTGCTGAGGAATGGTGGTTCCTGAGATTTATGTTAATTTTGTTTACAGATGGATTTGGATGCTGTTTGAGGAGGTCCAGGGATATCCGCTGGGATAGCTATAGTAGGTCCCTACTCCTTCATCAATGTAGATTCCAACGTCATAAATATCGAGGAATTTGATATTCGAGTCATCGGTCAAAGCGATGTAGTACACATTTTCAGTGTTGAGTTCGGTTTCCAAAGTGAAGTATTTTTCCTAGCCAGAAATGATGATGTGTTATGAGTTGCCCTAAGCCAGGGAGCTTGCATAGGTGGTGCAGTTGAAGATGAGTTCAGAGTTGCATTGGCAAAAACCATTGTTGCATTGAGCTGTGAGGGGAATATTGCAGAGGGGATCTGAGCATAGTGCTGAAGCATGGACAAGAGTTGTTAAGAAGGTCAGTATGAGCAGGAAAAAAAGGGAGTTTTCCATGGCAATAGGTTATTATTATAAATGGACGTCATCTAGGTCCTTGCATCGATTTGTAGATTTTTTATGACCAAGGAATCTATTATTGCTTGTTGGCTCACTTTCGATCGGTAATACTATACATCCAAAATTATTATTAACAGTATGAAACAAAGCAGAAACATTCAGCACCGAGGG
>Ga0210025_1001696_pt1 | contig 23196 bp, 17 predicted proteins | sample CryGeyme20150102_FD_183989 | JGI IMG/M metagenome (GOLD analysis project Ga0210025, IMG submission 183989) | Groundwater microbial communities from Crystal Geyser aquifers in Utah, USA - Crystal Geyser metaG 2015-0102 (SPAdes) (version 2) | ecosystem: Environmental > Aquatic > Deep subsurface >... | reverse complement strand
TGAAATCACGATTTATTTCAACATATTTCAACATGACTCAAACTCTTTGTCAGTATTTAAAGCTTTAAGAACCTCTTGGTTTAAAATTCTATTAGGGTTAAAAGTAGGGGTTTGGCGGACCCTCCAGGTGGTTCTCTACCTGTACCTGGTACGAGTAACAAGTAACTACTGTACCAGGTAGCATACTTCCGGAATAAAAAACAATCCCTTTTAATTGTTTACCAGGTACGGAAGGAACGACAGTCGATAAAAGTTGCGGCCAGTGGTCGTGCAATTTGACCCAAACGAGAATTTGATTAGACCTACTACTAGTACTACTACTTAGAGTCACTATTTCTAAAGACTACCAGGTACCTTGGTACCAGGTAGAAGACTAACAGGTACTCCGTACGGTACCAGGTACCGGTAGCTAATAGTAGTTACGGTAGTAGTCGTCGATGAATCTCAAGCATTCTTTTAAAATTCAATAAAAATCCGAAAAAAAACAGGGAAACTTGGACGCTGACGCTCATCAAATTTGAATAGAGTAAACGTTAACGCTAATGTTCCTGAGCCGGTGAAATAAATAAAAAATAATAATGATGACGAGAACATAAGATTGATAATCTCTACCCAAAAATCGCATACTAAACACTACTCTGGCCTCTGGCTAGGCAGACATTAGCCTAGTACTCGAGTACTAACCTAGCTATGAGACTACCGTACGTAGCTATTAGACTAGCTAGCTATTAGACTCAAGACTTTAGACTGATGCTTTCATAATAATCAGATGGATAAAAAGGTGGTGATGGAAACGAGTGATAACGATGATAATAGTATCAGTATCAGTCGTTGTTGTAGCAGTAGCAGTAGCAGAGGCACTACTACTATGCACAATACTACTACTACTACTACTAAGAAGGAAACAATCCGTGGCATTCCCATTGGAAGTGTACATGATTGGTACGCTGCCAATCACTCACAACAGCTACTACTACCTCTGTTAGATCTTCGCAGCGATGCAGAATATCATCAACGTCATATTGATGGTAGCATTCACATTCCATTTGCTTCCATTCGACAACGATCGTACGAATTACCACCACGACAAGATGCCTTTGTGATTCTGATACCACCAATAATGCCACCACAAATATCTGTATCAGCAACAACTACAAGTAGTAAACACCGTCAGGAGGAAGAAGAAAAAGAAAATGATGCTATTGCTATAATTCGAAGTTTCTTTTTGTGTCTCAACGATGATGAAGACGATGAAGGTGACAACAACGAAGACAAAAATGACGACAGCAACGACGAAACCTCAAAGAAAAAGAAACGTAGAGCACAGAAACCATGGGTAGTTCCATTTGTCATATTATCGGACAGTGAAAGGAATTGGAAACAGGCCGAGCATTTGAATATTCTCATCTCGAAGAATACCACAAAAGAGCTTCTTGCGCCGAATCAAAGAATGAGCAACGACGAAGCAGTGGTGTCGTTTCGTCCTCTTCCACGTCTTTGGAAACCAGATCCTATGGTTCAAACCGTACTGTTTCCACTATTGGCAAAACGATTGCTAACCATTCAAACATCACAACAACAACCACAACCGGACGAGGAGAAATTTAGTAGAATACACAATAATGACAGTAACAACAACAATCACTGTGTATACGAAATATGGGATCTAGGATCAGGATCTGGTCGTGATGTTTGTTTTTTGGCCGAAGAAATCAAGTCTGCTCTTACTGCGACGCAAATCAACATTCACAACAACGGCAGCAGCAATAGATCCGTCCCTGTGATGAACCAAAATGATAATAGGAATGGATCTGCTGCTACTGCTAGTAGTACCATGTCCTTTTGTGTGGTCGGCATGGACCAGCGTTATCGATCACATGGGGCACCAATGAATGACCAAAACAAAAACAAAAACAAGATTGGTACGAATATAAATAATAAACGTCCCCTTCTTCCCACAGCAGTACCAGTAGATACTACTACTTCCTTCGAGGAACAGTTGCAGAAAGGACACGAAAAAGAAGAGGAATGTGTTTCTTTTTGGAAGCGACGTGGTATACAGGACGTTACAAGATGTGCTACTTGTCACTGGGGACCGAACAATACTGATAATCAATTTGAACAACAGCAACAGCAACAGCAACAGCAACAGCAACAGCAACAGCAACAGCAACAGCAACAGCAACAGCAACACCACAACAATACGGAACAAAAGATGAACCATGTCCTATTATGTTTGTACATGGTACGATTTTGGAATCGTTCTCTGGTGCAATTTATAGCACAATCTTCTCTCATTGAAACGGGTACATTGGTGGCAATATCTCAATTCGCCAAACCACATGTGAATGCATCTTGGCCTTTCCAACATCCAAAAGTAAGTCAAAAATAAAATTTGTCATAATAGGTCTTGCTTTTTTTGTTGTTGGTGAGCGTGTTTCGGGACTGTTCAGGTGTGTTATTCATTTTTTCTCTTTCAAATTGTGGGTTCGCCCCTACCAGTACGATGATTGATATCTAAAGCGGCATATTTTACTCTCTATCTGCCTCTCTGTGTGCGTGTGCACATTACATTCGTCGTTACTAAAAACAATGAATAGGAAAAGAATGTACTGGGACGTGACGAACTAAGTACCATATTTGGTGGTGGTGGCAGCAGCGGCAGCAGTGGCAGCAGCAGGAACCAAGGTCGGTGGAAGATTTTACACGATGAGATTGTTCGAGATTCGGATCACGGGCGAACACTCGTACAATTTGTTGCTGTCAAACTATAAAATAAGTAATACAGTAACAACGTAACTGTACTCGACGCACTACGTATGACATGTCTTGTGCGGTAAAAAGGCAACGAATAATCGAGACTAGGCTATTAGTAGACTAGTAGTGGACTAGTAGTGAACTAGTAGCTAGCTAGTAGAATAGTATCATAAAGATACTGTACTGTTTCTTGTCGTCGGATGAGCGAGCGGTACACGAAAAAGAAGAACACGTTGAGTCATGCATCGAGAAATCCATTCATGTTTCAGACGAATTATTATTATCAATGTTTGCTGCACATAAAACACTGCACATCTTTGTTATCCATCTTTTTGATAATCTTATCCTACTCGCTCTCGCAAGACAGAAAAGGAGATGCAGCAGTCGCCCTCTTGCTCGTTTCACGGAACTTCCCGTGCTCCGCTATGGATTTGTCCTCGATGCATCCTTAAACTTCGGTCAATGGAAACGTGTTCCAACCTGATGAAATGGGATCAGGCCATGGTATATTTCTTTCTTTCATCAGCAACAGTAGTAGTAGCGCCAGAGATAGTAGCAGTGGCAGCTATCGACAACGACAACGACGATAATGACGGTGACCCATCATTACTTAAAGCAAAAAATCCGAACAACAAGTATAATGGGTGAGTGTGTGTACTGTGTACTGTATGCCCGTCAATCTCTGAACCACCAATACAATACTAAACTCTCTTCTTCCAACACAATATTTCACAAAAAAAAAAGGTACATGATGATCGATGCTTACGATAGTTTCAATCAACGCGGAAACGATTCCGCGTTAGGTCGCCACTTGGAGGCCAGTTTCAAGTACATCAAGCATGTTTTGATTCCTCATTCCAAGCGTCGCGATCGTTATTACCAGGATGTTCATGCTGATGCTGTTGCTAATGCTGCTGCTATTGCTACTGGTCAAAGCAGCAAGCTCCGAGTTGCAGTGTCGTCACCACCGTCTCCTAAAACTGCGAAAATGAAGTTGTACCACCATCGCACCCAACAACGAAATCAACCACTTTTGGTTGGTCGCAGCATCAGTAAGCGTAATTTAGAAATTTCCTGGGAAACACCAGCATCCGTTCCCGAGTGCGACGAAAAGGAAGAGTCGTCTGATGAACTGTCGTTGTCATCCTCAACGTCAACGTCCGAAGTCACGTCCGCCAAATCGTCATTTGCTGACGAAGCTGGTTCCACAGGTGTTGTAATGCAATCCCGATCAAAATCTGTTCCTGCCAATTTTGCTGTTGCTGCCAATGTTTACAATAAAAGCAGCAGCAACAACACCAACACCAACAACGAGAAGAAGAACGCCGTTCGCGACAGTAGTACAGGCTCTCACAGTGGACGAGCCACCTTTTAGAAGTATAGCTCGTTGAAAGAAATACTAATAATAACTCCAGTAAAAATTATAACTACAGGATAACCATTCGCATTAAATTAAAAACCAAAAAGATTCATCCAAGATTATTCATTTTTTCGTCTCGTGTAGTAGGATTCCAACTGAATCCAAAAGTCGTTTGTAAAACATCCTTCATCGTACAGTTGATGAGCCATATCATTGTGTTCTTCTAAAAATTCTACCAATAGTACTTCCATTTCTGGAATTTCATCACATACAAATAATAATGATGTGTGTGTAGGAAACGACAAGATGAAACTTTTGACGTAATCAGGTTGCAAGTGTTTCGCTGCGTACATGGATGCACCGGTCCAACAATCTCCACTTGGTCCGATGTGCAAGTATCTAGTACTAGTATTTGTATTTGTAGTAGTAATATTTGTAGTACTCATGCTACTGCCAGTACTAGAAGTATTTCGTGTTCCTCGTGTGGCCTGTGCTGTTGCTGTTTCTGTTGCTGTTGCTGCTGCTGTTTCTGCTGCTGTTTCTGGTGATGACTCTTCGTGTAGATCATCGGTACTATTCTTTTTTAGGTTGCAACTCGATGAAAGAATAGTAGAAGTACAATCACTTTGACTTTGACTAGACGACGAAAATCTTCTTCGTTTTTGTGTTGTTCTTTGCATAGTACAAACAGCATACATTGTTTTTGTTGCTGCTGTTGTTGTTGAAAATGAATAATAAAAGCTTCGATGTGGTTTTGGTATTCTACCAAGTCTTCTGTAACTACTACTGCTTGTGCTTGTGCTGTAAGAGGTCAAAGGAAGAGAAAATTGCGGCAATTTTGCTGCCGCCCAAGACAACAAGAAACAACGGATCTCAGAAGCGGTTACTACTATTCTTCGTCTCAGCATGCTGCTTGCTGCTTGCTGCAACTTCATCCGCTGCTGCTAAAAATTATTGTCGCAAATCGCAATTGTCGAAACAAATACTTCTCCTCCTACTACGGTACGTTAATCTGCTACTACTACTAGAGTACGCAGTAGCTACGTACTACGCTACTACTAGTCTAGAGTACTAAAAAATACTGTAATACATTCTGAGCAAACTTGGACTTCTTGTATTGTATCCCTAATCCTATTTTGTGTACTCATCATCATTATTCTCTTTCATTTTGGCATTCATGCACTTCATCATTACTACCAGGTACCAGGTACAGTAGTACTCTACTTCTTAACATTACTATTTTATATTTTACTGCACAACTTTATCGTTCAATAGCTCGACTCGGAGTCCAAGTGATAGAGTAGATAAGACACCGTTTCATCAAACTAATTCATTTTTGTCTTTCAGTTGCACTACATAGCTTGCTTTGGCATCATGTCGATGCGCACAGCAGAAAGGTACATGCATTCTATACTGGGGCAACAGAATCCGCACGAAATTTCCAAGGACGATACAACAACAAAAACAACAGCAGCAGCAGCAGCAGCAGCAAGTGTGGAAACAGAAACCTCTGATGGTCGAACACTCATTTTTCTCAAATTGTTACGTGTAGACTCCTTATTCAACCTGGGTCAAATCGATCAGGCCAAGTCCTGTCTATCTTCTTTAGACACAATCGTTACAAGTAGTAATAGTAGCGAGGAGGAGGAGAAGGAGGAGGAGGAGGACGGAAAAAGTAGTTGTAGTAGCCTGACCTACTTTCATCGAGGTCTCAAGGCTTTACTTGACGACAGGTTGTCCATTGCGTACGATAACTTTGTCCAAGCGTGTAATCATACACATGGATTAGAAGCTGTATTCTACGGTGAGCGAGCTGTCAATGTAAGTCACCTCTGATTGCTGCTGTGATGGCTGAACACTGAGCAAACATCAAGCATGGGAAACATATTGTGTGTTGTATTATACTATTATTACCAGTAGTCTAATTGAATCCCGACAAAACAATTGTACCTAACTGCTAACTGCCGTGTAAACCACTCCTCCCGATACTGGTCAAGATTGCCTTTTGGATGGCCTGTTCGGGAAAAATGTTAAAGGCAGCCAAGCCGTTAGATGTCTACAGACGGTCTACACCCTACGCGGGAGGAATTCTCAGTTTTGCCATGCACATGAATGGTGATAGTAAAAGCGCAGAAGAAATTGCACGTCAGGCAGTAACGATCGATGACTTTCAAGATCTTTGGACGATTCATGCCATTGCTCATTGTCTCTATTCACAGGGCAGGATCCTGGAATGTATACAATTCATCGATTCGTACCGTCCAATTATTCAAAAAGCCAATCCTTCCGCTTTTATGAAAGGTCATATGGAATTCCATCAAGCCTTGTGCTATATTGATTTGGAGAATGTACCAGGTCTACATGACTTGATTGATGGTCACCTGTGGACATCTTTATCCCATAGCGAGCAACGTGACTATTGGAATGCCGCAGGATTGTTGAATATTCAATGGAAAGCTGAACTTCGGGGTTTATCCAACGTGGTGCACCATGCGTCTTTGAAACAGGCCATGGACATTCTCGAAGGAACATCATCATCATCACCGGGGGCATTGGCTTCCAAGTCGGCTGTGTTTTCTCTGTGTATCCTTCGTTGGTCCAATGGCACCTTTCGCGAAGAATGGAGATTACAATTGATGAAAAGTGACAATTATATACTGTGCGATTTAGCCGCTGCTGTGGATGCAGTGTATCCTCCGTCGCCGTTGTCTGCTGGTGCTACTGCTGCTGACGGTTTTCCAGTCTTTGCCAGTCATGTCTGTTCCAATGCAATCGAGAAATACCTCGCCGAGCATGTTGATAATCTCGACAAGCTGGGTGCCAGTCCCGAACAGCGCGAAGTGATTGAGGAATTTATAGTGATAGTAGCCAAAGTCGCGGGGAAGGAACAATTACCGATCGAGACTATCGATATGCAAAACTGGACCAAACGAAACTATCGGCCCAACATAACATTCTACGAGTCTGCTCTTGGACTGAAAGGTACTATTGAAAAGCATGACTATTGACGGCGGCAGTGCCAGCTAAACATTCAGTCCTGATAGCGCTAGATACATAGGGAGAGAGTAAAGAGTAACTAAACAATCTTTTGAGAACAGCAGCGTTCGCGTGCAATAAACGGGATGCTTGTGAATACCCTCTGCAGTCCCAGGGGGATAAAACAGGCCACCCTGCCAATTTCAATACTAGTAAGCCTTCGAGTTGTAAAACGAAATAACTACTAGCTACGAATACAACTAGTAGAGGTATGTTTCCTCTGAATTCCTTCGGATTCATTTGAATCATTATAAGAGTATTACCCACTTCCCATGTGCACATGGGAGAGGACTCCAGACTACAGTGCTCCCACGCAATTACTTCTTCAGTAGATTATTTCAGTCCTGTCATTGCAAACAATTCGTAGGTTAGACGTCAGTTGAACAAAGTCATGATGATTGACTTGATCTTCTCGCAGTTTTTCACGAAACATCCAGAGATCCAGTAACTACTGAATTGTAGAGAGAGAATGTCTCTGCGATTTTTCCGTGAATGAGCTCGCTCGATAATTCAAAAAGGGGTCATCTAGAAAGGGGGAGAGGTAATAATTAGTAGACAAACACTCAATCATGAAATTAGGGGGTGAAACATCTCTAATCCGAATTTCATTTCATGCATGCACACACAACATCATCAACGGTCAGAAGCTATGCAAAATCAGAGAGGCGTTTCTATTGCTTTTCTTTGGAAGCAATTCTTTGAGACTCTCTGCCTCAAAATCTTTTCGCATTTTGTAGCAGTTGCTCTTTCCAGTTTTTGTGCAACCCTCACCAAAATCCACAAACGCCTACACATACAAGTACCCTCTACGACTACGACTACTAGTAGTAGTGACTTGTTGAGGAAGCTCGTTAGGTTACTAATAACATTGGATCCGACGTACCAGTGTAGCATATCCTTTTTTGAATTCGAAACAGAATTGAAAGACGCATTTGGATTCGCTTCGCACCTCGCCTCGCCTCTTACGACTACAACTACAACTACTAGTGCAGTCAGTAAATGCTGGCGATACTCCACTGCTTTATTACAACTTAACTATCCGCTCAAAACTTGCCACTCCCACAAGTTTTTCTTCCGATTCAAATCTATAAATATATCTTTTATTTTTTGAAAAAGAATATTTAAAAAAAATGTCCTCTCCTTCTTCTTCTTCCTCTTCTGCATTGCTGCTTCGGAGTGATCCATTGCAACTGCAGCTTCAATTACAACAAAAAGCTATTATCAATAGCAGTCGGGGTGGTGATGACAATACTACTTTTACTATTACTACTACTACTACTTCTACTACAACAACGAATCCATCCAAACCAAGAACGGATACGGCGACTACTTGTGAACTGGACGATATTGAGAACTATCACCACGGTGTGGATTCTCTCTCATCCTACGATACACAAGATTCGTCCATTTCTGGTCCACCTACTATCACTGTCGTTACTACCGCTGCTGCTACTACTACCACTGCTGCTTGCAACAACGACATTATCTCTTCGGACTCACCATCATCCTTATCATCAGTATTGTCAGAAGGAACTCCAGTGAAGGTGACCAACAGGGATACTGCTACTTTGTTATCGGATTGTCAAGAAGAACCCAGGCTATTCATTAACCAACCACAGACTAGCAAGATTGAGAAGAAGAAGAAGAAGAAGAAGTCTCTCTGGAAGAAATTGACACCTCGTTTTCTTAAGACGAAGAGTTCCGAAAACGAGAAGAAGAAGAAGAATACCATGTCCATTACCGGCCCACCTTTCAATGTTTTGCAATGGTTAGAAGTACAATGTGTGGATGTTTTGGTTGCCCACGTACTGTCATTTCTATCACCCCAATTGATCTACCGATTGATGCAAGTCAATCGGTACTGGTACCACTTGATTGCCCACAACGATGCAACCTGGAGAACCCTTTCCGAAGGCATGTACAAGGTACGATGAACTCTTTTGTTATTGTAATCTTGGTTGATTGATTGATTTCATTATGTGTTATGTTTTTGAACTTGAACAAATTCTGACCTATCCTATTTCATTTTATATTATACTTGATATTACATTAGTGGAAGGAAGGACGGGATGAATTGCCAACTATTTCTTGGAAGGAGTATTATTGTTTGCATCCCACTGTTCCTACAGACTATTTTAGCATTGCCAGTGCTTTGGCGGCGGCTTCGGAAGATTCTAACAGTTCTCACAACAATAGCAAGAAGCAGAAGAAATCCATGGTACTCAGTCGCAACGGTTTTTTAGGTCTTCCAACCGTGACTCCCAGTAACAGTTCTCGCAAGTCTTCACAACATGAGCAAAAACAAGTCCGATCTATTCGTATCCTGTTACGTCCTGGAAGACACGTTGTAGAAGAATCTCTCGTCGTTGACAGTGTGGACGAAACTGTTACTGTTGCCTTGGAAACGATTCAGCTTCCCGAGAATAGGTTTTATTCGCCACGTTTGGCCTTTTTCGAACAACAACAGGTACAGTCGTCTCCATCTCTGTCAACGATGTTACGACGACGTTCCAACAATAGTAGTGGCAAGGCATTGCGACAAATGATGATGCAAGGTTGTCGTAGTGTTCGTGGTGCGGTCGACGGTATGGATCGACCCCTTGAGCGTGAAATTGAATCCATTCCTGTTACGACTGCTGCAGAGCAAGAAGAGGAGAATGATAATAATATTATCGGACATCATGCATTTTACGATTCGATTCGTATTTCAAATGATGGTGGCGGAAGCAGCAGCAACAGCCGCAACCACCCTGCTTCCATGCACAGGGCACAGTCGGTATCCTCTGTGATGATTCGCCAACGTCAACATTATTCGCATCCTCCTCCAGCGTATCCTACGCGAGCTCGATTGATGATGAAAACACGAAGTCTGGATGAACCCATCCTCCGAGTTCGACGGGGTCACTTACAGCTCTGTCGTGTGGATCTAGAACATGCCAGCTACGGTACCAATATATGGAATGGCAATGCTGCTGTTCATATTGAGCCACCGAAACCTGTTCGGAATCAGCAGCCGCAATCATTTGTGGACACGATTCGGCGCCCTAGTGCCGAGCTCGCGAATGTGTCCGTTTCGTCCAAGACTGGACGTGGTGTTGTATGTTTGGACGGTGGTATGGTGGCGTTGAAAGACAGTATGGTTTTTGACTGTGCCGCCACTGGACTGTACGTTGGCGGACGCGGTAGTGAAGCGTCCATGGAACGATCTGATATTGTCCGCAACGGAATTGGCAATTCTCAGTGGTATTCTTTTGATCGTGTTTCTCCAGGTCATTCGGGTGTGTACTTGGAGCAAGGAACAGCCAGTATTCGCGAAAGCAATATTTCTGGCAACACGTTGACTGGCATTAGCGCTATCGCTCATGGCAATGCCGTTTTGAAGCTCGAGCATTCGGCTTTGGTGGCCAATGGACACGTGAACTTGGAACATCCACCGCCGGGAACGATAGCCTTTCGAGAGAGTCATATTGCCAACAATAATTACTTGTCAACTGTAGGCCGACCAACTCTACGATCCAATTTGGAACTTCCGACGCGAACTCGTCTTCGTACGTCCATTGGATAAAATGAAAATCTCTCTTCTTGCTTTTGCATGAATACATAGTACTATTTATTGACTTTTATTGGATTTTTGAATCCCATAACCAACCAAACAAACAAAACACAGAAAAATTGATGGGGCAAAGGAGCGGAACGGAGAAGGCCAGAACAACACATGCATTACACTTTTTCATTTAAAATGCATTATTTTTATTTTCACTGTGTACAACAGCAGTAAGAGGTGTAAACTAGCAAGTCTTAGTCGACTCCGAGCAACACTTAGTAGTGTCTACTACTACTGGCTGTAGTAGCAGTAGCCTACTACTAGTAGTGCCTTCTAGATTGCTACTGTAGTAGAATCGACAGTAAAAGCTACTCGAGTACGAGACATCTACTAGTACGCCTGACGACTAGTACTCTAACTACTCTACCAGTCTTCTAGTAGCTAGTCCTTCTCTACCTACAGTAGTACTCGAGTAGCTAGTAGAGTACTAGTAGCACTCCAGTAGTACTACTACGAGTAGACTACTACGAGTAGACTACTACTGCGATAGTAGCACTACTAGCTAGCTACAGTACTACAGTAGTCTACTACTAGTCTACTATTCTTACTACTACTCCAGCGCCAGTACTAGTACTCTAGACTAGCTACTAGTAGTAATACTAGTAGACTACTCTAAGTCGAGTCAATTATTTGATCCATTTGAAGGTTAACGATAGGGTTTATGCCATTGACTCACAGAGCAACAGCTCAGGCTTCGCTCATTCAAATAATAGTAATAATAATACTCTCGCTCATGAAGAACAACGCAGAGACAAAAAAATAAATGATACTCGGAGTAGATCTACTCGAGTAGTCTAGTCAACTCGGAGTAATTATTTTTTGCTTCATCGATAGCTCACAGCTCACCGCCGAATTGTCAGCGTATCTCTCTCGAACTTTCACTGCCCCACATCTTGGCATCCACCTTGGCATCAAAGCTACAGTATCATTTAAAGTAGCTTGCCCGTAGGTCCCAAGTTTGTTGTTGTTGTTGTTGTGGTTGTTGTTTTTGAAAAAGCAAAGATTCGTAAAGGCGAAATTGAAATATATCTATAATGGTCTTTCTGCGTCAGTATTTGCTCTTGGTAGCAGCAGTCCTGACTGTTTCCGAGGCATGGTTACTGCCGTCTGTAAACAGCAACAAGAATAAGATGATTAAAATTGGTCACCCGCAACAACCGTTGCATCAATCGTCGCGTGCTTTGGATATTCCAACTCAGCAAGGGACTACTATTACTACCAGCACTACTTCCACTGCTACTGCTACTGCTACTGCTACTGCTAGTAGGAGCATTGCCAATAAAGACCTGCTGCAACGTGCCATGGATCAAAGTCCCAAACAGCTGTCTTTGCGTGATGATGATACTGATATTGGCGGCAGTACAGGTACAGCAAGGGAGGACCAGCAACAAATACAGCACTTATTTACACTTTTGCAACAATGTTCCAGAGTGGCACCTGTTCTGACAGTGGCAGCCTACGCGTACAATCCCAAACCGTTCGATGTGGCCACACAAACACTATGGTCGTGGATGTACGATTGGGATATTACTCATACGAGTATGTTCGAAGCCCATGTTGCTTCCTTCTCTTTTGTCTTTTTCATTGCTTGCTTTTCTTGTACACACTTGATTTTGGGTTTGGAGAAGAAAGAGGCGAAACAGGCAGATCAACAACCAATCGAATACCGATTGGACGGAATAGTACCACAAGTCGATCCACTGAGCTGGACCAAATTGACAATGGAGGGTATCAAAGAATGGTTCAATCCACTGGTATCGTATCTTGTCAGTATTTGGATTTACCAACAAGTATTTCATACCTATCACGAACCCATACCTTTGGCACCGACCTTTGGTGTTTTAATTATTGAAGTAATGGTGGGTGTGTTTTTGTACGATTTATGTTTTGCACCCATCCACGTGCTGTTGCACAAAGGTCCATTCAAGAATGTACGACAACTTCACGGGTATCATCATCGTCACACAAATGGTGCTTTAAATCCTGTGGAAACAGTACAACACAGTTATCTCGACGGAGGATTACAAGTGATGGTCAATATTCTGGTACAGCACATCAGTCCCTTTGGTGGTCCGAAACACATGTTGAGTCGAATTTTACACAACATTATCGTTACGTACCTGTTAACGGAATCTCATTCGGGATATAATTTTTCGTGGATGTCACACAATATATGGCCGGAATTTTTGGGTGGTTCTCCTCGTCACGATCGTCATCACAAGGATGGACGTGTGTACTATCAACAATTCTTTACCTACCTGGATGATTTCATGGGATGGACCGATCGAGATGTTCAAAAAGAGTTGCACGCGAAACAACAACAACAACAACGTCGCCAGCTTCGTCAGGAGGAGGCACGAGATGAAGAGGAAGAGGAAGATATGGTGGTTCTGGAAAAAGAAATTCAAAGGGAAGGTTCCGATAAATCACTTGAAAACGTTTTCTCCTCCAGAGGAGCATGATGGTCACAGAAAGGAATGCGCTGGCTCAATGTTGCAAATATCGAAGCAGAGTAGTGGTTAGTTGGCTAGCTAGCATGCCGTCACTCTCGATTGTACAAACACCAAAAGAAGCGCACGTTCTCTCGTGCAAGGTGTAAGAATACTTACTTTCTTACGTACTGTGCGCGCCTGAAGTAAGTGCCCAGTGGACTATTATTATTTCTATTAGTTGTAGAAATGATATTACTGGAATGCAAATAATAATCATGACAATTCAAAGGTCATTCGTACCTCTACTACTCTTCTACTTGAGTAGAGTACTGTACTGCTTAGCTACTCTACTACTAGTCTACCAGGCAGTCTACTAGAGTCTACTGAAAACTATTAGTAGTAGACTAGTAGTCCGAGTAACTAATAGTAATAGCTAGACCTAGTAATAGTGCGAGTAGTACGAATGTAACATGATTGTTATTTTGTCCTTCTACATCTACTACTAGCTAGTAGCAACTACTACTAGTAGTCTGGAGAATATGAAAACAGGAATCTACTCCCACTCCATAAAACTTCTTGATGACTGACTAGTAGACAAGCTAGCTAGTAGAGAGTAGTTTTAGTTATGCACTACTAGAAATGCTAATACTCTTACCAGGTAAAGTAGGTAATACACTGCTGCCGCCAAAGTAGCTACTACTAGTAGTAGACCTACCAGCATACGAAGTTTTTTGGTCGTTGAGAAAAATAGGTGAACCTATCACATCCTCAGCATTCTTTGGTCCTTTTGCGTATTAATTTGTTACGAGATCTTTAAGCTAGCATGCGAAGAAGACTCTTCATTCTTATCATTCTTTGTTATTGATGGATAGCCAGCACAGACCACAGCCAACACCATCGTACTTGGTCTACTAGCTAGTCTACTCGACACCAGCATACTACGAACAATTACTGTATTAATTACGGTCTACCAGTACCGCTCTAGTTATCCAACTCCGAGTCTGCGAATAATTTTTTTAATTGTAACTGGTTGTTGTTGTTGTGTCTCTCAAGCAACAACCAAACATTAGAATACCAGGTAGACGAGTTATATATTATTCTTATTACTATTATTATCATTGTAATTATTATTTCTGCGACATGAGTACTCCTGAAAATAATACCAACAGTAGTACCAACAAGGACAACAACAACAACAACAAGATTAACAGTGCAAAAGAAGACGACGAAGAAGATTTGGATGCGCTGTTGGCTCAAGCTGATTCTATGATTTCCGAAGCTTCCAATGTCGTTATTGATGGATTTGCCATTGACAGTGACGAAGAGAACGAGAACGAGAATGCGGATGATGAGTATGATGAGTATGATGGAGTAGTGGATGTGTCTATTGATTCTCCTTCACCGCCATCGCTTCCACCCGGAACAATGAGTAGTACTCGTAGTACTGGTAGTGCCAGTAATACAGCCAGCTCAACAACAACGACAACAACGGATCATTATGGTACCAATGCTCCTTCCAAACCACCTGTAGATCCTTTGTTGCATCCTCTGCACGAAGATGTACTTGCCAGTAACAACAACAACAACAGTGCAACTGCTACTGCTACTGGTGGCGGTCATTTTGTTACACAACCTCATAACGTAGCCAATGCTGCCGCGGCGGCAATGACGTCGGCTATGCGTAGTTTGGGTGTTCAGACTCACAATCAACAACAACAACAACCACCACCAGTTATGTCTTCTGGTGGTATTCAACCAAACGTAACAACAACAACAACAAGAACAGATGCTACTGCGGCGGCAACAGCAGATTGGGAAGCACAATTGAAAGCACAAACATCAAGATTTGCTGCTCAATTTTCTACCATGGCACAACGCGTAGCAACTGTCGCGTCGAATGTATCATCACCGCAGTCTATGGATGGAATTGGAATTAACAACAACAACAAAAACAACAACAATTATAACTTTGATAGTCTCGTTCCAATGTCTGTACCGGTACCAGTCACTGCTGCCGTTGCAACCAACAATCACAACGTGATGGGACAACCAACAACTACAACTGCAACTGCAACTGCAACTCCCACAACATCAGGTGGCAGCAGTCCTTACGGTGGCAATAGTTCTCATGGAATGATGATGATGAATCCAGCACAACAACAACAACAGCAGCAGCAGCAGCAGCAGTCATTGTTTCATATTGAATTGGACGCGGAACAAAAAACGGCTTTGGTGAAAATGCATTGTCATAATCAAACATTGTATCCTGGAGAACGTGTGATTATGTTTTTGCATAACTTGCTTCATGTTAGTGATTCCACAGGATTTCAATATGCCAACAACAATAACAATAACAACAACAACAACATGAATGGCAATAGCAGTGCTACAGTATGGTGTTGTGCCATGACGTACTATCGATTAATTTTATTTGGAACCACACAAGATATGATACGGTACATTATGAATACGGTTAATCATCATACTACTACTACTATTACTAACAATGATACAACAGCAGCAGCAGCAGCAGCAGCAGCAGATACCAGCGGCAACACGAACAGTGATGAAAATGCAGCTGTAACACCAACAACGACACCCCCAACACCACCATCTATGCTCGAACATTCATTTCAGACACCCAAAGATTGGAATCATTCCTGTTGGCCACCCGCTTATCCAACAGTATTGGAAATTCCACTGGCTACTATGGAAAAGGTGGAAAAGACAGTGTACACGGCATCAACATCAACAACAACTGCATCAACATCAACATTATCACCATCATCATCCACACCACCAACAACAGCTACTACGACACTTATGGGATTGCAAATTTGGTCCAAAACACAACGTTATTGGAGATTGACAACACCTAATTATGCTGATACTATCAAGGCACATCAAGCTATTTTAACCTACGCCTTTCCCGGACGAAGGAATTTGGGATATCTCTTTGCTTTTGAATCCAGAAGAGCAGATGTTGTACGTGCTGTAGTAACAGAACCAACGACAGGACAAAAAACGGTTGACCTACCACTGTTTCGGAAACGATTTGAACCGGTAGAAGAATTTCAAAGACAATTGTTATTAAAAACCAACAGCAGCAACCGCAGCAACAGCAGCAACCATAACAAAAAGACACCATCAGTACAACCTTGGAAAATCTTCACGCAACTCAATGCACAATATCAACTATGTTCGTCGTATCCCAGTGTCCTCGTGGGTCCTGCATCACTCGACGAAAATAATCCGGATGCTGTACGACTGTTACAGAACTGTGCCGCCTTTCGCAGTGAACAACGATTACCAGCATTGTCTTGGGCATCAGGTATTGATGGAGCCTCTATTTGGAGATGTTCCCAACCCAAAATTGGGTTGCAAGGTAATCGATCTTCCGCTGATGAATTGGTACTCAAACATATTATGGAGGCTGCCAAATCGGCGAATGCCTTGCGGGACCAACCTCCACCAGTCGCCTCAAACATGATGGATGCTTCTACAATGGCAGCCTTTACAGGATCCAACGACTTGGCCAGCAGTCATTGGATTCGAGAGGCAAATTGTGGATTGAAGATATTGGACCTTCGACCTCGTAGTGCCGCCATGGCCAACCGTACAGGTGGATACGGATACGAAAACACGTCGAACTATCCTGGTACCACACTTCAATTCTGTGACATTGGAAATATTCATGCCGTTCGAAATGCCTACCAGAAAATGTCGGCATTGTGTCTCAACACGAACAGTAGTAGTAGTACTGGTATTGGTGTATCGTCGTCGTCGTCATCGTACGATGTGAACTGGGGAGCCGCCATTGAAGATACCAAGTGGTTGAGTCAAATTCGCACCATTTTGGCAGCCTCCTGGGAAACTGCCTTTTGGGTCCACGTTCACCGGATGCCAGTACTGTTGCACTGCAGTCACGGCTGGGACCGGACCTCGCAAGTTAGTGCACTGGCGCAACTGATGCTAGATCCTTACTACAGAACCATGGAAGGATTCGCCTGTTTGATGGAAAAGGATTTTATGAGTTTTGGTCATCCCTTTCACAAACGTTGTGCTCACGGAGAAGGAAAAGGTGGAGTTGGTGTTGGCGTCGGCGACGATGGCATTCCACGACGTGATGGCGTAGGTTCGGGACTGGTCTCGGGTGCCGACGGAGGTGCCATTGACGAAGGTCAGATTTCGCCAATCTTTTTGCAATTCCTGGACTGTGTTTGGCAAATTGTCAACCAGTATCCAGAGTGCTTCGAAATTACTACGGACTATATTTTGGAATTGAGCCATCACATTTACTCTTGCCGGTTCGGAAATATGCTCTGTGATACAGAGCGCGAACGAGAGCTCGTGGCTGGCATTCGTCAAAGGACTTACTCTGTGTGGGACCACCTAGAGCAAGATCCAGATGATCCAAAAAGCGATCCGAACGCCAAATTGTGGAGAAATAAGAATTACGATCCCAGTCCAGAAGTTGGCGGCGGCATTCTTTTAATGCCAATGCCTACATTATTGCGCAATGTTACCCTCTGGCAAGAACGATATGCTCAATTCGGTCCCAAGGCAACCATGCGATGGAGGAACTCTGGACAATCGCGATTGCGACAGCTTGGACCTCTTACAGCCAATGGAACCCAGAAACAATAAAAAATGGGATGCCGAAGTAAGTTCCTCGTTCCTAAAGAAAATAGTAACCATTTATAATAAAAAACTGAAATATTTGATTATCGTGGATCATTACAGGAGCACCTGGAGGGAGGGTTCGCCATGTTGCTAGCATTAGTGTGTCCCCATTGCGGGCTGTAGTTGTGGTACAGTACCTGGTAACACTGTTTCTATAAAATTGTTCAGTATGAGGTTAAGGATACTACTGACGTACGATCAAAAGGTATCTTAGAATCTTACTTGTCTACTCTAGTAGGCAGTAGTAGAAAAATGAAGATTCTTCTTTTAGCTTCTATGATTCATCAAAAGATCCATAACAAACAATCTGTACACATCATCAGCACCACCTGCTCGTATTAATTTTCTTGTTCATCATCAGATGTTCCGATGCCGATGTGGCTTTCTTGCTAACATCATCATTGCTTGCATCATCGATGAAAAGAAGAACTCTCTGGAGTAGTGCATGCAGAAAGTTCGAAAGCGACGAAGGAAAAAAACAAACAATTTATTTAGTAGATCATAATTTTCGATATTCGAACGAATAATCCAAACTTCCAACAATAATTAAAAACAAAAATAATATCTAAAAATGAAATCCGCTATCCTTTCTCTTCTCGCACTTGCTGCTGGTTCTGCCACTGCTTTCACACCTCAAACTCTCCCTGGAGCCCTCGCTCCTGTTGGATTCTTTGATCCTCTCGGATTTGCCGAAAAGGCCGACCCAGCCACTCTCAAGAGGTACCGTGAAGCCGAATTGACTCATGGACGTGTACGTAAATATAATATTTTGTCAAGAGAAAAGTTGGAAGTTGTTGAAAATTGATTGTGCACCACCAAGATGACATTTGATTGGATTTTTTTCTCCTCAATTCTCAATTTATTTGTTCCGTGTAATTTTCTGTATTTCATATTTTCAGGTTTCCATGCTTGCTACTCTTGGTTTCTTGGCTGGTGAAGCTGTCGAGGGAAAGTCATTCCTTTGGGATGCCTCCGTTTCTGGACCTGCCATTACCCACTTGGAGCAGGTTCCTACTGTCTTTTGGTGCCTTCTCATCATTGGAATCGGTGCTGCTGAACAAAAGCGTGCCGTCATTGGATGGAAGGACCCTGCCGATGTTCCCTTTGACAAGCCCGGACAGCTCCGCGATGGATACACTCCCGGAGATCTTGGATTTGATCCCCTTGGATTGATGCCCACTGACCCAGAAGAATTCGAAATCATGCAAACCAAGGAGCTACAGAATGGTCGCTTGGCCATGTTGGCTGCTGCTGGATTCATGGCCCAGGAATTGGCCAACGGAAAGGGAATCCTTGAGAACCTCCAGTCCTAAATACTATACAGCTCTGGAATAGAGTCTAGAAAAAGCGAACATGTATTCGTAAAATAGTGTAGCGACAGTAAAAAATAGTTAGCTTTGCGATTACTTTAATGACGGCATGTATAATTATCATGGTTAGGAGACGACGCTATCATTGTAGCAACTAGTACGAATAGATCAACATGAATGCTAAAATAGGGCAGACAATGGGTGTCCTCTCAGTTTTGGTCCTGAGGAAGTCAAGCTGTGCCATACACGTGACCATCATCGTCTCATTGCGCTACCTGGTAGTCTAGTAGTCTGCTTATTTTTTATTTAATGCTGTCGGTGAACAAAAGCTGCTTTTTACAAGCTGGTCGTAGACACGACTGAATATCCAAGGATACGAAAGGATGAGCCCATTATTTATTTTATCACCGCCAGAAAACCCAACAGGTACTGATGAGCTCGCTCTGCAGACAGCGCAGGCACAGAGACAGTCAAAGAACAATGAAGGAGCAAGAATTTGTAAAAACTCCATTTCGTTGACGAGGAAAGAAAGTGTACGTTTTATTGCAAGACCTGCCGGGGAACTTTGTTCGTCTGGCGACGTCAGCTGTTGAAAGTGCCAATGCATGTTGGATGAAATGAAGTCATTTATTTGTGCGGCTCGGGCGTTTTGTGCCCAAAAGTAAAATGCCAAATCACACGTCTCCCTAGTTTCTCTATCTAGAACAATGAATTAAGTCAGACAGAGCTCCTGCTACTCGTAACAGCCGGAACGTAATGCGCACTAATGACTTCAGGTGATGAAGAAAATTAGTTTGGATTTCTCCTACGAAGCGACATTTTGGAAGGAGTGGAGAACGACAGAATAAATCCTGACAGATCTCATCCCGGCTATGTTCCAAGAAGACGGCGTACGGTGTACCCCAAGTGTTCGAGAGGGCAGGTAACCTGCACAGGGATCTCGAGCGTTCTTTGTTTGCTTGTTTGTTTAATCTTTCAAGGAAGGGAGGGGTTAGAAAAAGACTCTTTCTGATCACGATTCCACGTCTCCATCGAATCTTCTCAGGGCTACGTTGGGCAACTCTGCCACAGCACCAATAATTTCTAGTCCGTGAGGTCGCAGCTTTCTAAAAAGGTGGACTACCGGTGTCCCTGGAAATTACGAACGTGAATCCGACTTTACAGGACGAATCTTGCTCTGCCTTGACATAACCCATCCCTTATCATCATTACCAAGAGGCTACTATGCCCGGACCTGCTGCTGCCTTCATACTTGCTTTCCGGGCTTGTTTTTTTTAAATTGTTTCTAACCCTAATAAGTTTTAAAAACTCTTCGGGTTTTAAAGATAATAATATTATTATTGTTGCTACTACTAGACTAGTAGACCCTACTCACGGAGTAGAGTATTAGTCTAGTACTACTCCAAGTAGACCTATTATTATTATTTACTTATTATTGATGGAAACAATACACAATAGAGTAGGCTTCAACAAACAACAAGCTAATATTATAATAATAATAATAATGCAGCCAACAGAGCTGGCAGTAGCAGCCTGTGTTACACCAGATAGTAAGGCGACGAGTAAAGCCAAGTCGAGACGAGAAGTTCTACTACTAGAAGGAACAAACGCAGCTCGTGCAAGCGATGAGAGCACACCTTCTCGTTCCTGCAGGAGCAAGCGAGCGTTGAATGCAGCCATCGAGAAGGCAGGAGCGGATGATTCTGACGACGACATCTCAGTCTCATCTGCTTGCAGTATTCGACGGAATCACGGACGCTGGGGTAACGATCCGATAGATGTGCCCTGGCACGGTTGTGTTTGCGGCCAGGTACACGAACGACCTACTAAAGTATTTTGGATTCAATGTGATGTTGTGCACTGTCAGGCGTGGTATAATGTAGCATCGGATTGCATCGATGGTCTTACAGCCGAACAAGTCGAAGCAGATCCCAACATGATCTGGATCTGTCGCTCTTGCAACAACCAGCAGCAGGAAGAGTCGCAACATGCTCTTACAATGTTCTTACATTTACCACCCGAACTATGGATGCGCATCCTCGAGTGGACGGCGTCACCGACCTTTCGTGCGGCCGTTCTCTGTCACCAAATAGCACCTCTCAACAAGAGAACCAAGCACTTTGTTTTGGGAAGAAATACGAGCAACGGTTGTGCTGGGTCGAAAGAACTGTGGAACCTATTGCTCCAAAGGGATTACCACCACCACCACCAGCAGCAGCAGCAGCAGCAGCACATGCACTGTTCGCTGTCAAAAGTAGAGTACAGTCGCAATGGCAGTGGAAATGGAAATGGAAATGGGAGTGTTCGAATTTCAAAACGACAGCGACGCATTTCGGTTAGACTCTCGCCGCCGACTAGCACTACTGCTCAAAGACATCCTCGATTGCTCGTCGAAGAACAGCATCTTGCCATGCTCGGGAGAACCGAAGAAGCCTACCATAGAATTGAAACTCTAGCGGATCCGTTTAAGACAACTGCATCGCTATCGTCATCTTTGGATGTAGAAAGTCCTGTTTCAACATTAACGACAACAGCAGCAGCAGCAGCACTGACGCTCGCTCGACTCAGATCCATTCTACAACAGAATGCTCCACTGAACATTAATCGCGTGTCTCCATTTTCAGGACGTACCATGCTCCAGGTGGTGTGTGCCAGCGAAATGTCCGAACGGAATCTGGTAGAATGCGTTCGATTTCTCGTAAAACATCATCACCATTACCATCACCAAGCTCACGATGAGCACTACTACAACTACCGGGTAGATCCCAATATTTGTTCTACTCAAGAGGCACCGTACGTTGATCGACCTGCACTGTATTTTGCGATTGCTCGTGTCATGCCATCGCTGGTACGTGTTCTTATTGTTGAAGCGGGAGCCCAATTAAATGTTCGAATTAGTGGCCGTGTTCGTCGTACCTTTGACAATGGTCGCCATTTGGTGTTGCACGATGCAACACCCCTCCAATACGCGCAAGCACTGTGGAGGGTTGAAGTTGAGGAGGACAAGGTTGTATCTCCCTACTGGACCAAGAAATTGAAGAACGTTATTCAAGTGCTACTACAACTACAGAAAAAATAATGAGTGGTTGAGTTGTTAGCAGTGTCTTATCACACTAATACCATGACTAGGAGCAACATTTATTTATACTGCGCGGAAAATAACAACATATGCTGCCAGACTAGCTACACGGCGGGGTCGTAGGTCCAGCCATTAGAGTACTACGTAGTAAGAACAGTACCGGGTAGCTAGCTAGTCTTCTTCTAAGCTACTAGCTAGATCGTATTTGAAATGACGTCATATCTGTATTTTTTCACGATTCTTAATCAAGTACTCACTACTAAAGTCATCATCAGAATCAACACTACTACTAGCTACCAGGTAGCTAGTACAGTACCTGGTAGTAGATACTACCACCAGCTGTCATCCAAGTCTTGTGAATGGCAGTCTTGTAGCAGAACAACTTTAATTAAATTTGATGTTTCCGCTTTGAAAGGAGGGATGGTCTTCCTCATCTTAAGTACCTTTGCTTTTCCCACCAGAAAAACGGAATCACAGGAAAGAGAGAGAGAGAGAGAGAGAGCAGAGGTTATGTACTGTACTAGTAGCTAGTAATCTGTTGAGTCTGCGCAACAGAAACTACACTAAAACTCAAACACGGCGAAGATTTTTGACATTTGACATTATTAGTGAAAGAAATATAAAGAACAACTAAATCAAAAACGAAATCCAAATCAACAACAACTCAGAACGTCCTCAAGCTACTTGCCCATCTTTGGTAAAGCACAGCTAAGCTCACTAACTCTCTCACTCACATCTAGCCAATCAACAAAATAGAAGAGGCAAATAATAATGATATCCGTACATTCTGGATCGATTCGAGAACGTGATCGAATCCGTTGGTTTCATCGACTGTTATTGTTTGCACTGAGTCTTGTCGTAACGTTCTGGTCTGCACGGTGGTTACGATGGACAATCCAACAACAACAACAACAACAAGAAAAAGACTTGCACGC
>Ga0210025_1001689_pt1 | contig 23250 bp, 13 predicted proteins | sample CryGeyme20150102_FD_183989 | JGI IMG/M metagenome (GOLD analysis project Ga0210025, IMG submission 183989) | Groundwater microbial communities from Crystal Geyser aquifers in Utah, USA - Crystal Geyser metaG 2015-0102 (SPAdes) (version 2) | ecosystem: Environmental > Aquatic > Deep subsurface >... | reverse complement strand
CTGCTTTGAGGTGGCTGTTCTCCATCAGGCTCGTCAGAATGAATCGCTTGCTGCGTAGGTCTTCTGCAGGGTGTGTAAAGTAGTCGTCACCACCAACGAAGTAGGTCACCCAGCCATCTTTCTCAACTATGCTGACGACCTCTCCAATTCTTTGCGCACCATCTGGGAAACCGGGGATAAATAGTTGTTTGTGCATACTGGCCTTCTGTAGGGAACTCAGGCCGCAAACTTTACCCCAACTTCAAAATTACTTTCGGATTTATGTGCCGTTGTAATTCCGGAAATCAACCAGGGCTCTCCTAGTGCGGATCAGGAAATCTGAAGTTAAAAGCCGCTGATTTCAATACAGCATCGCTCCTCGGCTTTACTGAGCAGCATTGCTCAACCAATCACCAAACTATGAAGGAGACTTTACGTGCTTGGTGTGTAGATCAAGGGCTGGATGCTGTTGTTAGCATCAACCGGGGCCCTGACGAGGTAGTAATTATTTACCCCGCTGACGACCTCAAAATAGTCGATACGGTTTCTTTGTAAATGGCGTTCTCGCTTTGGCACTGGGCAATTCAGTGCACATGGCGATGCCTTCGGCCCATGCTCTATGCTTTGCACGGAGCCAATTTTCACAACACGTCCTAAATTGTCGCCGCCCGTGCGGGTAACGATCACTATCGCAAACAGCTGTTGAATGCAGCTCTTGGGAAAGTCACAAGTGACATCCCCGCCGGATGGCATCCCCTATGTAGAACGATAACGCAAGCGTCGTCGTATCGGTCCAGCTAAAACTGTCGCGCCAGTCACTTCGCTTTGTTGCACGCCAGTTTCGGCCGCTGTTCCTCTGATACCAACAACCAAAACGAACCGTCTAGCCCGGCCCCCCACCAAACGCCCAATCAGTTATGCCGGGGATTTGGTGGGGGTGATAAAGACAACGGGCCAGACAGTCCGTTTTTTAACGTCCAAAAGGCAACCCCTCCCGTCCCCAAAGGGGATGCGCCAGGTCAGAGCGAGAGGGTGATTTGTTAAGCCCTCCAAACCAACCAAAGGGGCTTTTCATGGACATCAATCAAATCATCACTGACAAAATCATTAATCTTTTGGAGCGTGGCACCGTCAAAACCGGCGCACGCTGGGCAGGCAGCAATACAACCGGATTGCCGGTCAATGCCAAGACAGGCGAGCGGTATCACGGAATCAATGTATTGGTACTTTGGGCGGAGATGGCTGATAAATCCTATGCGTCAAGCCGATGGCTGACCTATAAACAAGCCGCTGACATGGGCGCAAACGTGCGAAAGGGTGAAAAATCGGTCATGTGCGTCTATTACAAGACGATAGGCAAGCGTGACGAAGCTAAAGCGGCGGATGAGCAGGAGACATATTTCATGGCCAAACCTTTTTGGCTATTCAACGTGGCACAGATTGACAGTCTGCGTGCTGACTTGACAGCCATAGACAGCGCGACAGCCGCTAAATCATTTAACCCCCACCAGGAAGCGGAGCAGCTTTTACTCAACAGCAAGGCGTCGATTCACTACGGTTTCGATAGTGCCTACTACTCACCCAGTGCGGACAAAATATGCCTACCCGCAAGGGAGCGGTTTACTACGGAGTCAAATTTTTATGCCACTGCTTTGCATGAATTGACACACTGGACAGGGAGCGAATCCCGCTTGAATCGCAGCTTTGGGAAGCGGTTCGGTGACGACGCATACGCTTTTGAGGAACTTGTCGCTGAATTGGGCGCTGCTTTCACCGTTGGGCAACTGGGCATGATTGATGCGACGATTGAAGCCCATGCAGACTATATACAGAGCTGGATCAAAGTCTTGAAAAATGACAAGAAAGCAATTTTTACTGCTGCTAGTCAGGCAGCGAAAGCCTCAGACTTCATTCTGCGCCGGTCATCCAGTGCCGCCATTCACTGACAAGTGAGCGGCCTTCAAAGTCCTCGGAACACCGGGGCGTTCAATCAAGCCCTTGGGGGAATGCCTTCGCGAATCCCCCGCCGCTGGGCATCCCCCTCAGCAGCCCTCAAAAATGGCAGTTTCCCCCACCAAACCCAAACATGCCCGTCCGGGCATAAACACGGCTCTGGCAGGCGCAACACCCCTTTGCCGTATGGCTTATCCCAATACCTGGCCAACACGCATGGTGATGGCCTGGGGATTGCTCGCGCCTTTATTTCCGTTGGGAAATAGGCCTCTCGCCTTCGGTAAGATGCGCCTAAGGAGCGTCAGCGATTGATAGAGTCTCCGTGATACCAATAAAGAAGGGGAGTTCATGGATGTTTTTGACCTGAGGAAGCAGGTAGTTGACGACTACGCCAGTTTTGCGCGCTCATTCACCCAAATACGCGCCGCCGACTTGAAGGCCCAGATTGACGCCATCTATGCGCAAGACAAGTTCTGGCCTGAGCCGTTGCTTCAAATCACTCCGTACTATGAGCCCGGTGGCAACGTGGATGCCCTGGCTGCCGATGGCTCCATAGACCCCACCACCGCTCAAATCTTCCGGGTTCCCGCTGCCCCTGAGCAGCCGCTCAACCTCTACACCCACCAAGTCCAAGCCCTGACCGCCGCTAATCAGGGGCGAAGCTACGTTGTGACCACTGGCACGGGATCTGGCAAATCGCTTTGCTTCTTCATACCGGTCATTGACGCCATCCTGCGCGCCAAAAAGACCGACAACACCAAGCGCACGCGCGCCATCATCGTGTACCCGATGAACGCGCTGGCCAACAGCCAGATGGAGGAGCTGGACAAGTTTCTCAAACACCTGGCCCCCGCACAGCCCATCACTTTCGCGCGCTATACCGGCCAAGAGGGTGACGAAGCCCGCCGCGATGTAGCATCGAACCCGCCAGACATCTTGCTGACCAACTTCATGATGCTGGAATACCTGATGACGCGTCAGGATGAGACAGATCGGAAGGTCATCGGCCACTGCCAAAATTTGCAGTTCTTGGTACTTGACGAGCTGCACACCTACCGTGGCCGCCAGGGTGCCGACGTTGCACTGTTGGTGCGCCGCATCCGGGCCTTGCTGGCCCCCAGCGGATTGCGGTGCATCGGTACATCCGCCACTATGGCCAGCGGTTCTGACGAAGACCGCCGTTCTGCTGTGGCAACCGTCGCCAGCAAGCTGTTTGGCACGGCTGTGCTGCCGTCTGATGTAATTGGCGAGACATTGATTCGGGCCACATCACCCGAATTGCATGCAGGCACGGTGTTGGGGCCGCTAGTGGATGTGGTCAACACTGGCGTATCCGCCACCATTACCGACGCCGAGCTGGCAGTGCACCCGCTCGCAATCTGGATTGAAACCCGCCTTGGCATCACCTGGGAAGGTGCCAAATGGGTGCGTGCCAGGCCGCAAACGCTGCAAACCGCCACCAAATGGCTTTCAGAAGACACCGGGCAGCCGTTGGACAAATGCGCTGATCTGTTGCGCAACTTCCTGCTGATTTCCTCCATGGCCGAGGAAGACCGCTTGGCGGGTCACAACAGTGGCAAGCGCGGCTTCTTTGCCTTCAAACTGCACCAGTTCATATCCGGTGCCGGTGCCGCATATGCCACCCTTGACCCTGCGGGCACGCGCACGGTAACCGTTAACGCGCAGCAGTATCTGCCAAGTGCCCCTGAAAAGCGGCTCTACCCCGTTCACTTCTGCCGCGATTGCGGGCAGGAGTACCACCCAGTTTTCTTGCAGCAAGATGGTGGCTATGTGGTGCTACCGCGTGAAATCGACGACGTGCCACCCAAATTGGACCGCGATGCCGAAGAGCAAGCGCCTGACCGACCGCGTTACGGCTTTCTGATGCCTGAGCCCCCCGATGGGTCACTGGATTTTTCCGGGAACGACGAGGACTATCCTGACTCTTGGCTGGAAGAAGACAAGCACGGCACCATTCGCCTCAAAGCGGATGCCCGCAAGAACCGGTCTGAGCGCGTTGCAGTTGATCCCACGGGCCGTGTTGGCGCTGGTGCCTATGCGTGGTTCATGCCAGGCAAGTTCCGCTTTTGCTTGGTCTGCAAGGCAGTCCATTCCGCCCAAGGCAAAGACAACAACCGCCTTGCCGCGCTCTCTTCCGAAGGGCGCTCTTCGGCCACCACGCTGTTGACCCATTCGGTATTGCGCTGGATGCACTCGCAGGAGTCCATTCCTGCAAACCGGCGCAAGATGCTGGCGTTCAGTGACAACCGCCAAGACGCTGCATTGCAGGCCGGGCACTTTAACGACTTCCTGTTCGTCAGCCTGTTCCGCTCGGCATTCCTTGGTGCAGTGCGCGCAGCGGGGCCGGACGGGTTATCAGCCGACCGGCTAGGGCAGGCCGTCTTCAAATCCTTGGGCTTCGACCGGCCCGGCGCGCAGGGACTGCGTGATGAATGGTTGATGGACCCCGAGCTGGAAGGTGCCAACTTCATCAACGCTCAGAAGGCGATGCGGCAGGTGTTGGCCTATCGCGCGTGGTTTGACCAGCGCAAGGGCTGGCGCTACACCAACCCCAATCTTGAACAATTGGCATTGGTGCGGGTGGAATACGTGGGTCTGGAAGACTTGTGCGCCAACGAGGCCCGCTTTGCCGATGCGCCGCAGTTACTCAAAGGTGCATCACCGCAGGTGCGCATGAATGTCTACCGCATCATTCTGGATGCCATGCGCCAAGCCCTTGCGCTAGACCCGGAAGTGCTGGACCCGTCCGAGCAAGACACGTTGCGGGGGCGCTCCATCAACACGTTGCGTGCACCTTGGGGGTTTGGTCGTGAAGAGCAGATGCGCACTGCACGCTACCTGATGCTGTCGCCACCCGCCCGACGCGACAACTCGATGGCCGACGAAGACAAGCTCTTGCGTGCCGGTTTCCTGTCCGGCATTGGCCGCAAATTGCGCAAGCCAGATCTGTGGGGTGGACGCACCGAAGCACGCCAGCTCAGGCATGGTGACTACCAAATGTTGCTCAGCCACATGCTGCGCGCTGCGGCCAAAGCCGGTTTGGTGGCGGAGGTTCCCACCCCGTTTGGTACGTCCTTGGGATGGCACCTCAAAAATGCCTGCATTGAGTTCCACGTGGGCACCGGACGGCCAGCCCGTGGTGGCATGGATAACGCCTTTTACAAGGCGCTGTACGAGAACCTGGCCGCTGCCATCAACTCGGACTATCACTACTTCGGTTTTGAAGCCCGTGAGCACACCGCCCAAGTGGACAAAGACCGCCGCGAGGCGCGTGAAATGCGCTTCCGCTTTGGTGACGAAGACCAACAGCGCTTGGCCACTAATGCGCGGCAGCTTGCCGAACTGGGAGAGCGTGGCCGATTCCTGCCGGTGCTGTTCTGCTCCCCCACCATGGAGCTAGGCGTGGACATCTCCGCGCTAAACACGGTGTACCTGCGCAACATGCCGCCCACACCTGCCAACTATGCCCAGCGCAGTGGCCGTGCCGGTCGCAGCGGCATGCCTGCGCTGGTGCTCACGTACTGCGCTGCACGCAGTCCGCATGACCAGTATTTCTTTGCCGACCCACCGGCTATGGTGCATGGCGAAGTTCGTGCCCCTACGCTGGACTTGGGCAATGAAGAGCTGGTGCGCAGCCACTTGCAAGCAGTGTGGCTTGCCGCTACAAATGCGCCCCTCAGTGCAGCAATCTCCGAGATAGTGGAGCCCAACGAACAGAAGGACTTGCCGCTATACGAGACGGTTGTCACCGCGTTGTCCGATCCTGCAACGCCGCCCGTAGCCGCGCAGCGTATCAAGCAGGTGTTGGCATTGCTGACGGATGACCTCACGCCAGAGGACGCACCGTGGTTCAAAGGTATTGATGCACTCACTGCCGATATCGTGGACAAAGCCGTCACCCGTTTTGACGATGCATTCGACAGGTGGCGTGAGCTGTTCCGCAGCGCAGCCCGCCAGCGAGACCAGTCTCGCCGCACCATGGACACGCATAACCTTCCGCAGCGTGAGCGCGATTCCGCGCGTGTCTTGCACGCCCAGGCGATTGACCAACTCAACCTGTTGCAGCGTGGCTCGGAGAGTCTGTCCAGTGACTTCTACACTTATCGCTATCTAGCCACTGAGGCATTCCTGCCTGGCTACAACTTCCCACGCCTGCCGTTGACAGCCTTTATTCCTGGCAGTGGCGAGCGGGGTACCAAGGGTGCCTATTTGCAGCGCCCCCGGTTCCTGGCGTTGTCCGAATTCGGCCCCCGCAGTTTGGTCTATCACGAAGGTCGCGCTTACCGCGTCACTGCCGCACAGCTCTCCACCCGTGGCGAAGGTGCCGTGCCTGGCGGCCTACTGAACACCGATACCGCTGTGATCTGCCGCAGTTGCGGCGGTGCCCATTTCCGTTCGGACCCGGCAGACAAAGGCCGCAGCCATTGCCGTGCCTGTGGCGCTTTGCTGATGGACAATAGCGACATGGTGCTCAACCTGTACCGCATTGAAAACGTCCGCACTTCACCCGCCGAGCGCATCACTGTCAACGACGAAGAGCGCCAGCGCCAAGGGTTTGACCTGCAAACCATCTTCCGATGGGCTCGCCGCGAGGGTGGTCAGCAAGATGTGCGTGTGGTGCGTGCCCAAGATGCCGAAGGCTCTGTGGCTACGCTTCGCTACGGTCCGGGTGCTGAAATCAGCCGTTTGAACAAAGGCCTGCGCCGCCGTGCCGACCCGACCCAGCACGGCTTCATGGTCAATCCTCTCAACGGGTCTTGGGCCAAGATGGATGAGGATGACGGTCGTGAACCCGACCCCACCGTTACACCAAATCAACCCATCGTTCCCTGGGTGATGGACCGTAAAAATGCGCTGTTGTTTCAGCTTGTCGAGGATGGTGCTTCCGAGGTGACCATTGCCACGCTGCAATACGCCATCAAGCGTGGCGTAGAAGCTGTCTATCAATTGGAAGAGTCCGAATTGCTGGCCGAGCCCTTGCCAGACCGCAAGACGCGCAAGGGTGTGCTGCTTTACGAGGCAACCGAAGGTGGCGCAGGGGTTTTGACCCGTTTGGTTCATGACGACAACGCGCTCGCCAACGTGGCTCGCGCGGCATTGAAGGTCATGCACTTCGACATTCCACCCGTTGGACAACCACTCCCGGCGGTTGACGATCTGCATGATGTGGCAGGCACCCAGTGTGTTGCGGGCTGCTACCGCTGTGTACTGTCCTATTACAACCAGCCAGACCACCCGGTCATTGACCGTCGTGATGCTGCGGCCCGCGCTCTGTTGCTGCGACTGGCAGCGGTGCGTACCCATTTGATGCCCGCGTCCGATGAGCCAGCAAGCGCAACAGAGACGGATGTCGCACCAGCGGATGCAAGTGGCGTGGCAGCCGCGTCAGTTGCCGCAAGTGTGCCGAGTCAAGGTGGGTTCAGCGCCGCAGCTTATGGCCTGCCTGAGCCCACTGCGACGGGCAAGCCCATTGACAATACCGAGGTGTTGGCGCTCTGGCGTGGCCAGCGTGTTGCCTTGGTGGCTTACACCGTTGATCCCGCCCCGTTGCGTGACCGGGGGCTTGAAGTATTCGTGTGGCCTGCGGATGACGCGCAGACCCAAGCCGCTGTGGTTGCACAGTTGGCCCAAAAACTATCCTAAGGATTCGTACCGATGAGTGCTGTGATGTCTGAGCCTTTGGGCTCGCACTTCCCCCCTGGGGCCTTGGTGCGCGCCCGTGGCCGTGAATGGATAGTTCTGCCTGGCAGCAGTCCTGACCGGTTGCGCTTGCGCCCCCTATCTGGCAGTGAGGCGGATGTGGCCGTTGTCTCCCCTCGCTTGGAAGCTGTGCACGACCCCGTGGTGGCTGCCAACTTCCCGCCGCCATCGGTTGCGCAGGCTGCAAGCCATGAAGACGCGTTATTGCTGCGCGATGCCTTGCTGATGTCCTTGCGCCGAGGCGCTGGCCCCTTCCGGAGCTTTGGCCACCTGGCATTCCAGCCGCGCGCCTACCAGTTGGTGCCCCTCTTGATGGCGCTCAAACAGGAAGTCGTGCGCCTCCTGATTGCCGACGACGTGGGTATCGGCAAAACCATCGAAGCAGGCATGATTGCCCGCGAACTGATGGACCGTGGCGAGATAAAGCGCTTTGCGGTGCTGTGCCCACCCCACCTGGTAGAGCAGTGGGTGCAGGAGCTGGACGAGCGGTTTCACATCAAGGCGGTGGCCGTTACTGCTGCCAGCGCAGTCCGCTTGGAGCGTGGTTTGCCAATCACTGACAACATATTCACGGTGCACCCGCACACCGTGGTGAGTCTGGACTTCATCAAGAGTGACCGCCGCCGTGGCGACTTCGCCACCCGTTGCCCCGAATTGGTGATCGTGGATGAAGCGCACACCTGCGCAGGCAATGGCGCTGGCCGCCATCAACGTTACGACTTGCTGCGACTACTGGCTGCGGATGCCGAGCGACACATGCTGTTTCTCACGGCCACTCCGCATTCCGGCGATGAGGCCAGTTTCAACAACTTGCTGGGCCTCTTGCACCCTGACTTCTTGCAGCTTGCCACCCTGGCTGGCACCGCCCGTGACGCACTGCGCGCCCGACTGGCGCTGCACTTTGTTCAACGCAGACGGCCCGACATTGCAGAGTGGAACGACGAGGGCGTGTTCCCACGCCGCGAAACTTCAGACTTGCCCTATTCGCTGGACGGTGCATGGGCGCATTTTTTCGACTCGGTGTTGGACTATTGCTCCGAGGTGGTTGAGCGTGCGGGCACTGACCAGCGTCGCCAGCGCCTCAATTTCTGGGGCACCTTGGCGCTGATGCGCAGCGCGGCCAGCAGCCCTGCGGCAGCATTGCAGTCCCTGCGCACGCGCATGTCCAACCAGATCACCGATGCCGACGAAGAGGCTTTGCGTGACCGCGTGTTTGACGGCGCAGAAGATGCCATGCCGGATGATGATGCCGAGCTACCCGCAGACAACGCCGAGCCCGCGCTGGCAGACCTGATTACCCAAGCCCAGCGCCTGGCCGCTGATGGTAGCGACCCCAAGTTGGTGGCCCTGCGCAATCACCTTGAAAAAGACTTACTCAAACCCGGTTTTGCTCCGGTGGTTTTCTGCCGCTACATTGCCACCGCGCACTACCTGTACGAGCACCTCAAAAACCGTTACCCCGGTGTCGCGGTGGGCATTGTTACTGGCGAGCTGGCCCCCGAAGAGCGCAAGGCCGCTGTGATGGCATTGGGGGAGGCTGACCGCCCGATGCTGATTGCCACAGACTGCATGTCCGAAGGTATCAACCTTCAAGAGCATTTCAGCGCCGTGGTGCACTATGACCTGAGCTGGAACCCCACACGTCACGAGCAGCGTGAAGGCCGGGTAGACCGGTTTGGCCAAGAGCGCCGTGTGGTGCGCGCCACGCTGATGTATGGCCGCAATAACCCGGTGGATGCCGTGGTGCTGCGCGTCATTCTGCGCAAGTCCAAGAAAATAAAGGAAGAGCTGGGCGTGTCGGTGCCCTTGCCAGATGACGACCATTCACTGACCCAGGCGTTGATGCATGCAGTGTTGTGCGCGCGTCGCAACAAGAACTTGGAGCTGTTCGACTTTGAAGATCTGCCAGAAGTCAAACAGATGGACGTGGCTTGGACCGACATTGCAGAGCGCGCCAAGCGCAACCGTGCCGTGTTTGCCCAGAACCGTATCAAGCCCGAGGAAGTGCTACCCGAGTGGAAGAAGATGCAAGCCGCCTTGGGTAACCCGGAAGACGTGCAGCGTTTTGCCCGCCGGGCCTTGCGCAGATTGGGTTCCGCATTGGAGCCACGCAGCGCTCAGGCAGATCGTGGCTGGCGCACGCCGCTTGCTGCTTTGCCGGAAGACCTGCGAGAGCGCCTGATTGGCGAGGGTTTACAAGGCGTGGTTGGCCTCAGTTTTACTGTGCCGCCACCCGTCGGCACCCGCTTTGTCCACCGCAGCCATCCGCTGATCAGCACGTTGGCAGAAGGACTGTTGGAGCGCACGCTAGCCGAAGCCGGGCTGGATGCCGACCCTGGCAATAGCGATGCCGCCATGTTGGGCCGCACTGGATGCTGGGTCAGCTCTGCCGTTACGGTGCAGACGACGATTTTGTTGCTGCGCCTTCGCCACCAATTGAGCAGCGTGGATGCGCGTGGCGGCGACACCCTGCTGGTGGAAGAAGCCGCAGCCGTGGCACTTTGTTCCGCCGATGGTGGCCAGCGGTTCGATATCACTGCTGGTGACGATCCGCTGAACTGGCTCGCTGCCCCACCTGCCGAAACCTTGGATGACCGAGCGAGAGAAGCCCGTGTGATGAGCGCCCTGGGCCAATGGGCGCAGTGGCAGCCTACTTTGGAAGCCTTTGCCCGTGAGCGTGCGAATGCCTTGTTGGCAGACCACCGCCGCGTGCGCGAAGCCGCCCGGTCGCGTGGTCGCTATGAGGTGACCCCGTTGCTGCCGGTGGACGTGATTGGTGTATTTGTGTTGCTGCCCCCACTGGATATCTGAGCCATGCCGCAGAACTCATCTTCATTGAACACCGACACTCTCTCTATTGAGGGTGGTCTTTTCACAGCCGAGTGGTTAGGCAAGGTTGCCTCCCAACAAGCTCCGGTTCAGTCTGACGTTGACTACGCTGTGCGCGCAGGCTTCAACGTGCGCGAGGAGATCGGCCTGGCCTGGCGCTCTGCACAGAGCCTGTGGCGGCAGTTCGACCAAGCACGCAATCTTCCTGGCCACGATGCCTGGGGCATCACCCAGCAGTGGTCCACAGAGCTTTTGCGCCAATGCTTTGCGTTTCAGCTCACACAGCACACCGCCCCCGTGGTGGTGGACGAGCGCAATTACCCCGTGCTGCACAGCGCCTTGAATGGCCGGGTACCCGTCGTCGTGTCACCGCATAACGAAGCCAAGGCGCTGGACACCGCCCATGACCGCTTGGGCGACAACTCCGGCGAGCGCGTGCGCCGCCGAAGTGCCTTTGGCCTACTGCAAGAGAGCCTAAACGCCATGCCCGACGCGTTGTGGGGAGTGGCCATCAACGGTTTGCAACTCCGCATTGCGCGTGACAACGCCAGCTTGACCCGACCAGCGTGGGTGGAAGTTGACTTGGAGCGCTTGTTCACCGAAGACCGTTACGCTGACTTTTCGGTGCTGTGGCTGTTGCTGCATGCCAGCCGTTTTGGTGCCCTGGGTGCTGCCTCGGTGGACTGTGCTTTGGAGCAGTGGCGCAATGCCTGCCGAGAACAAGGCACCCGCGCCCGCGAAACGCTGCGGGTGGGTGTAGAGCAGGCACTGCTGACGCTGGGCCAAGGCTTTGTAAGCCATCCAGCGAATACCGCGCTGCGCGAGGCCCTGGCCACCGGCAAATTGAGCCCGCAGGACTACCTTCGGGAGTTGCTGCGGCTTGTGTACCGTCAAATCTTTCTGTTGACCGTGGAAGAGCGACAGATTCTGCACCGCACTGACGCCGACGCCGATGCTGTGGCACTTTATTCCGATGGGTATAGCCTGCGCCGTTTGCGCGAACGATCTGTGCGCCGCAGCGCCCATGACCGCCACAGCGATTTGTGGCAAGCCATGAAGCAGGTGTGGCAAGGGCTATCTGTTGGCGAACCGCTACTGGCACTGCCGCCATTGGGTGGCTTGTTTGAAACCACGCAGTGCCCCACGCTGGATGCTTGCCGCCTGGAAAACAGGCACTTGCTACTGGCGCTGTTCAATCTGGCTTGGCTGCGCGAAAGCGCCAATGCCCCGCTGACTCGCGTCAATTGGCGCGACATGGGGCCAGAAGAGTTGGGAAGCATTTACGAAAGCTTGCTGGAACTGGTGCCGCAGCTTAGCAATGAACATCGACAGTTCAGCTTCCACACGGGTGCTGCTACGCGTGGCAATGCGCGCAAAACGACGGGCAGCTACTACACGCACGATTCGTTAGTGCAAGAGCAGCTTGACTCAGCTCTTGAACCAGTTATCTCCGCCACTTTGGCAGCCCACCCATTAGGCGAAGATGCTGTGCAAGCATTGCTAACCATCAGTGTGATCGACCCCGCGTGTGGCAGCGGCCACTTTTTGCTGGCAGCCGCTCGCCGCATTGCCGGACACTTGGCACGTATACGCGTCCAAATGCGCGATCTATTGATTGGCCACGGTGGTCAGCCGACGCCAGATGACTACCGGCACGCTTTGCGTGATGTGGTCACCCATTGCGTCTATGGCGTTGACATGAACCCTATGGCGTTGGAGCTGGCTCGCATGGCTCTGTGGTTGGAAGCTTATACACCAGACGTACCGCTCGGTTTTATCGACCACCACTTTCAACTGGGTAATGCATTGTTGGGGGTTATGGACCCCAAGATCTTGTTGGACGGCGTGCCGGACGAGGCATACAAGGAGCTAACGGGTGACAACAATGCCTTGTGCCGCGACCTTAAACGCCGCAACCGAACCGAACGCATCGGATTGCAGCGCATGCGAGCCGCTGACAGTTTTAGTCAAAGCTTACAGTCCATGGATTTGGCGGCTACCGCCTTGCCGTTGCAGCAGTTGGATGTCTTGCCAGATGCCACACTGGCCGACATTGCCTTAAAGCGGCTCGCATACGAGGCTTTGCAGCAGGGTTCAGCCGATGGCGGACTGGCGCTGGCGTTACACCTTTATTGCGCAGCCTACCTATTGCCAAAAACTGGCACCAGTGAAGATGTCACCACTGTACCCACTACGCAAGACGTGATGAATGCGCTACTGGGACAACCCGTTTTGGCCCGCAAGAAAGAGGCCGCATTGCAACTTTCCAGGCGTACGCCCCTGTTGCATTGGAAACTGGGTTTTGCACAGATTTTTGCTCGGGGTGGCTTCACGGTGATATTGGCCAATCCGCCCTGGGAGCGCATGAAGCTGCAAGAGGAGGAGTATTTTGCAGAGCGCGCCCCGGCGGTGGCTGGGGCCAGGAACAAAGCTGAGCGGGAGCGGGCCATAGAGGAACTTTCAAGTCAATCGGTGGGCAGCCCAGAGCGACGGGTATTTGACGACTTCATCGCCGCCAAGCAGACTGCTGAGGCGGGAAGTGTGTTTTGCCATGGCCCACGCTATCCACTTACTGGCACAGGCGATGTCAACACGTACGCGCTATTTGCAGAAACCGCTTTGCAAATACTCCACCCGCAAGGACGTGCTGGATTGGTGCTCCCGAGCGGTATTGCCACGGATGACTCCACCAGTGCATTTTTCGGTGAGATCAGTAAGGGACGTATTGTTCAGCTAATTGATTTCGAAAACCGGGAGAGGATTTTTCAGGCAGTGGACTCACGCATGAAGTTCTGCTTGTTGACCATTGGCGCTGCAAGCGAAGCAAAGTTTGCTTTCTTTCTTACGAACACTAAACAACTCAAAGACCCACGCCGCAGCTTTACATTGAGTGCCGAAGACATTGCCAGACTCAATCCCAATACTCGAACTTGCCCGGTGTTCCGCAGCCAAAAGGATGCTGAAATTACCAGCGGTATCTACCAAAGGGTGCCGGTGCTGTGGGATGAGAGCAAGTCAGATGGCAATCCTTGGGGCATTAAGTTCATGACGATGTTCCACATGTCTGCTGACAGTGGCCTGTTTCGTGATATCCGTCGGCGTAGTGAACTGACTGATCCTGTGCCACTTTACGAACCAAAACTCATTTATTTTTTTGATCACAGGTATTCGAGTTTTGAAGATTGCAGCGATGCACAAATATCAAATGGCATCGCTAACGACTTCACGTCGAATGAAAAAATTTCTGGGAAGTCAATTACGCCTAGATACTGGATTGACAGGCTGGAGGTCGCCAATCGAACAGCTGACAAGTATGGGAAAGATCGGCACACACTTTCGTTTCGCGGCGTGACCTCAGTCACGAACGAAAGAACCATGATTTCAGCTTTCATTCCACTTTATGGAGCGCAACACAATCTCCAACTCATTCGGTCTCAGGGTGGTTTTCGACATGCAGGGTTGATTTGCGCCAACCTGAATTCAATAGTTCTGGATTTTGTTTGCAGAAACAAAATGGGGTCGTATCTTTCCCTGTTCTGTATCAAGCAGCTGCCGCTCATACCACCTACGAGATACTCGCCTAAGGATGCCGAGGAAATTCTTTCCCGCGTGGCGGAATTGACCTGCACAGATGCTGCTATGACAGAGCTGATTGAAGGCTTTGACATGTCCACGCCGGAGCGTGGTTTCTTTACATGGGATGATGATCGCCGACTGAGGATTAAGGCGGAATTGGATGCCATCTATGCTCGCATGTATGGGCTTTCCCGAGACGAATTGCGCTATATCCTTGATCCTACTGATGTAATGGGCGAGGATTACCCTAGCGAAACGTTCCGGGTTCTCAAAGACAAGGAAATCCGTCACCTTGGTGAATACCGTACACAACGCCTAGTTCTGGAAGCCTGGGATCGATTGGAGGCGGGGGAGTTTCTATGACCCAGCTCCCAATTGAACCTTCGTTGCCATTGTTGGTGCGACACCATGTGCGCAAGGCCGCACGGGAGGCAGGCTTTGATGTTTTGGAAGACATGCCCCAAGCTGTGTTGTGTCGCAGCAGCCATGCCCCGCTAGTTTGTGGTGCGTGGGCCAGTCAAGTGGGCGGGTTTATGGTATCGCTATCCATGCCCAGCGTGGTGGCGACGCTTGGTGTTGCGCACACAGCGGCTTCGCCTGCATCAATCCCTGCCGGGCTACCGCAGATGGCCGCTGTGTTTTCGATTGCGGACGCGCCAGCGTTGGAGCAGTTTCTGAACCAGGCTTGGAACTTGTCCCGTGCGTTACCCAATGCATTGGAGCGACGGTTTGAAAAGGCGATGCAGGAGATCGGCACCACCGAGCGTGAGGCAACCGTGAAGCAGCGTGTCGGGCAAGGGCTGTTCCGGGAAGGGTTAATGACACTTTGGGGCGGCAGGTGCGCCATAACGGGTTTGGACGTGCCTGAAATGTTGCGCGCCAGCCATGCCAAGCCATGGGCAGACAGCACCGACGCCGAGCGGCTTGACGTGTTCAACGGCCTGCTGCTGGCTGCGCATTGGGACGCTGCATTTGATGCCGGACTGGTTACCGTGGAGGCCAACGGAACATTGAAGGCCAGTCCGAGGCTACCGGCAAACGCATTGCAAATTTTAGGCGGTGCGACTGGCTTTGTCGCCATCACGATCAAGTTGCACCCGCAACATGCACCTTACTTGGAATGGCATCGCAGCGAGATTTTCAAAGGCGGTGACGAATGATGGGTTGTATTTGGGTGAAACATGATACCTGAGCGCTTTTGCACAGAGGTGCCGCAGCGGATGCGGCGGCTCTTAGATGCCATGTATCCGGTTGCCCATGAGGAAGACCTGACCACTAGTTTTACGCTCATGGTGGCGATGCCGCTGCTAATGATTCCCTTGGAGCGTACCGCTACAAAAGGGGGGGACCCTGCCAATGCAATTAGCGACGTGGACACCGCACAGCCATTGGTGCGGGCATTACGCCAGCTCAAACGTGGCTTGTTTTGGGAGGCATTCTTGCGTGACCCGAATCTACTGCACCGATGGCGGTTCACGGAAATCGCTAGACGGATTGACCATCCATCACAGTGGCGGGATTCACTAGACCGGCACCCTATGCGGCCTGGCGCTCGCAACGACATCAAAGAGCAGACTGTTGATAACGTGCTGATGACCCTGCGGCATGCACTGGCGCATGGCAATGTGGTGTATCTGAATGAGGAGGGTGACGAAACGCCTGGTAGGCGGGTTACCCACATGGCGTTCGTTGCGGATGGACGTGGCACAGATGCCTATCGCGTGGTGATAGTGGAAGAGTTGGCGTTCGTCGAATTTTTGAAAGCGTGGGTCGACTGGCTGTCCCGGTACAACATTGACAGTTCAATGCGGCGCGCAGCGTAAACGCACACTATTTGACGCGAAGCGTTTTCACTTCTTTGTTCATTCTCGCCTGCAGCGCCTTTACCGCAGAAGTTGTTATCACACCTACGTTCCCACCAGGTTTGAAAGTCAACTTCAAACTCTCATAAAGAATAGCGACCAAATCGGCTGCGTCTTCGTTGAACTTTGCAAGCAGCAATTCGCGAACGATTGCCGGCTCAACATCGTTTCCTATTGCCTTCCCGTCAAGCACGCTATTGGCTTCTCGGATGACAGCTTCCATTTTTTTCATTGCACTTAAAGATGCGAATGCGGCATCGATTGCCAGGCTCCTGAAATCGCTTTTTGCGATTTTCGATCTTGACGGAAAGGTGGTTGGCGCGAGCGTGTCCCCAGTCCAAAGATCAATAAATTCCTCTCTAAACATAAGCGGTTCAATTTCTGCCAAATCAAAAATGGTTTCGTAAGCGACATCCAGACCTTGATCGAGCATTTCGGAATCATGGGAAAAAGCACCTCGACCAAAGTCACTCAGTAGGTTGAAAAACTCCTTGCAACTGTTGGCCAGGCCTTTTTTTAGCAACTTGTGACGGACTGATTGATCGATAACTTCGATCGCAACGGCGAGTTGTCCGCTGGCAAAAGCGCTGCCCCGGTCTGAGTAGGTGCGCCATCTCGTCCAAGTTCTGGTGGGATCTACCCCTGCACCTGAGATGCTGGGGAGCATGGTCAAAAGAGTATTTTCAATCCTGCCAGTATGGCGCGATTGATTTGACCACTCAATTTCGAGACGCCGACACAGCAGAGAACCCACGGCTTTGAAGACTGCTCGGGTCGGTTCTCGCGAGAAGCAAACATCCCCTTTCATGCCGCGCTTTCCAGCAAATCAGCTATTTGAAGGCCGCTTGCTGTCCGAATATTTCCAAGTGCGGAAACAACAATGTGCTTGCTTGTAAATGACTTGTATGCGTTGTCCATCGGATGATTTTGCCATCGCCAAGGAGCAGGAAGAACTACACACCGGACGCAATCGCTGATTGACCCCAAAAGCTAAGCCCAGCACGGCTTAGCGGTCGATACGGCGGCGGTGGAAGGCGCATACAGAACGAAACAAATCAATGAAAACAAGGACTTAGCATGACAACCAAAATTCTCACGATCCGTATCCCAGCACCCGTCTACTCCGAGCTCTGCACGACCGCCGCCGAGCTCGGCGTGTCCGTCTCCGCACATGTGCGTCGCCTGATTGAGCAGGAACACCAGGCCGAGCAGATCACGCTTTTACGCACCGAGCTGCTTGCCAAGATGGATCAGATGTGTTCAGCAGTGCCCCCACCCGCAGCGCCTTCAGCATCGCTAAATGAAATATTACTGCTCTCCCGCGCAACCGCAGCCCACCTCAACCCCCAATTGGTGGCCCAGGTGCGTGCCAAGCTCTCCAATCAGCAGCCTGGAGCATCAGTATGAAAATCACCCCTCTGATTGTCATCGTAGCCCTGCTCGCTGGCTTGATGATCTCGGCTGGCTTTTGGATTTGGACCATAACCCACACGTTTGTGGTGCCAAACCAATTGTGGTCTTGGCTGTGGTTTTGTTTAAGCCACACGTTCACCAATGCCGATCTGCGCGCCGTGGCCTTCTGGGCGCTGCTAAAAGGCTTTGTACCAACGGTCGCAGTGCTATTCATATTGAATGAATTTGACAACCGTGATCGCAATGTCCGCTTTCTTCGCGGTGCACGCGTCGTAAGTGATCAGGAGCTGTCGCGCAAAACCCGCACAAAATCCAAACAGCCACAAATCCAAATCGCTGGTATTCCGATGCCGCTGGCCAGCGAGTCCAGCCATCTATTGCTGGTGGGAAGCACAAACACCGGCAAAAGCACCGCTGTTAATGAGCTGCTAAGTTTGGCTTTTGCGCGCGGCGATCGCGCGATTGTGGTCGATCCAAACGGACATGCACTGTCCAGGTTTCATACCAAGGGCGATATCGTGCTCAACCCGTTCGACAAGCGTTCGCCCGGCTGGAGCATCTTTAACGAATACAGAAAGCCTTATGACTTTGAGCGGTTCGCCAAAAGTGTGATCCCGGACACGGGCGATACCAGCGCGCAGCAATGGCACGGCTATGCACAACAATTGTTCGCTGAGACAACGCGCGCCCTCGCGCAGAGCGGTGACACGAATACAGAACGTCTTATCTACTGGCTGACCCAGGCACCAGCCAAGGAACTTGCGGCAATGCTAGGTGGTTCTGCCGCCAGCGGCCTGTTCGAACCTGGTGCAGAAAAGCCGCTTGCGTCAACGCGCTTCATTTTGTCGCATCATGTCGGCCCGTTCCAGTACCTACAGCCCGGCGACTTCAGTTTGCGCAATTGGTTGGAGTCCGGTAAAGGCAATCTGTTTATAACCTGGCGTGAGGACATGCTGACCACCCTGCGCCCCTTGGTTAGCGCGTGGACCGATATTCTGATCGCGTCCATCTTGACCTTGCCCGACGACGCCCCGCGCCCCCTATGGCTGGTGCTCGATGAGTTGGCCAGTCTGGAGCGGTTGACCAGTTTGGAGGCAGGGCTCACCAAGGGAAGGAAACATGGACTGCGTGTTCTAGCTGGTCTGCAGTCGGTCTCGCAACTAGATGCCTTGTACGGCTTGCATAACGCCAAGACCCTGCGCAGTTGCTTCCGAAGCCTGTTGGCGCTAGGGTGTTCGAACGCAGATCCGGATACGGCTAAATTGATCTCTGGGGGACTGGGGGAACACGAAGTACTCCGTAAGCAGATCACTCACACCAAGAGCAAATCGGGAAGCAGTACAACAACAACCTGGCAAAACAGCATCGCTCCAGCAATACTTCCCTCTGAGTTGATGTCTTTGCCGCCACTGCGTGGCTTCCTTAAATTTGCCGGTGACTACCCTATCGGCAAAATTCGCCTCGTTCACAAGAACATCCCTGTGCGTGTCAAAGCCTTTGTGGAGCGTTGATATGCTGAGCCTATCCAACGTTGGAAGCGGACAGGCGGCGGCCAGCTATTACGAAGCCGCTGATGATTACTACACCAGCGACCAAGGGCCAAGCGCTTGGTGGGGAGCGGGTGCAGCAAGCCTGGGATTGCACGGTGCGGTGGATGCTGGCGAATTTGCCGCACTGTTGGATGGGCGACTGCCAACCGGCGAGACGCTGCACCATGCGGCAGCAGGCAGGCGTGGCGGCACGGATGCCACTTTCAGCGCACCAAAATCCGTGTCATTGCAAGCGCTGGTCGGCGGCGATTCGCGAATTATTGAAGCGCACCGCCTGGCGGTAGAGCGCGCACTAGCCTATGCCCAGACGCTGGTCGGTTGCCGCGTAACCGCGGATGGTCTTACCCACATTGAGCGAACAGGCAACTTGGTAGTGGCGCGTTTTACCCACGATTTGAGCCGCGCTTGCGACCCCCAGTTGCATACCCACTGTGTCATGGTTAATGCCACTCAGCGTGCCGACGGTCAGTGGCGCGCCACTGATAACCAGGTGATCTACCGCCACAAATTGCTGCTAGGTGCGCTGTACCGCTCGGAGCTTGCACACGAACTGCAAGCGTTGGGCTATTCGGTGCGCCTGACACATGGGGACGGTCGCTTCGAGCTGACCCACTTTAACGAGAACCAGATAAAGGCCTTTAGCCAACGTAGTGCAGCCATCGAGGCGTATTTGAAAGAGCATCAAGGGCTGGAGCGCGGCGAGGCCAGTGCGTGGGATAAAAAGTTGGTTGCGGTAATCACGCGTGAGAAAAAGACCGACGTGGACCGCGCTTATTTGCGCCAGGAATGGGAAGAGTTGAGCGCTGCCCAAGGCATTGATTACAGCCAACCAAAGCCAGCGTTAAGCCGGGATGCGCCAGATGCCGCCGCTGTATTGTGCCAAGCCATCTTGCATGTGAGCGAACGCAATTCGGTATTTAGCCATCAAGCCATTTTGCAAGCCTCACTAGAGCGCGGGGTGGGAGTCGCAACCTTAGGTGACATTGAAGCGGAACTGGAGGAAGCCATTGGGCGTGGGGAGTTGATCCGGGAGGGTGAGCGTTACACCACACCAGAGGCGCAACAACTGGAACGCGAAATTCTCGGAATCGAGGCCCACGGGCGGGCGACGTTGCGCTCCATCTATCAGGGCGAGCGCTCGGCATTGGTGGCGCAATTGGTGGGACTGTCGGATGGACAGAGAGACGCCGCATTGGGCATCTTGCTAAGCACCAATCAAATCATTGGCATCCAAGGGCGTGCGGGGGTCGGTAAAACGACCTTACTCAAGATGGCGGCGGCACAGGCCAGGGCCTGCGGATATGTCGTTAAAGGACTGGCACCGAGCGCCAGTGCGGCGCGCGAACTGAGCTGCGCTGGCATGGATGCGCAAACGATTGCGGCGTTTAGCCATCAGCAATCGAAGGCGCTCGATGCCAAGACACTGCTCATTGTGGATGAGTCGGGCATGGCCTCCACCCGGCAATTGCACGGAATTCTGAACGAAGCCGCTGCCGCCGGTTGCCGGGTGGTCCTGGTCGGTGACACGGCGCAATTGCAATCAGTGGAAGCAGGCAAGCCCTTTGCACAATTGCAGTCTCATGGCATGCATACCGCTGCGGTCAATCAGATTCAACGCCAGAAAAACCAAGTTTTAAAGCATGCGGTTGAGTTGGCCGTGGATGGTCATACCGCGATGGCGGTGCAGGTACTGGACAAGCATATTCACGAAATTGCCCACTCACCCACGCGCTTCGAAAAAATTGCCAAAGACTACGCTGCCTTGTCGGAGGCTGAGCGTGCCACGACCCGCGTGATTGCCGGCACCCGCTATGCGCGCGGCGAGATCAACCGCTGTATCCGGAGTCAACTGGGTTTGGCAGACCAAGGCGAGGAATTCGTATTGCTAGATCGCAAAGACATGACGGCACAGCAGGCCCGCTCGGTCTTGAGCTATGAAGCAGGCGATCTGGTATTAGCGGAAACGGATTACGCCTCGTTGGGCTTGAAGCGCGGTGAAACAGCGGCGGTGGTGGAGCGGCTGGACCATTGCATCATGCTTGAGCGCATGGATGGCGCTCGCTTAGCGTGGCAACCGGCATTGGCCACCAAGTTAACCGCTTATCTGCCGGTGAAACGTTCGCTGTCTGTTGGCGACCTGGTGCGCGTGACAGCCAATGACCGCATGCGCGGATTGATAAATGGTGACATGGCGCGAGTGAGTGCGATTGCGCCAGAGGGGCTAACTCTGACGGTGTGCTTTGACGATGGGCGCACGGTACTACTGGATGGCAGACGGCCTTTGGCGCTTGACCATGGCTATTGTTCGACGGTGTACGCCAGCCAGGGCCAGACCTGCGACAGGGTGTTGATCGAAGCGGATTCCCATAGCCTGACTGCGAATGAAAACACGTTTTATGTTGCTATCAGCCGTGCCCGACATGAGGCACAGATTTACACCGATGATCGTGAAATGCTACCGATTGCCTTGAGCCGGGAAATCGAAAATTTGGCCGCATTGGATGTTCATGATCAATCCCTAGCAACAGGCAGAGAATTTCCTCAATCGATGGAATTGGACTGAACTCATGAACGAACCGCCAATCGTCGTAGCTCCAGCACACTTTTCAGTCCCTGAGCTTGCCTCAGCAGTTTCTGGCTTAAGTGATAAATCCATTGGCTGCAACGTTGAGGACGGTCTTTGGATAGAGGAGCGTGGGTTCGTTAGAAGCTCAGACGGCCCTACCTACATCAGCATTAGGAGGGAGCAATGACCCTGAAGCGCGGACTAAACCATCAAGAAGCCATGGCATACGTCGGCGTCAAACGACGCACGTTCGATGAGGTGTGGCGTCCTCAGCTCGTAGCCATGCGTCAGGGCGCGTGCGTGGTCTTTGACCGCAAAGACCTTGATCAGCTCTTCGATAAATTCAAACAAGACTCAGCAGCTCGTCCAGATGACGCCGCCAACGATGCCGCAGCATTGGCGCACAATGTGCCTCGGAATGGACGGCCCGTCATCAAAAAAGGAGTTATTACATGGGCCAAAACACAAGGGGTATCTACCCCGACCAAAACGGGCTCTGGCAGATCGACCGGTCCAAGTGGGGCACTCGATTTCGCCAGCGCGGCTTTAAGAGTTATGACGAAGCAGAACGCTGGCTGATACAGGCGTTGGGTGAATTACGCGAGACCGTGGTGCACGGCAAGCGAACCACCTACACGTTTGACCAGGCGGCCGCCCACTACGTCAGCTTGCATGCCGAGAAGGCATCTATTGAGACCGAGATTTACATGCTTCAGGGCGTCATGCCATACATCGGAAAACTGGACTTGCACCAGGTGCACGATGCAACACTGTTGCCGTTCAAGAATGAGCGGCTGAAGGAAGGTCGTGCCCACAAGACGGTCAACCTGGCGCTGGGTGTGGTGCGGCGTATCCTCAACCTTGCGGCCACAAGCTGGCGGGATGACGATGGCAATACTTGGCTGGAGCAGGCGCCCAAGATCACCATGCTGCCGTTGGTAGGCCATCAGCGTGAGCCGATGCCCATCACATGGGGCCAACAGCGCAACCTAATGCCCAAGCTGCCCGACCACCTGGCACGCATGTCATTGTTCATTTTGAACAGCGGCGTGCGCGACGATGTGGCCTGTAGCCTCCGCTGGGATTGGGAGATCAAGGTACCCGAGCTAGGCATCTCGGTCTTTGAGGTGCCTCGCAGCAACGTCAAGGGACGCAAGCTGGTGCGCGTGGTGATCTGCAACAGTGTGTCGCAATCGGTTGTTGAGTCGGTGCGTGGTCAGCACCCAGAGTATGTGTTCGTGTACCGGCGTGAACGTGTCAAAAACACTGCCATGCCGCCAGTGATGCCCTACCGGCGCATCCAGACCATGAACAATACTGCTTGGCAACGGGCGCGGACTGCTGCCGGACTGGGTGACCTACATGTGCACGATCTCCGCCACACTGTGGGCATGCGGCTACGGGAGGCTGGCGTGTCAGAGGGCACCCGGTCAGACATTCTGTGGCACACAACAGCCTCGATGACCCAGCACTATAGCGTGGCTCAGATCGTGGAACTGCACGACGCGCTGGAAAAAATCAGGGATGACACTGGCCGTTGGAATAAGAGTCTGGCCACTCTGAGGATGGAGCAGGAAGATGCCGTACGGGAGCTGACTTACCCAAAAGCTACCCAGGCAAAAAAAATAGCCTAGAGGCAGAAACCTCTAAGCTATTGATTCTCTTACTAAAAAGATGGTGCGGCTGGCAGGAATTGAACCCACGACCCCTTGGTTCGTAGCCAAGTACTCTATCCAACTGAGCTACAGCCGCTAAGCTCTGAATTATAGCAATTTTTTTCGATGGTAGGCCGTCACAGACT
>Ga0210025_1001686_pt1 | contig 23266 bp, 19 predicted proteins | sample CryGeyme20150102_FD_183989 | JGI IMG/M metagenome (GOLD analysis project Ga0210025, IMG submission 183989) | Groundwater microbial communities from Crystal Geyser aquifers in Utah, USA - Crystal Geyser metaG 2015-0102 (SPAdes) (version 2) | ecosystem: Environmental > Aquatic > Deep subsurface >... | reverse complement strand
GCTGCACTTTAGTACTGTATGTGCATGATAGCGCCTGCCGAGAAGACATTGGTTTTGTGATTAGGTCAAGTTGTAGCGCGCAAGTTTTACATAGAGAGAAAATAACTTGTAGAACTGTGTGTTTAGTGGAGGGACAAAATTAGGGGTGGGAATATAGGAGATTACAGAAGAGAGTTCTGGCTTCTAAGAATTTCGTCGTATTTCTTTTTTGTGATACACACGGTGCACAGGCAGGACGACAGCAACCTAATAATAGAATAATGCATGCTTGACACAATCTCCTACTACGAGTGAGTGCTCCGGAATAATAATACCACTGCTAAATGACGCAACACAGTTTCTTATGGCCAGTATTAAAAACAAGAGCGGTGCAATTGGGGAACCCACCAAAGATAATGTCAGGCCAGAAGTTCCTTCCATAACCACCAATACTGCAAGCAGCAACAACGACCTCCCTTTTGCTGCAGCGGTTGTTCCCGGCGCTGCTGCTGCTGCTACTGCTACGAATACGGCTGATACCAGTGTAGCACGATTGCCCTCATTCAACTACAACAGCATCAGCAGCAGCAACAACAACAATATTACGTTATTAGATGAAGAAAGAAAGCTCTCATATGATCCGGTATTCGATAAACCATTTCCAGTTCCGGAAGAATTGGAGCCCATGTATATTGAATTTATGCCAGTCCTGATGCTTCTCTGGCCGGAACTTTTTCAGAATCATGGCCACGACGACGACGATGACGACGACGATGAAAGTACACACAGCAATTTGGAAAAAATCATTGTGGAATTGTCCGCGGCTCCAATTTTGTTTTTGGAATTCTTGATAGAAATGGGGGTTGTAGATTTGGAAGGTCTTCGTGTTTTCATTCCAAATGATGACAATAATGAAGACGATGATGCAAATGATTGTATCGAAACCCTTTGGTCGGAACAACCTTGTTGGAATGTAACATATGGTGATGATGAGGATGATGAGGATGGGGATGAGGATGAAAACCAAGAAAAAAATGTCTCTCGTGTGCCAGCTCAGGTTCGTAAATTTAACTTTTTTTCGATATGCATGTTCATGAGCAAATTCGGGGAAGAACGTTTCATCGAGATGTTGGATAACATGGAGGCATATAAGATGTCGTTTTTTGACATTCTTACAGCTCTTCAAGATCAAGTCATGGCCGCGACATTTCTGGAGAAAGGAAAAATAATGGACAAAGATAGCAGAAAGAACAGTAAAGATGCTCAGCGTGTCGCCACTACTAATGGTCCTCCTGCCAAAAAAACACGACGAACGTCTCCGACATCGGTAGTGGCTCAAGATGCCCGCGGTAGGAAGGGCTCTGCTTCCCACGACAATAATCCTGTTGATAATGGTGGTGAAGACAGCGATGATGGTGGGGGGAAAATTGGAGCTGTCCGCGACTTGCAAAAAGCCGCATGGGCCAATGAAGAAAAGAATGGTGTTTTATATTGCGATGATTGAAAAAAGGTCGCAAAGGGAAAGCGGTTCACAGCCATGGCGCAAACAACTACTTGTTCGTGGGAAGAAAACGCACTATCGATGTGCACAACAATTCTTAAAAAAAAGAAATGAAGACAAAACAACTAGACTAGTTACTGCACTAGCTATTACCAAAATTTAGCCATGCGGACTGGACGGCACGGAGATATGTTTCACCAGTCAGTGTACCGTTATGTGCACTCTAATAGAAATAAAAAGTGTGCCAACCCTGCTGCCACAGCAGCACTGTATGGACTGTGATCTCCGAAACAAAAAGTCTCACATCTTCATGTGTACAATAACACGAGAAAGTAAAAAGGTATAACTGTATTTCATGTTATTAGGTCCACAAGTTCTAGCAGCATCTCCGTTAAATCCACAAACCGGACTTCATCAGCGTCCCGTAAAACGATAGTAGCTGAACGTTTAAATGTCCTGTTCACGATCGGCAGGGTAAGGACGCATCGAGTCCTTGCCAACCATGATATCGACCGTCTTGCGCACTCGTGTAAAGACATTTTCTTGAATGTACTGTGATAATCATATAAATGAAAAGAATGATGATGGTCAGTCAATTTGCTAACATAACAATAGAAAGGGCACAATCCATTGTTGCGAATAACGAATTAAAAAAAAACCACAATATCACTTACTGGAATGCGATGGCGCTTGCAAATTTCCTTGACTTGGGGCATGGCTCGTTGGTACGAGAGCATGGACAGATCCGGCCACAAGTGATGTTCGACTTGGTAGTTCAACCATCCGTGAAAGAAATCAACGAGATCGGTTCCGGCGGAAAAGTTGGCCGACGACACAACCTGACGCAAGTAAAAGGTTCCACTGCGAGGACGGCATGGAACACCAAAGGTGTACAAATCATTACCAGCATGGTTGGTAGCGATAATGATGAAGGAGTGTACGTTGGCAAATATATCCGCCAAGAACAATGTTGCCACGGCATTCAGGTACCACGCATTGGGTGATTGGGCATTGAACTTCATACCGGCCGCCAGCAGAGGCAGAGGAAGAATGAAAAATCGGTAGAGAAAGTATGGAAGGAAGACACGGGTCATAAATCCGGTCAGGGTGACCCAAGTAGGGAGGTCCGAGTTGTTAAAGATCATGTAGGTCAGGGTCATTGGTGCGTGAATGTCGTAGTTCTTTTCCTTGAGGACTTCAGGGTTTCTCTTGCGGGTTTCCTTGACGCACAATTCCTTGTAGGTGTTGGGTGCGTAATACCACCACTTCCAAATGGCCATCATAAAGTAGGCTGCCATGTACTTGACAACCAAGGGAGCCTGAACGGTTCTCAAAAACTGCAAGTTCCGTTCGACGAGATCTGGATCCGAGTCTTCACTCAAGTGGTAGTGATGCAAATTATTATGTTCCACATTCCAAGCCTCGGGAAGCATCCAGTCGAACCAATCGAGGAATCGGCGCCAGGTGCTGCCAACGGCAAAGCGGAAGCGATTGAACCGTCCCGTCTTTTCGCAGTTGTCGTACCCACCGTGGCAGGTGTGGTGGGCGATCATGGTCCACCGACTGGTCGTCCCAATGGACAAGCATACGGCGGGCAAAAGGTAGTAAAAGGGCAACGCCATACCCACGAGTCCTGCCAACGTGAACATGTTCGACCACATGATGATCTTGTGCAAATGAGCCACATGCTCCGGTCCCTGTTCGTCCGATAGACGCTTTCCAAGTTCCTTAATATCTTCACGAAAAGCCTTCAAATCCATCTGATCAATCCATTCATCTTCCTTGCTGAGAGTCGTTTTGACGGTGGACTTGTCAGTTTGTTCGTCAACGATCTGGGTGGGTCTTTCTCGTGGAGCCATGATGACAACAGTAGTAGCAACAACAACAACGGATTATTAAAATTAGATTTGGTTGAAAAAGATACACTACTATGGGTTCTTCAAATGAAAAAACCAAATTGTGGATTTATTTTTAGTTGCTGTAGAAATAAATGATTGAGCTGGAGGTGGCGAAATTAACGGAATAGGCACACACTAGCTAGTCTACTGCAGCGAAGAAAATAATATCCAATCACAAAGAAAATAAATCTTCTCTCTTGCAGTGTAGCTAAGCTAGATGCACCACCACCACCACCACGGCCACGTAAAAAAAGGGTGGTAGGCACAAATAATTAAAAATAAAAAATGAAATGCCGACGTGTACTCTGTTTTGAATTGTGACCTAAGTATCAAAATCATGATCATCATCATTTTCCAGTCCCTAGTCTAGCATGTTTCAAAGTCCAAAATAAATACTGTACTCAGTAATAATAATGTTAATTTAAAAGTTGCCCGGGTGGAGAAGAAAGAAATTAATGATTGTACGTCGTCAGAGGGGAAAAAAAGAGTCTCAAGAAGAAAATATCTGATCATGATTCTTTTCACTGTGATAATAAACCCTTCTTGTTGCTTGTTGGTTCAAGCTAGCTAGCTAATAGACCAGTATTATTAATTTTTTGTACAGTAATCCAAATCTGTTCTTACAAAAGATTACACTAGCTACCTTAGTACCATCATCGACAGAAATAATAATAACACCATGAGCAAAACACTCATCTTCTTCGTAGCACTTCTTCCGGCACTAACATCCGTCAATGCCTTCTCATTTTCATCTCTTACTAATAATAATCATGCATTGAATACTGCAACAATTACGACTGCAACTACGACTACTACGACGACTGCTCGTTGTGGTTCATTGTGTCGATTTACAAATACTGCTGCTGCTGCTGGTGGTGGTGGTGGTGGTGGTGGAGCTGCTGTAACAACAACGACAGTACTGCGAGCCAGTCCCAAGAACGAATACGACGACTTTGGTAACAGTGATTTTCCCATGGAAGAACAGACGGGAGAATCGTCATCGATCGATTGGGATGGCGAATTGAAAAAGCTGCTAGAAAAAGAAAAAGCGGGAACCAGAACGTCACGTCCAGATCCTGGATACAAATCAGATGCCGAACTGGCTGCTATACGTGCTGCCAACAAGGCCCAGAAGGAGGTTGCCAAGCTCGGGGACAAGCTCCCCTCCGTTCCCAGTGTTAACCTGTCCAGTTTGACGGGAGATTGGAAATTTTGGATTGGAATATTGGCCATTATTAGTATCGGATCTGCCGTACTCAGTGCACCTACCTCCTACCAGCCTTTGACCGGTGGGGATTCGTACTACATTTAAAAAAAGCAAAACAGACCAAAAATGAGAACATTCGCCTGTATTGGCTGTTAGTTGGTGGAGGATTTTAGAAACACATGAAACGTATATATATTATTATAAAGAAATGATTGCGGGCCACCTGGCATTCTGAAGACTCCCACCAACTCCACACCCTGCGACGAGGACAAGTCCTACTAACGAAGAAATAAAACACAGACCATCGTTTCACTCAATCCTGAACAAAGTATCAGCTTAATGAAATCGGCATGGTTCATGTTTGCAGAGACTGCATGTTAGATAGAAGAAGAAAATAAGGTTTGCATTTGACAGTTCATACAATGATCAAAAATAAATGTAGCAGTTACATGGCAAATATCACTACTTATTTGGAATTATTAGCGCCCTTTGTTGTGCCTGCAGTGTCTACATCGTAGATCATTACGGGAACACCCAAAAATGATGGAGTCATACCGCCACCGCCACCACCGCCTGCCACGGCAATGTAAGATGGAAGGGCATCCACCGCATAAATGGGATAATCCGTGTTGGCGAGCAAGGGGGCAATCGGAGCGTGAATGTTGCCAAGGGAAAAGGAATCCCACAAGCAAAGGCGGCCGTCCACGCCCCATGTAAGCAACAGATTTTCCCCGGGACCGATAAATTTGGACCCGAAGACAGGTCTACCAGGCTCGTGACCTCCCTCTAAAATAGCAGCACAAGTGGTACCCAAAGAGCCCTTGTCGTCGTGAACGTGCATTCCCCACAAAATAACATGTCCTGTCGCCACTGAGGTGGCCAAGCGAGTTCCTGTTGAGTCCCAACTAAAAGACGTCAAATGTGATTGACAGCCTGGCAGTTGCATAATGGAAATACAAACACCACGACCATTGATTAAGCGCAATGTTCCATCCGACAAAGCGGCCCCCAACAATCCGTTGGCAGGACAATAATTGGCATCAAAGACGAACACCATATTATTAGGGTTGCGCTCTCCTCCATACGCCTTTTGAGGCGAAGCAACGGTGCTTGTCTTTTGCACCTTGCCCCCCGAACACTGCACTGCAAGGCCAGAATTCGTAACTTGGCAGACGGAAACACCATAACCTGGATTTTGAAACGCCATAAAATTTAAGCTCATGACTTCTCGAAAGTCTAACTCTTTGGAATCACCCTGCGGTTTTGCTGAAAGTTCCCATAAATGAATAAAATCGTCAGACGATGTTAAAAGAAAACTATTTTGGGTCGTATCGTCGCCGGGTAATCCACTCCAATGATCAATCCACTGGACAGAGTACACTTGTGGCTTTTCGGCCTCGTCTTCGGGATTCGCGGGTACACGTTCCAAGTCGGAATGGTCCAGGGTTGCACAGCACGTCCAAGAATCCTTCGCACTTGGATTTTGTGTGGTCCATACCTTGACCGTGCCATCTGCTCCGCCTGTCGCAATCAATGATGAAAAGTCGCCCGTCTTTGTTCGATCGAGAGTATCGCTGGCCCAATTGGACGTCGCCCTGAATAATTGAAAAAAATGAATGCAGCATTTAAGATATGAGAAAGAAGCGAAGCCAGCAAAACCCCAGAAAAACGACAAGACAAGACATGACATTTGCGCACCAGTCTACACGTAGACATTCGTAGTCTTTGCTGTGTTCGTTGAGACACGACAACATAGTATTGGTTTTAGCATCCCATATCCGCACCGTGGAATCTTGGCTGGCTGTTGCCAAATAGTTGCCGCACTCAGAAAAGCCGGCACCAAAAATCGTTTCCTTGTGGCCAATGCAGGATCTTTCGTTGGCTAACATGTCTGCTTTGTTCGGGACAAACCGGGCCAATATTTGCGACGCGCAGTCCAGTGCTTCGGACCGGCGGCTAACAGTGACAGCTTCTTCTCCTTTTTGGCGCTGATGTCGTGCTTGATAGTACTGATAATCCATCATACTCTGCTGCTGCTGCTGCTGCTGCTTCTCTCCTGTATTGGCAACTTGATTGTCTTGGGCCGATGCCGCAGCATCAAATAAAAAATCCATCTCAGCTTCAGATAAATAGGGACTTTCGTTGTCACAATCGTTCAGTAGTGAGTCGAATTCCCTCTCGGGGAGCTTGGGTCGCTCGCTGTCGATTTGCCTCAGCGCAATGAAAGCACTTGAATTCAACACGGTTTGGTCTTCCGCAATGGGTGCCAGTGAGAAGTGAGAAGCAAGTTTCTCAACAGATATTTCAGCACCTTCAGGACGACAAGGCTGGCAGTACAAATACGGTGGGATGTCGTAATCGTCTTCGTCCTCTTCCTCGTCTTGGGTGGGCCACCGTCCAAGTGTAAGTTTTTGCAAGTCCTCAAGCAGACCCAAGTCTTCGTCAGATTCTGCTACTGTGTCCGAATCTTGGATGAGCGGTTCTCTCAACAGAGATGAATTTTTCTCAAAGTCGGCTCTGTCCTCGACTCCTTCCTCGTCTTCTTCTTCCTCCTCGTTCTCTCGATATGATGATGTGTCTTCAAATATGGAAGAGGTAAACTCAGTCAAGAACTGCGTATCACTTCCCTCGTGTTCGCAATCCAATTCGGGAAGAAAATCTCCTTGGGGAAAGTCTATGTTGTTATCTTGATCCACTTCGAATTTGTGTTCAGGATATTCCTCGAACGAACGCAAAGCGTTTATCAACTCTTCTTCGGTAAAGGTTTCGTCGTGGAAGGGACTCTCACTATTGTTGGCCTCGGAAAGCACGACAGGATCAATATCCAATAAGTCTTCCTCTTCGTTGTCTTCCTTATCTGCAATCGTCAGTGTGGCTAGTATTTTGTCCAATTCGTCGTTGTTCTTGGCATCAAACCTAGCAGTTTGCATCTTATGGAATAATATTATACTACGCAGGTTGTGTTTCAGGTTTTGTGTTGTTGATCTGCATTGATTTTTCATTATTTTTTGGTTCGAAAGCGAATTCAACGGAGCTCGTAGCTCGACGTTGAGAAAAATGACGGAGTGGGCCGACTCTCTGGAGTCTCCGGTCTAGCTAGCACGTAGCTACTACTCTAGCTAGTAGCTGCATGGAAAAACTATGAATACGTAACAAAAATACAAAAAATAATGATAAGTCAAGGTCAAAATTATAATACTAGAGTATACGAAAACTCTAGTACTAGCAGCAGAAGTCTTCAAGATATAATCTAATAAGAAGGCACTAGCAATACTACTGCGTTGGGATCATCGCAAAAAAGCGATTCGCAATCATGGACAAGGGCCATCGATTGTTGGAGGTTTGAAAACGATTGCTCTCAGCTTCCAGGCGTTGTCTCAATTCGGCAGCCGTCTCTTCATTGCGCAAACGCTCGGCCCACTGAAGGGGCGTATATCCATTTTCAGCAGTGATGGATAGTGAGGCACCACGGTCGGCCAGGATTCGCACAGACTCTGCGCAGTTCGCACCGGCTGCAAAATGGAGCGCAGTCCAGCCGTTTTCATCTTGCACATTCACTGAGCAAAGGCCCCCATCGTTAGTGGCATCCAATTCATCAATGCCACCGCACAAAAATTCTAATACTTTTGTAGCGCCATGAAAAGCACTGGCATGCAGGGCACACGTCTGTGTTCCGTCAGAACCGACATAAAATCCTTGGGCGTCAATTTCTCCTCGCTTCTGAACCAAGTCTTTCACAATATCTAAAGAGTCATCGGAGCAACATGCATCAATAAAGGCTTGCGCCAGGAGTTCTTTTTGGGTGTGTGCTTCAAATCGCGCTCGTCGTTGTTCTTGCACTTTTTGCGTAATGAGATTGCTGGCACGCTGGATGGCCCGAAAATAAGCTCCAACACATCCACTCGGCTTCTTTTCCTGCATTGCCGTACTAGCTTGGAGTTTGTCGGTTGTGCCGGCTTCGTTAATGCTTCCGTTACCTGTTTCTCCGTCTTTTTTTTCTTCTTCAGATGCAAAGAAGAAAACATCAGGAAGATTGGCATCTGATTCAGCTCCTCCTGTTGTTGGCGCATAGTCGTTCACTTTGGATTCTTGAAGGTCACAGGGTAAATGTTCGTAAGGATTGGGCCCGAGCAGCCCTTCTCGAGGGATTCGCCCATTTGAGCGGCTTCCAGCAGGTTGACCTGAAGCGGCCAGAAATGCATCGTACATGCGTTGGGGGATGGACGCCTCTTGCACATGGTTTCGCAGCAAATTAACTTCCTGTTGTTTTTCTTCTTGTCCGTTTCCAACGGCGAATTCATCGCTACGACATGTTGGCTCATCATCGACGTGACCTGCCGCTCTATTTTTATCCGAAGCTGATGCAAAGCCGGCCTTCTGGGCCATTTGTTCCGCCTTTTCTCGCATAGTACTCTTCATGGATTGTGCCATGTACTCGGCCGTTACTCTCATACTATGAGCTGCCTCTTGAGCTGTTCCGGATCCACGAGCGACACCCATCAGACTTCCTACAAATCCAACTTTAAACAGCATATTGGGCAATTCGGTCCCAAATGATTCCATCATTTCGACATTCGGAACACTGCCGGACATGACCGTCGCGGCGCCGACCAAACCAATCACCACAGCGGCACTGGCGGTGAATGCATTTGCTTCGTTGGCACCTTGTGGTGGCGAAAAACCATTGCGCCTCAATACTTGTCGAATATACGCCAAGGAATGAGAGAGAGGCATTGTCTTCAAGGTCGAATTGGAATCCAAATATTCTTGTACCACACTCTCAGCTTCTTGTTTGTCCATGGAAGCCAGTCGAGAAATAGACCAGGATCCTGCAATGGCTGCCAGTTGATCACTTTGATTATTGCTGTTTTTTCGTGGCGATGTTGTTGATTGTGTTTTATCATTAGAATAAAGGGCAGTAAAATGTAGATTATCTTCCAACAACAACGCTCGCTGGAGTTGCAATTGTAAAAAGTAAAAACATTCAAAATTGCATCGTCTTGCGGTTTGAGAAAAGGCCGACAAGGACGATGCATCCAAAAAGGTCAAAACTTGGATAATTACATCATGGTACAACCAATCAGCAGCCGCAGTGCTTTGTTCATCCTCCTCTTGATCTTGTGGTGTCATAACACTTGTTTTTTTATCTTGTTGTTGCTGTTGCTGCTGCTGCCTCCTGTATTCCAGCGCTGCCATTTCGGAGGAAAGTGACTGTAAATCTGCTTCACTTCCCTGGAAGGACAGGTAGGCACAGCTAGAAACACGTCTCATACCTAACGATACGGCAGGATGAAGCTGAGGTGGTAATGAATCTACTAGATCCATGTGTGCTGGATTGCTACTGCTGCTGCCGCCGCTGCTGCTGTGAAAGAAGAAGGGACTCGTACTATTACAACCAGGACAACCGCAAGCATCGGGTTCATCCCAGTGATGTGACCATCCCATATCATCCTCCTCTTCTGTCATAGTACAGTTTTGATGGTGTTGTTGCGAAGATTGCGGAATAGAAGGTATTTCGTGTGGTGTTACCAAAAAGGAACGCTTATTAGTGATCGTGGGAGTTTGAAAGCATTCTTTTTCTTCTGACTTCTTTTCCACGACCAGTAGTTGATCGTCGACCTTCTTTTCTTCGTCCTTCTCCTCCTCGTTCTCTCCCTCCTCCATATCGGTGCTTTGGCCAGTAGGTATCTGAGCTGCGATGTCATCTAACTGCATGATATGTCGTCTAGGATTTCTCATTGTTCCGCTGAATTAGTTCAGTCAAAAAAATGTAAATACTACTATGTCAAGAATGGAGAGATGTATCGAAGTAGTAGTAGTGCTTCTTGGAGTAATCCAGTTGGCTCCCAATGGTTTGGTTTCGTCCGGTGGTGGCACGGAACGTATGATACACTGCACGAAAATCTGCTCGTTAAAAATTCACGACTTGAGGTGCGTAAAACCCGTAAAACAAGACTATGCATTTTTTCTTCAGCCCTAATAAATTCGAATACGTACGACTCCGGAGTACAACACAAAACACAGCCATCCAACCATGAAATAATCATAATAAAAATAATATGTAACAAATAATAAAAAACGCAACAACATCGTTCGTCGATCAAGCAATAGTTTATGTCATTATCTTTCATCTCTCTGGTAGCATTGCAGTTTTTAATCTCTTTGTTGTTGATGTCCAAGGTGACTACCTTTGGTTTTCAAAAATAATTGACATTCTACAGCACTGCTATAAGAAGAAGGTCAATGACAACAATGGCCACGCGGGTGCCTCCGTGGGATCCTCTGCCACCCAGAGCTACCACGTCTTCGCGACAGCAAAGAAGGCAAGCGAGAGCACGGACATTTGCGACGTCGTCAAATACAGACAATGCTAGTGATGTCACTATCAATGACGAGGGTAGACCCAAAACGGACAAAAGCAGCAACCACCAGACATCCACACAACCATCTGTACCCAAACGACGACCCTACCGACCAGGCTTTAATTCGTACTTGAAAGTAATGCTAGATGAGACGACCATGGATCGTATGCATAGAATCGCCCAGAATATTCAGACCAAGATACAATCCATTCAATTGTCAAAAACAAATGATATTGATAATGATACTGCTGATGGGAAGAGCAGCCGCAGTTGCAAAAAGGACGACAACAGCGACAAAAACAAGTCGCACCGACAAAAAGCAGCTAGAAAATCAAAATCAAAATCACGTCGAGCACTTCGCTTCAAGCCCAAATCACGAAATTCATTGCATCTGACATTGTTCTTTGGTGGAGAAATTTTGTCTGCATTGCCCGGCCACGAATTGCAGGAATGGCACGAAACGGTACGAGAGCGATTGCACCGAGCCAACTTTCTTTTGAAATCTTCTCCTGCATCTGCTGCTAGTGAAAAGATGGACTGTTCGAACATTGTAAAGACGGAATCAATGACACACAAGGACGACGACTATTGGTTCCGTGTAACGTCCCTGTCTATGTTTCCACCCAAACGAAACAATCTTGTTGTGGCCATTTTGGAAGCTTCTCCCGCTTGGCACAACCTTCACCGTGATATACAAGATATTGCTACCAATGGAGAATCTCAAGCGTTACGGGAGATTGCAGCCCGCAGCAAAGATAAATGGATTGCTCATATTACATTGGGAGAAATTATTATGGGTGGTGGGAGCAAAAGCGAAGTACGACAGAGTTTCGATCAGGTTTTGAAAGATGTCTGCGACGACCTAGAACAACAAGGCAATATTTCTACAGTGACAGAGGATGATATACTTCCCGCCGGTGCAACTCGAAGCAGATGCCTGTTGCAAGCGACAACGGTTGGCATTGCCATGGGTGGACCAGTGCCAGACCAAGTCGATCTTGACTGGAACTTCCAATATCAACCTCCAAACAATGATTAAACAATGTCCCGCGCAGCATGAGAGACACATCTCTCATCTCAGTCATGGAAGGTATAACAGGCTGTCTGAGTAACGTCCGCCTTCGCTCCATTGTCCCCTTACATATTACATACCACCAAGATTACGCTGTGTGCGCTACAACTGGAGTACATACCGATTGCGAAAGGGATGATCCTTGAAGGCTTGAACTTGTGGACCCCAAACAGTTTTTCAACTCTGCAGTACAAAGCAACATTGTTTTGAATCGATAGCTCTGTCTTCGGATTGCCAGTGCCGTCCTAGCAGTACCGGAGTAGTAATGCTAGTAGGACCAAATTTTCATGGGAGCGCGTACATACAGGTTGTGGGTAGTGAGACACGGAATGGCGGACAAGTTGCTAAAACGAATCAGCGTGTCCCCAATTTGTCGATTGACTTTGAGTCTTCGTAGTAGTCTAGGTTATTCGGAGTTTTCCTTGTCGTGGCATTATTACTATTCTTAGTACCTGGTACAAGTACAAGTAGTTTAGTCACCAGGTAGTCTAGTAGTAATGAAAAAATAATGTGTGGTGGTACTCCGTGTAGCTAGTACATGTCGCATTGTTGCTTAGAAAAACTACCAGGTACTACTATCGTAGACAACTCGAGTAATACAGAACACCAGTTGCAAATATTCTTACCACAATACCTGGTACCAGTGGTAGTAAGGTATGCTAAAAACGCGGGTCGCATTTGATCGAAATACGTACCTGGTATTTGCCACGATTGAATATTTCAGCCGAAATACAATTAAGGCTCGAATTTCAATAAATCCATCTTTCAATGCAGTTTTAAGTCTACAGTAGCTACCAGGTACAGGCAGTGGTACAGTACCTGGTACTAGTAATACAACCTCACCAGCCAGTCGTATCAGTGGTCTACAGTACTACTCAGATTATCGTTGCTAGCTAAGGGTCTACTAGTCTAGTACTACTAGTAATTGAACACTGCTGATAGTGTAGACCGGCCCCCTAGTAGTAGTAGGGCGGCAGTAGTATTAGCAGTAGCAGTACTCTTACTGGTACTGCTACGAGGAGGTCCACTACTACTAATACTACTACTACAAGTAGGTAGTGGACTACCTGGTACTGAACTCAATGAAAACGAATTCCAAAGGTTTAATCAATCGTGCATACTGGCAGTAGCTTTCGTAGATTACTACTACTAGACTACTAGCTGCTGTACTTCTGACTTCTCCTTTTCTCGACACAAAATATATCTTAAAACGATCCTTTTTCAATTGTCCGAGCACTATTTGCTTACATATTTGGCCATTATAGAGCTTTTCCTCTACCTGAGTACCAGCAATAGGACGAGATTCTTGTCTGCAACCATCCCGCGAGGCACTTCTCATAATACTTTGCCGCCGGAGGAAGGAAGTTCAAAACAGTATGGGCGCAAGAATACGCCACTATCTCGAGAAAGATGACAATGAGACCGAATCCCTACGTCCCCCACTGCGTAGACCGCACACACCTGTCAATTGTTCTCAGGGTGGTCTCAATTATATTTCTAGTGGAGAGGAAGAAATGTACGAAGTGCTCGGACACGGACTGGAAAGAAACGTCTTTCTGCAAACTCTCCCGGATAACGACGACTTGGTCGACCTATTCACGACGCAGCTACGAGATTCGCTACTGCGTGAAGATTTCGGTAGTGCACACTTGTTTGATCAAGCACACATTTCCCTAGTAGATGTAACGGGCAGAGCATTTTTGAGAAGAGCTAGCAGGCTTGTAGAACTTTGCCAAGAAGACAAAGACGAGCCGGGACACCTGAAGGTAGATATTGACTTTCGATGCAAGGGGGGCTACATCGAAGGCTGGCTGTACATCCGGCACATGGGAACTAATGCCCGACAGACTGGATTCAAAGTGCGAGCTGAGGGAGCTCTGCCACTGGCCATCTTCAAGAAGTTAGGAGGAGACCAAGCAACCGCACATCAGCAGGAGCGCCTGGACAATCTCATGCAACGGGTGAATGATGTTCTGGTCACCTGCTTCTCAAACAAGTGCAATATTGTCCCCCCTGCGTGCTTGCCGTGATCACTGGACTAAGCCCCCAGAACAGCACATTGGTCTGGAGATCCGGCAAGCCCTGGAGCTGACAAAATCCCTCCTAAGAAATAAGGATACGCTTGCAGAAAAAGATATTTATGAGGCGAAGACCACTGGTGTCTTCAGTAAAAAGGCAAAAGGGAGCGAAGTTGATTTATCTTGCTATGATGGTTATGAACTTGAAGATGATATCACCGAGAACACAGAGGAGTACTTTGAAGTTGACCGCTCTTGGGGGCACTTTGACAGCGCCGGTTGCGCTGGCACGGGAAAGGACTCCTCGGATTCAGGCAAGTCGAGGGCGAAGCCCCGTTCAGCTAGAAGACGACGATTTCGCGTGAAGAATGTTATACGTTTCGTGCAACGAATTTCTGGGTGGCTAGCGTTGCGACCTTCGAAAAGCGACAGGAAGAAATATAACCAGCATGATGTGTGCTGCTTTTAATTCGGTTCTTGTATTCTGACTGCGAGGAACAGTACTTTGATTACCATCATTCTATTCCAATGGATTTGTCAAGATGGCAGATGAAGTCTTGCTGCTTCTCTCTTTGTTGTTTATTCACCCGGATTGTAACTACTGGCGCTCGACGAGTGAAAAATAAGAATCCAGATGTTCTGTTAAATCAAGAAGTAGAGGAAAATGCTTTTGCTTCCTTTCACACTTTGAACCGCATCGTTGGCCACTCTCATGATATGGGTCACCGGCAAATTCGCTGGCGTGAACTCTCCAGAAGTTCCGCCAAATGCCTATCTGCCTTCTCATAACTTTGTCCCTACTGCATGAAGCTCATCCTGACGAAACCTGGAAGAGACGGTACTATATACTATTCTGTACTCAACAATGAAATAGGAGATTTTTAAGGTGTACTGAAATGCTCCTAATTGGCAAACGCTCCTAATTATGGAGGAAATGCTCTTAATTGCTAAAGCAAATGCTCCTATTTCCATATCAAACGCTCCTAATTGGAAAACAAATGCTCCTAATAAATAAATAAATGCTCCTAGATCAAAGAGATAATAGCTAGAAGACGAATTTTTAGTGCTCCTAATGGCAGAACAAATGCTCCTAATTCCAAATCAAACGCTCCTAATTGAAAAGCAAACGCTCCTAATTACAACTCTCCCTTAAATGCTCCTAATTGCAAGGAAACGCTCATAATTGCCAAAAAATGAAAACTAAATGCTTTTAAATGAAAACCAAATGCTCCTAATTAATTACTTGTCATACTACTGTCTCTTCCTGGCTGTTGGCACAAGAAACAGAAAATAAAAAATAGTTACTCGAGTAATACACAACTCTATCATCTGATCTGGTCTACTAGTAGTATACCTGGTAGTAAGAAGCTTAAAGGTCTACTACCAGGTGACAAGTAGCAATCCAAACATTTTCAAATGTGAAAAAATCAAAGCTTCACCCGCTTCACCTCAGTAACAGATAACAGATACTGCACGAAGCAAAGAATGACAGAGAGATTGAAACTTTTGGTGGTGGTGCTCATAGTGACCACATTAGAGCGTTCTCTCGCACTCTCCTCGCCTCCTTCCTGCACTGCATCACTGTCATCACCGTGGGTAACATCCCGAGATATAAAAACGATTGCAGGAGGCGGAGTCGTCGTCATCCCTGGTTTTCTGTCCGCAGACCTCCTGCAGAGAATGCGCGCTGACGCCTTGGACTTGTTTCAGGGTGGCTATTTTGTCCCTGGTATGTTAGTAAACTAGCTCCCTCGACGGCGAAAATTATAAGTATGCCCAAGATATACAATATTCTCAACCTAAACTTTTTTGTTTCATTTTTTAAGATGGATTGACAAACACTGCCCTAAAAAAGGCCGAACAAGGCTTCAGTGGCAAGGCCGATCGTCAGACGTTTCGAGGCGGAGATGGATGGCTTGACCCCAAGGCAGGAGACGTAAAAACACGCAAAGAATTTGGCTCTCTCATGGCACGATTGCGAACTGATCTAGCTGTCCAATTGGACCGTCCTAGCTTGGCACCCGTGGGTGTTAAGAAACATGAAATGACCTACAATTGGTATGAACCTGGGGCTTCCCTGGGTCGACATCTAGATGAGCATCACGAGGAAACGAAGGGAAGCAAGGGGTGGCTTTTACCAACGCGTAGATCTGTTACGTGGTTGGTTTATCTTAATGATAGATGGAGCACCACAGAAGGCGGATCGCTTCGCACATTCCCTCGACAAAAACTGGCTCGTATTCCAGTAGGGGCACACAGCAAGAATCTTCAAGTTGGGTGGCTGGATGAATTTCATCCTGTCTTTTTGGACGCTTTCCGTTCTTCAGGAGGAAGTGCCTTGTATACGCTAGAAGATGATGGTAGAGCCCAAGAAACAAAGCAAACGTTCATATCAGCCCATGATTTTGATGTACCTAGACAACCAATTGAATTTGAAAAATTCCTATCGTCGAAATATCAACGGGGACGGTTTGAACAGATATCTACCGCACGTTTGGATCATCGTTTTGTCAACAAGGACAACGGTGGATCAGCAACTACAATATCGTTTGCAGGTGTTGTTCGCAACGAACAAAGCAAACAAGTAGAACATCACATGGACATTCTCCCAGCGGGTGGCACTTTGGTTCTGTTTGATTCGGTTTCTCTACCGCACTCGGTGAATGCTGTCACGGGGAGCAGACAGCGGCTTGCCGCGACTGGATGGTTCCACGAAGACAATCAAGAGCTGCCGGTGGCATGCCACAATTGAAATATATATTACACCCTCACTTTCATTCAATCTCTTGATTCATTCGCAAATCTGGCGCCCCCTCGTGGCTGCAATATATTGTGGAAACATTGAAAAGGTCGGAGCAGTCATGACACAACAACGAGGAGCCGGAAACCAGACTGGGAAATTGGATCGGATAATTAACTATAGTATCTTCAACGCTTAAAAGAGATGTAATTATATCAGGAAGTATGAAGCGACAAAGAAGAAAAAAATTGAATGTCTAATTATCGGGGATCACAACAGTGCCCCCCCCCCCCCCCCCCCACCAGTGGTGTCAGTGTTGATCGCAACCGGACCACCTCCGTGACCAGGGAGAGGATCTGTTATATCTATTGGGTGCCACACACCCAGTGTTGTCCATTCCGTGTGCCAGGCAAAACCCAGGGGGGAAATCTTGACACCCAATCATGTGCTTGCAGCACTCATCTACACTTCCATTTTCCCTGCTGTATCATCATATACCATCCACCACCCACCACTGCATTACTACTCGCTGTCTTCGTTGCCATTGCCCGTGAAATTTCGTTTTGTTCATTGGTTCATTGGGGTTGCAATGATGAAAAAATGGCACATCGATGCGTTCTGCGACCGTCAATGTAAGTGTGACTGGTCATAGCTCTAATGTAGTTGTGCCTACGGAGATGTAGTAGGGTGTGATGAGATCTGTGAACGGATGCTTTGCCAAGATCAAAGTGTTGTGGTGATCTCAGAGTAAAATCAAAATATCTTTCAAAGAATGCTTAATAGGTAGTATGGCCTGATTTACTACTACTACTAGCTAGTAGTAGTAGTCTAGAGTAGTAGTCTACTGGTACTACAGTAGCTACTAGAGCAGACTCAAATAGACGACCGTACTTGTTACCTACCACTACTAGCTACTGCTAGTAGCTACTACTCTACTACTAGTAGTAGTAGACCCCCGCCTAGCTACAGTAGCTAGTAGTACTAGTCTACTGTAGCCTACAGTACTAGCTACTGAGTAGCTACTACTACTACTACTACTACTACTACTACTACTACTACTACTCTACTAGCTAGCTACGGTAGTAGATACTCGAGTAGCTACCTGGTAGAGGATAGTAGCAGCTACTACTACTACTACCAGGGATACGCTACTAGAGCTAGTACAGTACCTGGTAGCTCGAAGTAGTAAGGAGAAGGTGTGCACGACTGGGTATCAAATGTACCACCGTTTATGGAAAATTCAGAACTCAAAAGAGGTAACGACGCTCTGTTCCGCGAAAGCTTTGCGTGAGGAGCCTACGACAAATTCTTTAAACAGTGAGCCAGCGAGATAATAATTATCATCATCGTAATAACAGAAATAATAAACGACTCATATTGCAATAACAATGGCTGCTAACAGAGGAAAAAGTCATTTTGCGTCGTTGATGTTGGTGTTCGTGCTAGCCTTCCCTGTCCTTGTCTTCGAGATGTTGGCACCGGCGATCCATCAGTGGGCAGATCAGCACATCTTCAAGGCGAGCACACATCAAATCTACTCAATGGAGCAAGAAACTGCTACTACAGAGGAGAAAACAACATCGTCATCGTCTTTTGTTGAGGTGTACAATCAGTCAATCAAGGCAGCAATTGCTTCAACAAATGTTATCAGTAGTCTGAGTGAGAAAAACTGGCGGTGTTGTATTGATCCGTATACTGTAAATTCAATTCGAAATCACCCATAACCAATGTTGGTACAGGACCCAAGCCATAATTACTACTGCCCTGAAAATCCTTCCAACTTTTCGTGGTTTTATTCCTCCCGCTCGGATCCCAATTCGGTGCGCTCTTCTTTGAAAAGCGAGAAATGGACAAATCGATCGATCGTTTTTGTAGGAGGTAGTACTAGCCGACAAATGGCAGAACAGCTGAAGTGGGAGATGCCCGAGGCGGCAAATACCTCTGCAAGAATTCTAATTTCCAAATTTCTCTTCTGGCACATCAAGGCAGATGGAATTGAAACTTCTTACACACGAAGCCATGAGCTGGACCTACGAAGTCTTGACCTTGCATTGATCGACCACCTGAAAGCAGCACCCGACTTTGTAGTCTTCAATGTGGGAACTTGGTGGAGTACCACCGCAATAGGTCACGTGATAGACGAAAACGGGTTGCGGTGGCAGATCGGCGGACTAAAGACGGAAGAATCGAAGATTATGAATGACACTGCGTCTCACCCCCAACCAAATTTAAAGTTTGCTCATTTAATGGAAAGCGCTATCAAAATGATGCTGGCTGTCAAGTCGCCGAACACAACATTGGTTTGGCGATCTGAAAGTACTACGGATTGTCCTCCTGGCCAAACCTATCGAGGAACTATTTCACCGGTATTAAAGAGGCTGCAAGTACCAGTCCTCAATATTTCCGAAGCAACATGCAATTATGTTAACATCCGTGAAGGGTACGACAAGGAGCACAAGGGACCTCATCTTTGTTTTCCATCAGTTGCACTGAGGCACTGGTTGCTAGAATTTCAAGAGCAATTTCTTTAGTTCGAGACTTTGTCAATGTTTATATTTTTGGATAGTGATTTCGAGTTGCATAATAAACTCTACAGCGACGATTCGACAAAAATCAAATCCAGTCTCCCTCTCTCAACTTCCGTGGCAAGTACTCTTCGGTAATGTATTGGAAACCAAAGGAAGATAGCGCCTGAATCTCAGCTTTCTTCTTGGTTTTCACCATTATAGAGAGTTCCTGAAAAGCCGAGGGAGGACGAAGGACACAAGTACTGTCAGTAACAAATATGAGGCGCAGTGCCAGTTTCGCATGCTAAAAAAAACAAATCTTTACCTTCATCCATTTCGGGTTCTTCAAGATGAAGTCTTCTTTCATGAGCTCTTTTCCTGTTTTTATATCGTTTTCGGTCATATCGAGGCGGCACTGTTCCGGCAAATCGTATCTGTCTAAATCACTTGGACGCAATCCCAACCACTGAATATCAGGTGTTGTCAGACTGGCACTGTCATAACTCATATTTTTACTTCCACTCATATACACACTCAATATTTTCAGTCCGTAGGGATCGGAATCTACCAAACCCAAAACAGGAATTTGGAGTTGCTGCGTGGCCCGAGACAAAAACATGCGGGTCGCGACATCGGGCTGTCCCTTGGCGGTGATGATAACACAGGGGTATCTATTGTAGAAACGATCTTCAGCCAATCGCATGTAGGCGGCCTCCTTTTCTACAAGAAGTATGAACTCGGCATCGCTCGTAATATTTTCAATCTTGTCAACTTATTTATGTGGTATATATGTTCAGGTTGTGTCAGAAAGGGCATTTTGGAAAATGCTGGTAAAGATCAGCGAGTGAAGACAACACCAAGAAGAAAGACTTACTGTAAGGTGGAATGGCTTTTCCTCCGACACCCATTTTGGTACAATCAATATAATCCCCGTCTTCTTCAAACTGAATTCGTCCCACTACAAGTCCCTTGTCGGAAGCTACCACATGCAAGTTGGATCTCGTACAACCAATCATCGTGGCGACATCGTCTAGAACTCCATCCGAATCCATTTGATTGACAAATAATTTCACGTCTGTATAAAACAAATCACGTTTTGTAATGTGAATGCGTTTGGTCAAAACAGCGTGAAGCAGCTGCATGACGCGTAGCGTAATGGCCGATTTCCTTGAATCCTTCACGTGCAAAAAGTTCCGAGACAACGTCTTGTTGCCCAAGACGATCCGATCCCACTGAGGGATGTAAATTTGATTCGAGGCTGCACGAGACGGAACAGCCATACTAAATCCCTGTCTGGCCAAGACTTGATTGGCAATGCCCAGAGCAATAGTTTCCATGCCTTCCAAGACTTCCGTTGCATTCAACTCTGCAACTTCGACAATGTTAGAAGGGATTTCATCTGGTTCGGCTTGGACCACAACAACGGCTTCGCTTTTGCTGTCTTTCTGAGATTTATTTTTGTCGTTGCCCAACAAAGCTTCTACTTCCTTCATCAGCTCATCATCGGAGTCCGAATAATCTGAAGAATCTGAAGCCTTCTTGTTACTAGCGACCGCCTCGGACTGAGCAGCATCAGCAGCCTTTTTCCTTAATTTGGCTTTTAAATCACGACAAGCCTTCAACACTTCATCTGCGTCATTGGCTCGGGCCACGATTTTTCGTCCTTTGCCTCTTTTCGTTGTGGTTGCTGTTGCTGTTGCTGCTTGTGGTGGTGTAGGCAGAGCAATATCTTCGTCCCCAACTTTTTCGGTTCTTGTGGCGCCAACTGAGCGCTTTCGTTTAGGGGGCATGCTTCTTACAGTACTTGATCGATAAGGTATGCTCTGTTTGGAGTGAAATGCAGGTGTCTACTGTAGGTTAATATGTATGTTGCTAACGTATCCTCAACTTCTTGGTTGTGTCTCCTACTGTTACTGTATTAGTCACCTGGCTCGTCGTCGATCATCATCTTTTGCTTCATCATCAGCGCATTGGTTTTTGGTGTGACTAGTCACTTGCATGCGTAGGAAGTAAACTATTTTTTTTTTCTCTCAGAAAATTGTCGATCAGATGTGCACTCAGCGGAAAGCCTACAAGTCCAAAAAAAAGATTAACATAATAGTCTAGTACTGTAGTAATGAAGCACTCGCACTCTTTTACTAATAGTATCAATAGAAGGGGGCATACTGATTTTGTCTGCTTCAATTTGTTGGCACGGATGGCAACGCCAAACGTAATCTCTACAGATACCATCCTGTTCAATATTGTAGCCCCCCCTCTTTCCATGATTCATGGAGCAGCGCTTTCCTCAAGAATACTAACAAAGTTGATCTTATCCGTTTGTACCAATGGGAATTGCTCCTGTGAGGGTCTCTCGTCAGGCTTCTACTACTGTGGCTTTGGCAAAGCTGCGCTTTATAGTAAGACGCTTTCTTGCTTCGGCAATGTTAGACTGGAGATATTCACAATGATTACATAAGGCAACTGAAACGTTCAATTACCCACTAGCTATTCTGTCTGCAGTTTGTTCCCCCCGACCACCGTACATGTTTACAATGCGTGTCTATATACACAAATCTACCCATTCAAAAGCATTTTACGCGAGACAGATCGCATCACCCCTTGCACGTGCCGTTGCACGACTTGTCGCTTAGAGGACACGTACCCACTCAGAGCATCCGCTTCTGCGAGGGCTGCTGCATTGTTTCTTGACTCCCGTGAATACTTTAACGAGATTTCCCGTAACATGGCTTCGTTCGGAAAAGATTTCGCCTGTTTTTGTCGTTCTTGTTCGTCCAGCACCGCACGCAAGTGCTGTTCGCGATGAGACGGAGTCGAAATATGCTTTCGGTTGGAGTCGTCCATATCCAATAAATCTTCAATGCCTCGTATGCTATGTTCACGTTCAATGAAAGGCGCTCCTCTCTTCTTGAGACTGCGATACTGTAGTGCTGTTAAGTGTCGATCCTTCTCAAAGGCCTCCAAGTCTCGTTTCTGCATGCAAATGAATATGACAAATATACCAGTGATGTAAGATAGGGAGAATAAAGATATACAAGTAATATTTAAATTTTCATTTACATACCGTGTACCATTGTTGACGAATCCATTGCTCTTCGTCCTCATCTGTGCTCAATACGACGACATTTTTCGATGCATCACTCTGTTCCGTGCTGTTGCTATCGCTGCTGTCATCATCTCGTTCACCCCTTGCCTCCTCTTCTGAATTCGGTAGGTTCAAATCACTTTCTAGTGATACTGCCAACGATTCCACGTTCCTATTGTACACCGCTGGACCATCATTAATGCTAACAGATCTTGCAGCAGAAGTCTCCTCTGGCAGTTGAAATCTTACTTGTTTTTTAGTTTCGATGACATCAGATTCATCTGGATCGCAAAGTTGAAGCTTTCGGTTGCTGGAAGATTTAATGTATCGCCTCCAAGATCGGTCTTTGACGAGGAGACTAGGACGAGGGGGCGGTCGTTCGCTACTAATTTGAGACACCACCATGCCACTGCTGTTATTTTTGTCGTCCGTGGTAGTGTTAATTGTCGCAATGTTGTCGGATATTAAGTTTGCTGGATGAAAATATCCCTGTGTCGTGTTTTTATGCGCGAAATAAAACGTTGGAATAGAAGTACCAACATGGTACTCCTGCCTTGCTACTCTACTAGTACTACTACCGTAGAGTACTATCTACTACTACTAGTAGCTACTCTAGCGTAGCTTGTACTGTTAGTACTAGTAGACTACTCCAATGGTAGTGCGTACACCTACTCTACTAGTAGTAGTGGAACACTCAGAAGTGGCCAACAGCCATTAGCTAATTTTTTACAAAAGAGGAGAAACTGGCTGATGAGTACTACTATCGGTAATGGGAGTATTTGGAAAAAAAATATGGAAGTTGGAAGTTGATGAAGTTGCTGCTTAAAGATATAGAGGCCAGTACCGGTCCACAAATTTTTTCATGATTACGTCATCCAGAGCAAGACTTCCCTTAAT
>Ga0210025_1001676_pt1 | contig 23315 bp, 11 predicted proteins | sample CryGeyme20150102_FD_183989 | JGI IMG/M metagenome (GOLD analysis project Ga0210025, IMG submission 183989) | Groundwater microbial communities from Crystal Geyser aquifers in Utah, USA - Crystal Geyser metaG 2015-0102 (SPAdes) (version 2) | ecosystem: Environmental > Aquatic > Deep subsurface >... | reverse complement strand
CACAATGTCCTCTATCACCCGCTACAAAAATGACCGCCGCAAGTCCAATCCTTGTCCTGAGAAGGTTCGCCGTCGTCCTTCCAAAAAATCCAAGACGTTGCACCCCAATAACGACGAAGAAGACGACGTGTCCAAGTCCAACACCTCCAACAATTCCAACACCCATGTCGCAAATTCCGAGGACCGTGATGAAAATTATGAAGTCGAAGTTGACGAGATTTCGGTTGAAACCAAACCTCCAGGGCTAACCATCAAGGGAATCAAGGAAAAAAGCGAGGAAAGTTGGCTCTATGAGCAAATCAAGGAGATGGTGCAACGCAAATTGTGGCGTGTTTGCAAGTTTGTTACTGGAAATGCTGATCGCTTGAAGGTTACAGAGAGGATTCTCAGTCTCCTCAAATACGACAGTGATTCAAACCCTAAAGCAGAAGCAAAATGGATCGAAGACAATGCAAAGGCCTGCAATAAAGCAGTCAACGAAATTCGTGGATACTCGGTGGGAGAAATCAAGAAGAAGTTTCACCACTATTGGGTGTACAACAACAAAACTTTACCTCCCCTCAAAACTTTGAAGGCTTGCATGAATCGTACCATTGACCCAGATAATCCGGAGCAAATGCTCGTGTGGAAGTTCTGGGTGGACAAGATTTTGGATGCGGCTTGCGCTAATAAGTTCGACTGGAACCCCTCGGTACGTTACTACCAGACTATCTTGCAGGCATCCGACGGTGAAGGTGATACCCTGTTCAATATGCTCATGAATCCAAGTACAGAGGCTTGGGCTATGATCTGTATCGAAAATTACTACGAAGCTTGGCCAAAACATTTCGAATGGAAGGTAAATAATCCCCACTCCAAGCTTCCTGTGTCCAAGAAGAACCGGATTTTGGGGGAAGGTGAGGAGGCATTTCCAAAGCAAAAGTGGACGGATGCTCATGGTGGGCAGCAAGTATTTTGTGGATGGCACGTCGACAGTCTCACACTTTACAACAAATACAAGGCAGACAACACTGCAGCTCGCGCATTGGCCAAATCCACTGAACTTGAAGAAACTATTTTGACGACACTCAAGGAAGATAATGGTATTGTTGGAGACAAACCCCGTGGCAAGAAGAAGCAATCCAAGGCTGACTTGAAGCAAATTGTGGACACTTTGGACTTCTAATTACCTATCGTTTTAGACCAAATAATGGGCTCACCCTTTGCCATCATTGTGAGTGAGTGGTAGGACAATTATAGTATCGTAACCCAATATTATTAGGAAATATTAACAGCAATTCTTGCTTGACTAGAACCTATTACGCTATGACATTGGACAGTATTGTTGGCTTATTACCAAATTATTTTGGTTAACCTACCACCATATTGTTGCCAACTTTAGCCGAAAACATACACACAATATACAAGTATTTAGTGCAATGTAAAGTAGTATTTTGGAGTAACTTAACGAATATTATTGTTACATTGTAGCAAGTTATGTGGGTAATGACCAAAGTATTGTTGGCAATAAGGTCCACAATGTTTGTGCAAATCGACAAATTATAGTTTCGTAAATTTAGACCAGATTTTGGCGTCTGAACATTATTATGGTTAAATTAGAGATAATAATGTTATGTTGCACATTATTATGTCTTTTGGGTGTGTAGGTATTCAGAATTTCGGGGTAACCCCAAAATCTTGTTCATACCCCCACAATGCGCTTTTTAGACGACTGGAGTTGTCGATTGACAGCCACTGGCTGGAGCCACTGGAACGACAGCAGCCACTGGAACGACAGCCACTGGAGTTGTCGATCGACAGCCACTGGAGCCACAAGAACGACAGCCACCACTGGAGCCACTGGAACGACAGCCACCACTGGAGCTGGAGCCACTGGAACGACAGCCACCGGAGTCGATCAACAGCCACCGGAGTCGATCGATAGCCACTGGAGCTGGAGCCACTGGAACGACAGCCACCGGAGTTGATTGACAGCCACTGGAGCCACAAGCGACAGCCACTGGTGGAGTCGATTGACACGATAGCCACTGGAGTCGATCGACACGACAGCCACTGGAGTCGATCGATCGACAGCCACTGGAGCCATTGGAACGACAGCCACTGGAGTCGATCAATCGACAGCCACTGGAGCCACAAACGACAGATACTGGAGCCAGGAACGGCACATACTGGAGCCACAAGCGACAACCAATGGAGCCACGAACAACAGATACTGGTAGAGCCATGAATGACAGGAGATATTGGAGATACTGGAGATACTGGAGCCACTGGTGGGACAACAGATAGCTACTGGTGGAGCCATGAACGACAGGACGAGATGACAGACACTGGAGCCACGAAGGACAGATACTGGAGCCACCACCACCACCACCACAGGAGCGACGACAGATACAGTATGATCTGTCGTTCATGGCTCCAGTATGATCTGTCACTCGTGGTTCCAGTATTTGTTGTTCGTGGCTCTAGTGGTAGCTCCAGTATGATCTCCTCATGTAGTAACCACTCTCTACTAGTAGCTACGTAGAGTACTACTGTAGTAGTTACATATTTTAGCTATTTTTTTTAGTTGCTTATTCGAGTGTGCTAAATTAACTAGTCTAGTACTAGCTAGTAGTTTACTACTCTGTAATGAGGTAGAGGAGGTGCGGCAGGCACAAATTGTGCCTGTCGCACCTCTACCTCATTAGGCAGTACTAGTAGTAGTACTAATACTAGTAGGCTAGCTACTACTACTATTAGCTAGTACGACTACTACTACTACTACTAGTCTACTAGGTACTACAAGACAACAGATACTGGAGGAGCCCCATTATTATTCTTATTTAAGTCATGTTGAAATTCAATCTTGTGTTGAAATTCAGTCTTGTGTTGAAATTGAGTCATGTTGAAATTTGTTGAAATGTGTTGAAATGTGTTGACTCGTGTTGAAATCATGTGTTGAAATCATATTTATTTCAACATATTTCAACATGACTCAAATTATTTTAACGGGTGTTTCAGAACTTTAGATCAGTACCAGAACTCGTGCTATATTTCTCTACTACTAGGGTTTTAATAGGGGTTTGTCGGACCTTCCTGCTCTGATTATTTTGTACTCGTATTTACATTGCCTGGGAGCGATGATGCGAAAGTTTTGAAACGAAGCACAATCAACCAATTATTTTCTTCTACACTTCAGGATGCTATTACTTTTTCAAATAAATGCACCACGCAGACTAATTTGTGACTACTATGACCTTTAGTAGCGAGTACTCCTGGTACTAGTACTACTAGTAGACTTTTACTAATCGTACTTATTGATTTAAGAACGCAGAGAGCCAGTCGCTATTAGGGATCATCCCAGCGGTGGCAATATTAACGACCAGTACCACTGGTAGTTCTACAGTACTAGACCAGTGCAATTTTCACATGAACATTTATTTGACAGTGCAATCATGACTAAAAATACTTTTCACTTTCCGAAAGAGCGTAACCTAAATAAATAAGACGTGTGACTCTGGTCTAAGTTTTCTAATGATGGCCAAAATCGCAGAGGAAAATATAATAATAAATAAATAACCGGCATCAAACCTTCAAGAACGGTATCAAGCACAACGCACAAAACAACAGGTTCATCAAATCAATAGGCAAAATCAAGCCATGTTGCAAGTATCTGCTTCCGTGTCCAGCTTATCCAACCTGGGGAGCAAGGATCCCGGGAATGGAACATTGGTTCCCACACGCGGCAATGCCAGCGGCTGTAACAAACGTATCCCTGCCTCTTTGATGAAAATGAGGCGTGAATCACTTCAGGTTTCGGGAAAGTACAAGTTGCCTGCCATGGATGAGGGGGAACTCCCTTACAATTCGTTGTTGGTGAATCTGGCCAGTCGACCACCGACTCGAGGCGCAGGTGCAGATGCAGGTACTATTACTACAGGAATCAGTGCCATTTCAAAGTCACCATCGGCTGTTGTTGCAAGTTTTCTATCGAATTCTGCCAACGGAAACAAGACTGCCTCACAGAGCATGGTTGCAGCGTTTTGTACACCCAAACGGACTACAGCAAAGTCACTCCAAACGGCCTTGGCTCAAGCATCAAGCCATCTCAAGATGCCAAGGGTTGACGCACACAGTGATTCCCGTTCGGTAACAGACGCAGGGAAGACCGATGCGACGTTCGATGATCTCAAAGTCAAACCACGTATCAGACGCTGTCAAACCATTGACAACAATCAGCTATTTCCCGCTCTATGCTCGTTCAAGACCGAAAAGGGAAGTCTGAGTGATGGCGAAGAGGAACAATTGCTGAGGCAGAGTCCTGCCACAAGAAGGTCTATCCGGGATATGAACAATCTCGTACATACTGGATTGGCTACGCCTCGTCGGATCAGTCGTAGCACCCTGGCCACGGACAATGACAACAAAAAAGTACTATCGTCATCCAACCACTCCAAACGACGTTCAAAGTTAAGATCCAAGGATTCAACCGCTTCCATGAAACGTCGCAGCTTGTCTCGTGCAGACAAAGACACTGTACTTAGTAGCAAGAGCAGTAGTCATAGCAAGAAATCGAGCGATGCCCAGGATTTAGTTGAAGCCAGTGCCCGTGCCTCCTCAAGTGCCGTGCGCCCCAAACGCTGTACCAAGACATCCGGTGACGTCGATCAAGATCCTTGTACGCCCAGAAGCATTTCCAAGATGCGGACTGTCAAATCCAATTCGGCCCTGCCTGCCTCATCGAAGCAGCGTAGGCCCTCCGCAGACGAAACAAAATATAGATGTGGCAACGACGCAAAGCTGGCTCCAGCAGATGATGATAAGGCCTCCCTCATGCTCAACTTGGAAGACACAAAAGACCATAGTGCTTCGACCACATTGGCCTCGACGCTTACAGAAGCCTCCGATTCCATTCTCTGTGGCAACACCAGCAATGCTACTGACGACAACAACAATAGCACTTCGAATTTAGCACTTACAGCAATGGCAACTTGGCAGTGTGCCTGTGGAGAATCCGACAACAAGATTGAACAAAACTTTTGTGGCATGTGCGGAACGACACAACGTTGGGAATGTTCAGACTGTTTCTATGCCAACAAGTGCAAATTTAAGTTTTGTGGGCTCTGTGGGATTATCAAAACGGCTAACAGGGAAGGGTGAAGAAGTTGTTAGCTGTTTTGCGGTAATAAAGGTTTCATGAATTTTATTTTTATGTGATATTTTTGAAATATTGTAGATACATTGATGTGGCCAGACAGCACGAAACAATCATGAATAGGCAGTGCTCTAAAGCAGTGATTCATCTATCGTTCGTCAGAGATTGAAATGATACGTAAGAGAATTTCAAAGGCATCTTGCATATCCCTCAACGATGCATACTCGTTGTCTGCGTGGTATGCCTTGGAGTCACCATATCTGCCATGAATCGAACGAAATAATTTAGCAAATAGTTGGCGAGTATCCCTTAATCATTGCTTTCATAAGTGATACTGCAAACAAAAATATTACACCAAAACAGTAAGTGTTAAACGTACCCAGTAATTTGAATATCGAAGCCTTCCTTTTGCATTTGACGAACCAGGGGGAGACTGCCCGAAATTGAGTAGGGTTTTACTTCACCCTTGACCTCCTTCGTAGCCTCGATAATTGCCTGGAGTCCTGGCGACTTCAAGTCACAAGCAACTCCCTCCATTTGCCGTACAGTGGTCTCATCTTCTGTCCATTCCATGGTGAGAGTCCCCCGTTTAAAATCAACATCGTCACCTTCCAAGGTATACTTGCTACATGGACCGCGTGTGGGAATAGTATCCAAATTCGTATTGAGCTCATCGACATAGCCAGTCACTCGTTGCATAACTTCGACGGGGTCGTAGAAAGGTGTCAAACGGATATCTCCCGACATTGTGGTCCACGCGGGCAGTTGATTGAGTGCTCCCTTTGCACATTCCACTTGCGTTGGTTTCATAGTGGATGGCGTTATATATTTGTATTCCTCCTCCATTGGGTGCGGAGGATAGTCCTCGTAAAAGCGGCGTTGAATAATGGCAAGTGCCTCCGAGACCAATTCAAGCGAGTTGATTCCTCTGTGCGGCAATCCCGAATGAAAGAGCCGTCCGGTAGCTTTCAAATGCCACTGTAACGCTCCTGCAGTACCAGTGCAAGGCTGCGAATCGGCAGCATCGATCCAGTAGCAGGTTCCTTTTTTTAATTCATCAATGTGCCCATCTTTTACAACCATGTCAATTCCTACTCCTGTTTCGCCGCCTTCTTCGCCGGCAATAAATAGAGCAATGATGCTCAGTTTTAGTGCGGGTTTCCGTTGGGCCAGCGCCTTGAAAAACAAAGTAATCAAGGCAACATGTCCCAAGCAGTCTGTAGTTCCGCGGCCGTAGAGCTTATCTTCCCCATCGAATTCAAGAGTGAAAGGATCGCGCTCCCATGACTCGGGATTGGCGGGAACCACGTCCATGTGAGATCCAATGAGACCAATCGGTTTCGCTTCAGCGGATGATCCCGGATAAGTGATTTTAACATTGGGTCTTCCTTCCTTGTAGACCAGTTCTTGGATGATGAGCGGCCCACCATTGTCTTGGCTGTAGGGTTTCAATTCGTCCAGGACGTGCCTGGCAACTCTTTCTTCTTCAGGAACCAATCCTTGACGAGGATTGTTTTGAACATATTTGGATTCTGCCAATAGTTTTTCCAAGAACGCAATGTATTCATCCTTATCCAAATGGATATCGTTAAGGTCGTCTCGGAGAAGGGATGTCATTGTAAAGCTGCAAGTAAAAGATGCTAGAGCGCATGTGTATTGTATTGTGGCAGTCGTGATGTGTGTTGATTGTTAATGCATACTAGTAATGCATTCAGTTGTCTACCAGTAACCAGTACAATAGACTACTAGACTAGTCTACCAATAGAAATAAATAACAGTATCTTCTCAAAAAATCACAGTGAAGGGATATGAGCCGAAAACCCGAAACGAAGCTGATTCAACTTTCCTTTTATCCTTTTTGGTTATTCTGTACCCGCGTTTTCAACACGCGACGTATGCGACTTCTACTAATCTTCACAAATACCTACAAGAGCACCTCCGACAGTTGCTCATACAAAAATGTGCAAGATATCTATAGAACTTTGAACAGCATCTATGATCAAAATGATTGATGTTCCTTTGGCCCTCTTAGGCTGCCTTATTTCCGGCTTGATCTGGAACCGAGTATCCACATTCTTCCAACACCTTATCCAGACTGTCAGCCATGATTTTGACGGTACCATCCACGTCTCCAAGCTTGTCCAGTCCAAACAACCCCATGCGGAAAGTTTTCAAACCATCGGGTTCATCAATGCGCCATGGAACGCCCATGGCAATCTGGAGACCATACGACTTGAACTTTTGCATCATGGCTGGGTTTTCCGTGTCCATGGGAGAATAGTAAACCAGCACACCAGGAGATTGGTATCCAGGAGCTGCCACGCTGGTCAGTCCACGCTCTGCGTATATCTCATGAGCTTGCTTTCCGAGTTCTATTTGAGCAGCCTTGAGCTCTGGAAGACCGAATTTGAGAGTTTCGACGGAAATTTCGTGAAAATCACGCAGGGCATCTGTGGGCATGGTTGTGTGGTATCCAAAACCTCCATTGGCATACGTATCCATAATGGCAGACCAGCGCTTCAAGCTCATGGAGAAAGATGTCTCATTTTTCTCAAGCATTTTTTGGGCAGCTAGTTCCGACATGGGCACCAAAGCTGCACAGGCAGGACCTGTCCAACCCTTTTGAGGGGCACTAATGACAACGTCTACTCCAAGGTCTTTCATATCTACCCAGACGGTACCTGAAGCAATGCAATCCAAAACAAAGATTCCACCAACCTCATGCACAGCTTGGGCTGCTTGTTTGATATAGCTATCCGGCAAAATCATGCCAGTACTAGTTTCTACGTGGGGAGCAAACAACACCGCTGGCCTTTCCTCTTTGATTTTCTTTACTACCTCTTCGATGGGGTGTGGTTGATACTGGGTATGGGGGCCATCAGTGTTCACAGGCTGAGCTTTCAGCACCGTGTGAGACTTGGGAATCCCACCCATGTCAAAAATTTCAGTCCAACGAAAGGAAAACCATCCATTACGGATCACCATTACGTGCTCGTCTGTGGCGAATTGGCGAGCCACGGCCTCCATACCAAATGTCCCAGATCTGTGCAAGTAAGTGGCGCAAAGTGAAAGAAGTTAGATTCAGTTCGCAAACGGGACTATTGGCGCAGCAGAAATATAGTGGTGAAAACTCGGAGTAAAGTTACATACCCTGGAATAATTGCAACCTTATCCGCATTGTAAGTTTCCTTCAACAAATCATTGAGATTGCGCATCACTCGCTGGAAGGGATCTGACATCAAGTTAAGTGAACGGTTAGTATGAATCACAGAATATTCCTTGTACTGGCCAAAATCCTCCTTGGGCACAATTTCGTAAGACAGCTTTCCCGAGGACGCGGAGAACACTCTAACGGGTCGTCGCCCCGAGATTTGCGCTCTTCGCAGAAAAGTTCTGACTGCGGATGGGCGAAACATATTTGTAGATAGTTGAATTTCTCAGCAGCTTTTGGTTATGGTGTTGTGATATCAAAACTTAACTTCATAAAGAATTTTTGTTGTTGATCTCAGACATCATAGCACAGATTGCGTTTGTCACAAGATATCGCTTTGTACGAGCTCGCGTCCTTTCAAGCATATTATTATTACCTCTTTTTCTATCTTTCGAGCTCCATTAAAACACAAACATAATATTGCTAAAACGCAACGAGATAAACACGTCATCATCAACTCATTCCTTGTTCTCAATTGAGTGCCGCAGTAATTTTCCGTCACTTCTGGCCTAGCTACTTTGCTTTTCACCTGGGAGCTGGTAGAGTCGAGCACAGCTTTGCTGTGCTCGGCTTTTCGCCCCAATTGCGGGAAAAACCATACCGTTACTCGAATACCATGGTACTCGAGTACTAGTACTCAGTACGTAGTAGCAGGAACCCACGTGTGCACAGCTTAGCCAACGTACAAAAACATGACATCCAGGGCGCGAGCAACATGCCAAAATGTGAGCTCAAGGGCGTCAGCAGCATTAAGTCTTGCTCGCCTCGACTAGCCAACGCTCAACGAGAGATAGTACTTTGATAGGTAAATGAGGCTTCCGAAGCCAAAATCGGCACAAGATTCCGATATGATTAAACAAAATAGCCAGAAGAAGTTTTGCGGGCAAGCCCCAGCGAAACTCCCTTACGAGCGCAAACTTATCTTCAACACGAAATTGATCGAGTCCTGTGGTTTCCCTCTGATAGAAATGAGGGACGAAACTAGGAACGTCCACGCGATCCTTCTCGATGAAATCGGCATGTCCTAGAGAATTCAAACAGCGGAAACAGCTTGTTTTTTATAGCCTCCTGACGACAGTGAGATAATTTTGAAGACGTGTGGCCAAGGCTTTCGTGCATTCCAATAATAAGCCAGAAAGTAGTCCAATAGTTGAGGTAAAAGTCATGCCAAACTACATTGCCTATGAATTGGGGGATGACTGCCTATGTTATAGAAGTGTATGCCGTCCTTCTTTCTATACACATTCGTAGAACTACGCAGTAATGTTTTCTCTGGGTCCGAACGTGAACCCTCAAGCGAACGCTTACGATGGATTCGGGACCGATGCAGCAACCAGTGAATCTGGCACTTTCCTCTATCTGGGAAGAATAGCTCCCGCAGAAGCATTAGTGGCGGCACTCTTGGCATTTTGCCGTTCCTGACGTCGTTCAGCCTTTTCTTCTTTCCGCTCGGCTTTGAAGACTTTGATTTCCTTTTTGGTATAGTACAAGTCGGGCTTCATGTCTTTGGTAGGACGGGGGACTTCGACGCAAACAGTACTACGAAAGCAAAATCGGACACGTCCTGGCATGTCGTAGCTGGTGATATCTGACTTTGTGCGTCGAGGAATTCGTTTTCGCCTGCTCGGTTTGTCCTGGTCCGTCTTGGAGTGAGAGGACTTGCTGATATCGTTATCATTATCCTCGTTCCTAACGTTTATCTTTTTCTCAATGTTGACTACCATGGCGTCTCTCGATTCCAAGTCGATGAATTTGTCCCAACGAAAATCAGGTTTGGGGCGGTTTCCGCGATCCCAGCTGAGTCCTTTTTCTTCAGAAGTCTTGGAATAGTCCATCATATCAAACGACTTTGTTCTGGACAACTTGCCTCGACGAGATCTTGCTTTGGGAGCAGCTGCATCGCGTGAATTGTTCTGCCATTTGTAATCAGGTTCCTTTTTGAGTTTTCGAGACCGATAGTCTCTCTTTTCTACATCAGTATCCCATTTTTGTTTTTCTGGTGCTTCAGCCGCTGTAGGTTCCATCTCTTCGACGTATTCACTGGCTTCAGTGTAATCGTCAGTGTCATCGTCATTACCGGTAATGTGAAGCAGATCTTTTATTTCGCTAAATACATGCTGACCAGCACTTTCGTCACAAAAAGTATCGACAGTGTCCTCTTCATCATCTTGACGGTAGGTTTTCTGCACGCAATGCCGAAACTCTGTATCATCGGGTACATCTCCTCCTCCTGTTGGGCTGCTCCTGCTGTTTCGGCTGTTGCCGCTGCTTATGGTCAGCATCATCTTCTTAATAAACCAATGCTATGTTACGCTCACAACAAATCAAAAGATAAGGAAGGCAAAACGGCGAAGTTGAAAGACCAATGAAAGCATCAATTTTCGGCGTCAATTCAACGAACCAGGAGACACAACTGTTTGTTGTTTGTTCCATACTAGGTCTAGTAGAGTAGTAGACTAGTAGACTACCGGTAGACCTAGTAGACCAGTACCTTGTAGGCGCGTGATTTTCGTAAGAACAAGAGTTTGGTACTAGTACTACAGTACCAGTACTGGTACCGTTATGGAATCTTCAGTGGTCAAAATTTCTCGGAGTCTCATACTGGTACCGTAGCACCGTACCGTAGTACGTTAGATCTTGTTGTCTGTGCGGTCATTGACTATTAGTACAATTAAGTCCATTTTTGTCGGTGGACTTCATACTGTATTGTACTGCAGTACCAGGTACGGTAGTAAAAGTTGTATTTTTGTAATAATCACACCTGGTATTGAACATGTTAGCAACTGTTAATAAAAAATTCGTGTTGCCGATGAAAAAAGACGCCCACTCCAGGACTACCCACACAAAACTGTCGCCTCATTCGCGTGGTAGCGTTCTCGTGCAATTTTAGGCAGAGACAACGCTGTTAGAACCTTTCAGGACCTCAAATACAGCGAGCTTAGGGAAGAACGACACTCGCCCCAGGACCAACGACGTCGGAATGTGGCCTCGTTTTATTGCAGCTTTCGTTTCGTACGAAATTGAACGACTGGCCCTCGTCATCGCTTCCGAAACACCGTTGTTGGGTCCATTTGGTCTTTTTTCGGTCTGCAGGGGCGCACTGTTGGTGGCTTGAGAGGCTGCGATCTATCGAACGCACCAAACTACGCCAACTAAAATGAACCGACAAGGTTAGAATTGCAAACAGAAACTAGTCAAACAAAGCTTTGCTTGCTTCCCACTAGTATTACTACTAGTAGTTCTAGGTACTGTATTCAGTACTACTAGTACGTACACTAGCTATGGTAGACTGGTAGGGCTATATTCTTCAGTATTCCTTGATTTTGTACTCTCGCTTGTACAGTACTTTGCTCCACGCGAAACACTTGCAACTGCCAACAGCTATTTCTACCTCTACTACTAGCTACGGTAGTATTAGTAGTCTAGTAGTAGTAGTAGTGGCAGGCTCTTTATTAAAGTATCGCCCCATGCCCCATTCAACCTAGATTACTTCAGTTTGAGTCTGTGCTATTCTCGGCAGCAGAGCTTATGCTGTTATAATTTAAAATCGTTAGTAGGAGACCGTGCTTTAAGCTGAGATTGCTATTAACCTGGGAACCTCCGTGGCTGTAAAAATTCAGGATTGTTAAGAAATATATATTATAATCCAAGTTGAAGTTCGTTGCACTGCAACCTGCAACTCCTTTGTATTTACAAGCATATACTTGGCAATTTCGCCCAGGACTTCGCAAAGATGAAGCCTCTAAGAATACGGCCGAGGCCAGCCTTTCCTACTATCGCATTGCCTGCCCAAACAGTTTTGTTAATGCATGTTTGTCTTTTCCTGAATCATCAAACCGCCTGTGCGGCTGCTGCTACTGCTACTGCTACTGCTGCTGATGATCCCACCTCCAGAACAAGTAGCTCTAGCCATCTCTTACGCCATAGACCACTTTCTGAGCATCCGCCGCAAACACAACCGCATGAAGAAGATGATCAGCTTCCATTTTACCAAGAGCATCGATCATCACCCCAGCCAAGTCAACCACAGCATGCACGTCAACAAAGACGGCAAACAGCGTCTACAACAACACGCATTGTGAATGGACAAGATGCCGAAGGCTCCACAGATTATCCCTTCTTTGCCCAATGGTTTCGTGGTTGTGGTGCTACTTTGATTCATCCCGATATTGCCTTGACAGCAGCTCATTGTTATGCAGACAATTATCAAGATCACAAGTTGAAATTGGAAGGAGATACCCCTGCGACGACGGGCGGAGGCTCACTGCATAGTGTAGTCGATGCCCAGATTCATCCAAGTTTTAATAGTGTCAACAATTTCATCAACAACAATGAATACGATTTTATGGTAATTCGATTGGCCGAGCTGGTTCCCACCGTTCGGCCAGTACCAATTCACACGAACGATTCCGTGCCACTTCAGGATGCAGAAGAATTAGTGATAGTAGGCTACGGATTAACATCCGAGAAAGGGACGGTTGCTAGCACCCTTCAAGAAGCTACCGTTCATTATCACTATGATTGTAGTTGGGCATCGTATCGACCCGGACGACTTCAACATAATACCATGTTTTGTGCTAGTGGATACCACAATGAAACCACTTCTATTGATTCCTGTCAAGGCGATAGTGGAGGTCCTATTTTACGCAAAACACCCCAAGGGTGGATGCAAGTGGGCGTTACCAGTTGGGGTACGTATCGTGATTCGCTGTGTTTGTGTTGATGGTTGTGTTTTCTGCCAATCTTCATGTTTTCTAACCCCGACCTGCAAAACTTCCATTTACTGATTATTGTTAGGAGTTGGATGTGCTCGACCTGATTTACCTGGAATATATGCTCGCACAAAGGCAGCTTCCCAGTGGATTCAATCACAAGTGTGCGCCATGAGTCGAGCTCCTCCTCCTAATTGTGTATCTCTCCACCAACAAGAAAAGGAAAGTGATTCGAATTCAACTGACCCGTACATTACAGGAATCGCTTTGTCAGCCACGACGGAACACTCTAATTTTAGTGCCGCCACACAAGAACAACCAAAAGTCACGACAAGAGTATCTCTTCGAGTTGATGTACAGTACGACAGCTTTCCACAGGAAATAACTTGGGCACTTGCCAAGCAAGATGCCGCTGACCAAAAACACCCCAATCAAATGACTCTTCTGCACGTTTCTCCTCGACAATCCACTGCAGTCAAAAACAAGTTCGTGTCGCAAGATATTATTGACGTTGACACTGGAACATCCTATCGGTTAGATGTGTACGATACCATTTCCGGGGATGGAATTCAACAGCCAGCACAGGCGACGGAGGATGATGCGGTGGCTATCCAACTGTGGCAAATAGCAACGACAATTTCTACGTCGTCTCGCTGGAGTGTTAGCGACAATGCGACTATTGCGGTGATAGAAGAATCCCAAAGCGAATACCAGCTTTTGTGGAGCCACTCTGGTGATTTCGGAGAGTTTGTGCGAGCAGATGTTCGAGTTGATTAGCCAGGTAGATAGAGCAACAACAGTTAAAACCTCTCTTTTTGCAGTACGCGTAAATCAGAATGTGTCTGAATGCAGAATGTAGTAAATGGAAATTATAAGCTTATTAGAACCTACTACGACTATCCTTCCCTGGATCGGGAGTGTGCAGCCTGTTGCTGCAATTCGACTGGTCCATAATGCGTTTGTAATTGAGACTTCCAAGTCCAAACGTGGTACGAGCAGTAGAAACGTGTGCATACATGACAGATACAACATGATACTTGAATGAAAACAGCATACTCCATCCTTGGCATCAAAATCAGGCCACTCAATACCACAGGTACGTAGCAATCTCGCTTCCCAGGTCCTTCTCGACGCTCAGTAGCTCAGAGCAGAGCGTCTTGATTCTCTCCCCAACAAAATTTATGTTGAATTCAAACTACTACTTTTTCGTTCACCTCCTCATAATCAACTTACTCCTCATCAACAACGGTACAAAACCTGAGAAAAAAAGCTATATTTTTAATTTCCCTTCATCAAGTCAGTTTCCACCTGAAGAAGCAGGAGAAGCAGAGGCGTCGAGATGATACGATGGAGAAAAGCTAAGCAGGAGTGGAAGAAACCCTTGGACGGAAAGACCAAAGTTGATATCCAAGAAATAGTTAACAAACACCAAGCATCGGCGTTACTGGAAGCAAACGACACCATCCGAGCTTTGGAAGATCAACGAGAAGAACACCTGGCAATATTAGCCGCACAACAGGATACAATTAATAATTTGGAAGCACAAGTACAGAAGTATCTAGCTGCCCAAAGAAACTTGCTACTAACCCGGCCGGTTTCACCTTCCAGTGCAGCTTCACCTGAACCTAATGACGCACTACAGGCAACAATCATACCAGTAGATAAAACGACAAATGATGAACCGAACAAAGAAGTCAAGAAAGACGATCATGGTGAATCCTCATATCTACATGAACAGCTGAGAGACTTGAAACGACAATTACACGAACGTGATGTCTTAATTCAAAATTTGCAACAAGGGAATGAAGCTGTTTCAGCTCCATCAGAGGCAAAGGAGGACGAAGCAGAAATCAGTTGGTCGAGAAATGCTGGTTCAATGAAACACGCGCTTCCTAATGGAAGCCAGGAATTAGAAGACTCGGACCAGTCTGTAAAAGAACTGCGAGCAGAAATTTCCTCCCTGAAAGACAAGGTTTCATCGCTGACCATTGCTAATAAAGGTCAAGAAATTGAAATTGAAAAATTGCAGAATATATTGCAAGAGATGGAGGAATTTCATGCTATTACTTCTTCGACACCTACCGCTGGTGCGCAATCTCCGGCTTCTCATGGCACACGGAGCTCGTTTGGACTGGAAACGATTCAAGAATCTTCATCGATTCTCAGTGATTCATCCGAAATATCAGAAGGCTCTGACAATCATCATTCGTCCAATGATGGTAAGCAGCTTATCAATGCTATCAATCCTTTGCAACACAACAACAGCAATATGAGGAATGGTACCATTGAACAATCGGATGAGGATTCATCCTTCCTGGAAGCTGAGAGTGAAATTGACATTACCATTGATTCGGACCCCGCCGCTGAAAGCAACAATAGTAAAGTCTACAGAGGCATGACGCTCCAAGGAAATCAACTGGTCTTATTGATTAGTAGTATGCCTGTGAATCCGATGGTGGCGGCCAATCAATCCCGATTGGAAACAGTCCTTCAGGGATATTTGAATTTTTCCTGCGAAAAGGAAGTTCAAGTCCTGGATGGTTGTGACCAGGATCCGGCTAGCGTAACATTGAGGAATGATCTGTTCCGTATTAGTGGCCTCCATGCCCAATATCCCCAGCTCTTCTTGGTGAATTTTGCCAAGAACGATATTAGTTTTGTGGGAGGTTTCGCAGATATTATGGAACTACACGACACACAGAAATTTGCGGAAACGATTGGTTTAATCCCGTACTGAATGTTGGATGTAAAAAGCTGGTTTTTTGGGGAAAATTACGTTTTCAGCCCGATTCGATATCCAAATGCCAATTTTAAGGTGCATTCGTTGTTTGCTTATGATGACTCAAAAGCGCAGCCTCTTACTGATCCACAGAGAAGGAATTGGTCAATGCAAGCAGCTGCGTTGGCCAAATTTTCAGGTCCATCGACAATATCAAAGTTCCGAGGGGATGGTGTGGTCGCAGCAATTTATTCCGACCGAAACACTCTACCCTTGGTACACAGCGGAATGGTAGGAAGTTTGGAGATGAATCTGCAATCGTCGTTGGCCCTGGGATGAAGCGATACTAGTAGCTACAATAGCAAGTAATGGCTTCTTGCACTCGAGCAGCTAGTTCACCGGAACAGTGACAGCATAAAAAGGTCAGATTGTCCGAAGTGACAGCTTCCTACAGGATACGGAATAGGTGGCACTCATTGGAACTAGTAGGCAAACATTGTTCTACCTCAATCCAGAACACGAAAGTTTGTAGATTTGCTTTAGAGAAAACGTGTTGTACTACGTAGCCAGCTATTCCAGTATTTTGAAGTAGCCAACTATTGCATGAGTACAGTACAAAGTAGTAGACCAAACGTATTGCACTACTTTTAGCAATAGCATAGAAAGAAGAAGAAAATGGAAGAGCTTGAGCGTAGCTCGTAATTTTTCCTTATTGCGTAGACTAGTCTACTAGTCTAGCTACGTAGCTTGGTAGTAGTCTAGTAGGGTCTACTACTACGGTACTACCGGTAGTCTAGTCTACCCTACCATATGCTACGCTACTAGACGACTACTCCAATAGGAGTAGAGATACGACCGAATTATTTATCAACGATTAACGAACCCATCAAATTTTGAAATAATACTAATAATAATAGCTACTGGTTCGTATTTCCATTGCTATAACCAGTTATTAAAGGCAAACGGACGTGAAGGGTTCTGACCATCATCAGCTGTGAGTTAAATAAGAATAAACAAATAATTGATTCAAGTATTGATTCAGTCATAACATCCAAAGTTTTGTCTTCAAAGATAAAAGATGGTCCTCCACAAGTTCACCGCAGCCACGGTGCTGCTCGCTTTGTCTTCTACCAGTGCCAACTCTGAAATTGATCTAGTTGAATTTGCAGATGAACTAACGTCAACCCTTTATGGTGAGGGCAATGACTGCACGTCCTCCCTTGGTGTATCTATGGCTTTTAGCCTGGTGTATCCTACGAGCACGGGTGATTCGGAAGCTCAAATGCAGCAAGTCTTGAGGTACCCACCTGGCAATGACAACAAGAATGTGCTGTTGTGGGACGACTCTGCCAAGGCGGTGGACACAGCCTACGATGGGGTCTGTCAAAACCAGAATGAAGACGAATGCTTCTTGGCGGATCCTACAGTGGAAATTGCCAACAGTGTTTGGGTGGATGGCAATCTAACTTTAAATGCCGATTACGAAACGCTTGTGGGAGAATATCTCCAACGGACCGACTTTTCTGCCGAAACGGCGGGGGATCAAGTCAATGCTTGGATCGAAGCGAACACCAATGGACTCATTGACTCTGTAGTACCGGTTGGTCCTCTCGAGTATCTCCTTCTGGCAATAAACTCTATTTATCTGAAAGCCTCTTGGATGAATCAGTTTAATGAGGACTTTACTAGTGAAGATGTATTCTACAACTCCCCCAAACGAGTTAGCACGGAGACAACATCTCATTTCATGCATCAAGTTGACAATTTCCCTTATTCTCATGACGCATTGCCTGGTTACCAAATGATTCAAATGCCTTTTGCAGGCGGACCAGAAGACAGCGATGGTCTATCCATGATATTTGTGTTACCAAAGAGTGAAACGGACGCTGTGTCCACGTCCAAGGGGGTCCTACAAGCCCTTCCGCAATTGAGAAGAACTCAAGTAGCCCTGGCTCTTCCCAAGTATAAGTTTGAGTCAACTTACAGTGATACCTTGATGACTTCGCTTAAGAATATGGGAATGGTAGCACCCTTTGCGGGAGGATTGTGTATTAGCCCCGCCACGGAATGCGACGACTTTGTAGATTTGGTGATTCAAAAGACTGTTATTGATGTCAATGAAAAGGGGGTTGAAGCAGCAGCCGTGACGTTGGTTGCTATCGCCATGAGTATGCCACCACCCCAAGCTGTTCCCTTTGTAGCTGATCATGCCTTTGACTTTTACATCTACGATTCGTCTCAAGACTTGATTCTTTTCGAAGGACGTGTTGCTAGTCCAAAAATCCCGGAAGGTTCGACAGCAATTTTGCAGGCTGCGCATGCAGACGAGAACTTTTGGATGGATACTTTCGGTATGGAAATGCTTCCCATTGAGACAGCATCAGGTACGGTAATATTCAAATATTTTTGGCCGAACAGTATTTGCCTAAGATTCGACCTATCTCACTCGAATCCTCGAATGCCTCCCCGCATAGACTCCGCAACGACTAGTGAACCCTTTGATCCCATCACAGTGTCAGATCAGATCACGACGGATGGACCAGTAATCGATACTGATGCTGATGAAGAAGAGGAAGAATCCGTGGCCGACTCGAATGAGAATACAGAGACGCAAGTGCATGAGTCAAACCCCTCCAGTGCCACTGTGGCGCCAGTGGCACAAATGGCAGCTTTGGTTGGAATGGTGTCGCTTTTGTTGGGATTGTAGACGGACTAATCATTTGATATCGTTGCTGTACATGGCGTGTGAAAGCAAAAACACAGTTTGTCTTTTGTCTTTCTGTTACTTACATATTGAAGTAAATAGAGTACTATTTTTTCAAGCTGCTCCCTCTACGAGTGTTATTATTAGTTTATGAAGTATGGTCTCTAGCCAGCTATCCAATATTCAATAATAAGAAGCTATGAAAATGTCGTCTACTGATTCGAAATTTAATCATCATAATAATATAATATTATTATTATAATATCAAAACAACAATACTACTAGACTAGTCTACTACTACTACTAGCTACTAGCTACTGTAGTCTAGTAGTAAAAAAAACTCGTATCTACTAGGTCCAGTAATCCTATTTAGGGACAGGGGTATCCATAGTCCTTGCTCTACTTTTAACGCAGCAAAGAACATTAATTCAACGATGATCCCCGAGATTTATTCAAAAATAATTTTAGTACTACTTGATCCTTGAAGAGACTGTGTGCTCATTTCACCACCCACATCTTTGTTTTGTTTCGTTTACTTAATCTGATATGCCAACTCGAATCGTTTTGCAAGAGACGTCTCCGCCATCCAGGACGGTTGGGAAGAGTCGCGAAGGTTTGTCTCCCGACGAGGAGTCCGTGAATCTTCAACAGGCGAATACCTCCAGTGGATCAGGTCCCTTTTATACCCCTCCACGGCCTCGTCCCATAGATGCATCTAATCGACTATCTGGTACTCACCGCCGGACAGCGGTTGGCTTTCGATCGACCATTTTACGACCAGGATTACGGTCCGACGAGAGAGATCGTGATAATAACAATAAGAATGAATTGTCGACCACTACCTCGGCAAGTCGTCTCGACGAACCTGGGATAGAACGACGTCACCAATTGCACTTATCCAACGAGGATATCCGAGCAAGCCCTCGATTATTGGGCTATTTGTTCGGTTCTATAGCCTTCGTGGTGATGCTGGTATCGGTGGTGCAATTTTATAATCTAGAAGATGAAGCGTGGTCGCAATCACCAGAGGCCCTCGGCAACTACTCGCTGTCCCAATTCCCCGACGAAACATTTTTTCACACCATTAATGGTCCTATTTATTTGTGGAAATTGTGGGCTAGCGTTGCAGTGGCCAGTGCAGGGTCTTTTCTATTTTTGAGCATTCTCGTGGTCCACTTTGATACCATATTTTTTCCGCGCACCTGGTTTCAAATCTTTCGAGACGGATCATTAGCAGAGCGCAACTTACTCATTGGATTGCTCGTCTTTTGCGTGGCAGTATTGCACATCAACACCTCAAGTTTCTCGGTGGGAGAAGCACAGGCCAACGTCTTTTTTACATCCTGGATTGTCTTCATCTGTACCGTTCTCACGTTCGGAGTTTGGCGCCATTCGGCCGATTTACCTCAGCTGGCCGCCAAAATCTTGACCCACCATCGCGAAACAACGTACAACTGGTGTTGGGTGCTCATTTTTTCTCTCATAACCGCTGGCTCGGCCACGGACCTGTTTTTTCATCGCACAGAAGTTACTCTTCGGTTACAGGGAGAAGAACTGGTCTTGGAATATGGTATGTGGATGCGGGTGTTGGGAATGGTTTGGGCCCTGGTTGCTGTTTGTTTGGTGGCCCTCTTTTTCAATCACTTTTGGACGAATACATGGAAGTTGAAGGTATCCTCCGAATGCCGATTTGTACTCAATTGGAGATTTCTAGAAGGTCTCTTGATTCTGTCATTGATGGGCGTTCAGTGTTGGGCGATTATTTCGTACACAGGGGCGGACGGTGTTATCAATGGTCTCAACAATACTTACTTTGGAATATGGGGAGCTTTTTTCAATACAGGTAAGAATGAATTTCTGTCCGGATGCTGGTAGTCGATACTTCAAACATGTTGCCTGATTCACTTTCGGCGTTTCTTTTCGATCAATTTTCAGTTTTTACTTTTGGAACGTGGCTGCGTGAAAACAGAGACATCGACTACATTATATGATCCCGCTCGGATAGTGAGTGCACAGCTCTGCTTCAGCTTAAGGTGACAATAAAGTATCATGACAAATGACGCAAGGGCTAAAGTAATGCACTCAACAATGCTCTCAGCTGGTCTTCATGATACTAGTATGCTACTTGCTCCAGCTTCAAATAGTCGTCTACTCCTGAGATTTCCGTGAAAGTATTGCGCTAGGTGGTAGCCAGTTTAAGAAGACAGGGTTGGAGCGGCATGACTATTACTAGAAGCTATTACTACAAGACACAGCCTTTTCCATACGAAAACAAAACATTTATGTAATTAAAGTCCCTCTTCATGTATATGAATTTTTTTATTTCTCTTGGGATGCACAACTTCCAATTTCCATGATCAATTGCAAAGTCCACGTTGATTGAATGTGCATCAGCATCTATGAAAATGGAACTCAAGTGAATTCAAAAAGGTGCGACTGAGTAATCAACCAAGTCGTCGCGGGAGATCGCAGGAGCATTAGAATGTGAAGCAATGTCTATGAAAACTGAAATCAACTGGGACCAAAGGGTGCGACAAAGTACTCAACCAAGTCGTCGAGGGAGATCGCAGGAGCTTTAGTTCTGTCCATATCGGTAGCGGCAGTCTGCAAACCAGGTTCCTCGAATCTTTGCGCGGCATTTTCAGACCTGAATAAATCGTTCGGTGCCACCATAGCTTCAGGTTCTTGAAACATTTCAGCAATCTTATCTTCGAAAGGATCGACGGGCGGATCTCGTCTCTGGTCGTGGTTTGCCATAGCAACAGGTTCTGCGGGTCCATCGCCCATCTGGTGATAAACCTGAGACATGACACTGCTATGATCCGGCCAGTGCGCAACTGTAGGAAGTGACGCTTTCGCTTGATACTCATGATAATTCGACAATTCTCGAGGACATGGCAACAGTCCTGGTGCTGCAGCTGGACTGAAAGAAGCAGGACAAATTGTTTCTGATTCCGTTGATTTCTCTTGATCGACACCTGCTCGTGACAGAAACATGGCAGTCTTCGCTGACATTTCGCCATTATTCAGACCTGAATTCATCATAACAGCATCTGATAGCCGCAAGGATGGCATGCATAACGTATTCTCTTCGTCGTGGTCGTCGCCGATGCCCTTGGCGGTACTTGAGAAACAAGGAGTTCCACTGCCGCCCGATGCTTGACTCTCATCATCTCCGCAAGAGCCCGGAGGGGTGATCGTATTCACCGCAGACTTGCCCATCATCGTATACATGTTTATTCCTTCATCAATACAATGAGTATAGGAGTAAAAATTCGGCTCAGTGGACGGAGAAGACTTCGATTTGCATCCCGTTCCTTTGACACGGACTCGAGCCATCTGATGGTGAAGATCAGGTCGTCCTCGCAGAAAGAGTTCATGATAGTAACCACCTCGATCTTCGCCTACCGTCAGACGTCGAAATCCATAAAGATTGACCTGTATTTTTTATGGATGTGTGCGTTGATAAGTGCGGGTTTTGGTTTCCATAAAGTCCATTCAAAAAGCTGCAGCGATAAATGCACACACCGGGGCAGCGCTGAACTTACCTGTCGCTGAAAGGAGGTGATCTTGCTTTGCTTAAAATATCTTAAAAGCATAACATTGTGTGACGTTGCATCGTATTGCATGGCATGGCAAAGTGGTAAGATATGGCGGTGTAAAACAACCTTGAATAATACATCATACAACGATATCGATGATTGCACACCACTTACTGTGGCACGATCTCTTCCACAAAGCGCTTGGGCTGACGGACCAAGAAGCAACGTCCATGTGGCTGCCATCCAACCACATCAGAGAAATTCTTCTGTTCGGCATCTTTAAGCATGTAATAGAGTTTTTCGGGAAAGGCAATAACTACACCTCCTCTGCGAGCACAGATCCTATGAGAATCATCGACTCCACATTCATCCGATATCATCATCTCAGCTTCCGACAATCCAGGATGATATAGCGGATCGTGAGAATGATCCCGGTAGTCATGAATGACATAGCGATCCTTGATAAAACCATTAGATGTGGCAACCTTTCCGGAAGATGTCCTGGTCAACTGCTCTTGTAGGCCGTCGTGATGACGATCACTGCCTTTTTGGGCGATTGTCATTGTCTCACGATCCATCATTTCCATCTCGCTTCGAGGATTGTCATCCGTAGAGCTTCCGCTACCCATAAGTGATGAAACCAAGAGTCTCATAGAAAATGAAGTCCAGCTTGAGGCTTGAGGTGACGGCGAAATTCGAAACCAAAAATTGCTGTAATATCTTGGTTGAGAACTGCTACGGTACTCAACACTATTTTTGAATAGTAGCTACTACTGTAGCTAGTAGCTACTACCGGTATTACTAGCTAGTAGCTACTAATATAAAGCAGTATGGTACCAGGGTACCTGGTACCTGGTACCGTAGATCAAGAAGTGGCTTCAATTCTTGCAGCTGGGAGAGAGAACTCTTTTATCCCTCGAATTAAAAAATAATGTACAATACGACTTCAATGAGTTTTCAGGAAGAATAATCGTTCGCATTCCTGTGAATAACAAAATTGAAAATCTATCTGACAGCGCATCGACAAACTTGAACAAAGGCGTAACTTAGACTTATCGAATCGATTTGCAAGCTGTTTTTGGACAGTTGTAACTGGTACCTGGTACTAGTACTAGTACAGTACCGTATACAGTACTGGGTTTCCATCGATAGCAACTGACTGTATTCTACCTGGTACTCACGAGCACAGCAAAGCTGTGCTCGACTCTACCAGCTCCCAGGTGTCGGGGGCTAGCTAGCTAGGTAGTTTTAGGGTATGGAGAAACTCGGCAATTTACTAGGCCGACCATCTCC
>Ga0210025_1001673_pt1 | contig 23349 bp, 14 predicted proteins | sample CryGeyme20150102_FD_183989 | JGI IMG/M metagenome (GOLD analysis project Ga0210025, IMG submission 183989) | Groundwater microbial communities from Crystal Geyser aquifers in Utah, USA - Crystal Geyser metaG 2015-0102 (SPAdes) (version 2) | ecosystem: Environmental > Aquatic > Deep subsurface >... | reverse complement strand
CTTCACCAAATTTAATTCTAATATGATCGGTTGCATCGCCCACATAAGGACCAAGAATGAGTTCTTGTTCTGCTTCATCATCAACTAAATAAAAACCTACCCAATCGTAATGCTCAAACGTATCACATAATAATTGAGAGATAGACTGAAGTTTTTGATCTCGGTTTTCTGATCCGAAAATAATAGCGTTAAATTCTGGGCGTATAGATTCAAAAAGAGCTTGTTTATTCATGATATACAATTTAAAAAGTAAAACACACTAATTCTGGTTGAATAAAACCAAAAATACGAGTAAATCACGAAGTAATCTGTTTAAGAAAAATTTTAATAAACAGAGTTTGGCAAAATAAAGGAAAAAGAGAGTGCCGAGTTAGATTTCTTAAAGTTAACATGTTGGAAATCCTAAAAAACAAAGTTCAATTTGTATGCTGATTAAAATGAATTATAGAGCTAGTTTAAGTTCTGTTGCAGAACTCCATGTGCATTGTCATTTGGCTTCACAGTACCTTCGGTATTGTTGACAATCTCAAAGCACTACGAAGCGAAAAACAGAATAATGGTCAAATAAATACATGTTAAAATACTTATAATCAGTTATTTACAGATTTTATAATTTGCTGAGATATCATTAGGTAAATCTTCAAATCTGCTTTCGCCGGTTTTACGAATAATTCTGAGTTTTGCAACAAACACTCTTAGTAGTCTTCATTAAAAAAAAACCTCTGCAAGGTCTAATTACAGAGGTTTTGAACAATTAAGAGGTTGGTTAAGTTAAATCTATGTTTTTAAAAAACAGTTGAAGCTCTAATTAAGCGGGTATCAAGATTCATTCGTTTATTTTGGAAATAAACCTTACTAATAAAGACTCTTGGATAACCGCTTACATCTTGAACTGAAATTCCAGCAGAATTCGATCTAATGTCATTCAAGTCATCACTAATAATTATTTTTGATTCAAATTCCTGTGCTGCAGAATCGAAATTTGCTAAAGATGGAATCATAACGATGTCTTCTTTAATTCTTTTTGTACTCCCAAGTTGATAAACGCTTACTTCAAAGTTTTGGGATTCAAGCTCTTCTTTAATTTCTTTGATAGTTTCGTCTGATTGGTTTCTACCTTGAATCAAAGCGACTTTTCTATTGTTGTTAACAGTTAAAAGAGAAATAACCTTATTTAACACACTTGCTTTTTTATTCAAAGTTGAATTATTAGCAGTTGCTGAAAATGGTGAAAAAATGAATCCTGTTACAAGTAAAAGAGAGAGAACTAATAATTTCATAATTGTTGATGTCTTGATGTTTAAAAATTATGGATTACTAGAACGTATTGAATGCTATAAAGGATTCACGTTATAACACACAATTTATAGTTGCACTAAATTTTACTTATTTGGACACAATTTTTTTCAATCTGTAAATCAAGTTGATAAAAAAAACGAGTACATTTTGCGCTTATTTCCAAAATATGTCATCAACCCAAAGCGCTAAACCCCTTTCTGCTTGGATTGCATTCGTTGCGATCTGCATTATTTGGGGTACTACTTACTTAGGAATTAAAATCGGCGTTAATTATATGCCTGGGCTTTTTTTAGCTGGGTTTAGGAATACAATTGCCGGGTTTATTTTAATTAGTATTGCTTTTTTTGTTGCAAAAGAAAAACCAGATGCAAAAACGCTTGGCTTCTTAAGCATGATTGGTTTATTAAATTTAGGTCTCGGAAATGGTTTGGTTTCTTGGGCAGAAGAGTATGTAAGTAGTGGATTAACAGCTATTATTTGCGCATTAAGTCCATTGTGGATAGCCATTTTTAGCTTAATTATTCTTCGTGATTCTCGCTTAAATTGGATGTCAATTTCAGGACTTTTTTTAGGATTTTTAGGTATTGTAGGCGTATTTAAAGATTATTTTCCAGAATTAGCGAATCCTGATTACCGTTTTGGAATCCTAATAATTGTTATTGGAAATATTGGATGGGGGCTTGGTTCTGTTTTATTAGTTCGAAAAGCGCTCAAAATTTCAGTTTTTTATACTAGTGGAATTCAAATGTTTGCTGCAGGAATAGTTTTGTTAATGAGTTCAAGTTTTACCGCTCCAATTCCCAATCTGTTTGAAATCGCTTGGGAAGGCTGGGTTGCTATTCTTTATTTAATATTCTTTGGATCTATCATTTCTTATTTAGCCTATATGCACGCATTAAATTACATTGCACCGACGCGGCTTTCTGTTTATTCGTATGTGAACCCTTTAGTTGCTATTTGGCTTGGGTGGTTAGTCTTAAATGAACTCTTAACTTGGTTTATGTTTTTATCTTCCCTAATAACCGTTGTTGGTGTATGGATGGTGAATAGAGGGTACAATATGGCCAAGTTGCAGATTGTTAAAAAACCTTTGTGAGATGATTGATTAGTTGTTACTTAAATCATTTTTCACAAAGCATCTTTTACCCTTTACCATCTTTAACAATACATTTTAAAAAAATCAGGGAACTTCCAAATAACTAAAAACATTAATTTTATTGCTCTTTTGCATGATTTGGAATAAAAAACTACTTCTTGTTGTTCTTAGCGTAGGTGTTCTAGCTTCCTGTGCAGGTTCACAAAAGATGAAAAGTGGTGCACCCGGCGCACCATCAGCTGCTGCTGCAAAATCAAAAAAAGGTCCTCAGCCTTACGATAAAGTCATTACTAAAAAAGCGAAATCTGACAAAGGTTTGTTTACCATTCATCAGGTAGATGAAACTTATTTCTATGAAATTCCAGACTCTTTACTCCATCGCGAAATCTTAACCGTTTCTCGAATTGCCAAAACGGCTACTAATTTAGGTTATGGTGGAGAAGAGTTAAATACTCAGGTTTTACGTTTCGAAAAATTCGGAGATAAAATTCTAATGCGTGTTGTGAGTTATCAAAACGTTGCAGCAGATTCTCTTCCCATTTTTCAATCTGTAAGAAATTCAAATTTTGAACCTATTGTTCAATCTTTTGACATCAAAGCATACAGTAAAGACTCTTCTTCTGTAGTTGTTGATGTAAACGCTTTACTTTCTGGTGATGTGCCTGTTTTTGGTTTAGACCAAAGAAGTCGTGAACGATATAAAGTGCGTAATTTAGATAAAGATCGTTCTTTTATTATGCACATCCGTTCTTATCCAAAAAACATTGAGAACCGTGTTGTTTTAACCTATAACTCAAGTGCTGCACCATCAAATAGTTCTACAGGAACCATTTCTTTGGAAATTAATCACTCCATGATTTTATTACCAAAAGTTCCAATGATTGGTCGTATTGCTGATGATCGCGTAGGTTACTTTAGCGTTACTCAAACTGATTACGGTTTGGAAGCTCAAAGAGCAAAAACAAGAACCTACATTACACGTTGGAGATTAGAGCCTAAAGATTGGGACGCTTACAATCGAGGAGAATTGGTTGAACCTGTTAAACAAATTGTTTATTACATCGACCCAGCAACTCCAGAAAAATGGAGACCGTATTTAAAACAAGGTGTTGATGATTGGAATAAAGCTTTTGAAGTAGCTGGATTTAAAAATGCGATTAAAGCAATGGATCCTCCAACTCCTGATGAAGATCCTGAATTCAGCCCTGAAGATATTCGTTATTCTGTGATTCGTTATTTCTCTTCTGATATTCAAAATGCTTATGGACCACACGTTCATGATCCACGTTCCGGTGAAATTTTAGAATCAGATATCGGCTGGTATCATAACGTAATGAACTTATTGCGTAACTGGTATTTTGTTCAAACTGCAGCTATCAATCCTGATGCTCGTGGTGTTGAATTTAAAGACGAAGTAATGGGTGAACTCATTCGTTTCGTTGCCTCTCATGAAGTTGGACATACATTAGGGTTACCGCACAACATGAAAGCGTCCTCTTCTTACCCTGTTGACTCTCTCCGTTCTGCAAGCTTCACAAAAAAAATGGGAACAGCTCCTGCAATTATGGATTATGCCCGTTTTAATTATATTGCTCAACCTGGCGACGAAGGCGTAAGTTTATTCCCAGGAATTGGAGAATATGACAAATATGCAATCAATTGGGGCTACCGCACTATCCCTAATGTGAAAAAATCAGATGATGAAACGGAAACATTACGTAAATGGATTAATGCAAAAGCTGGTGACAAAATGTACCGCTTTGGAAATCCAAGTCGTTTAGATCCAAATTCACAAACAGAAGATTTAGGTGATGATGCCATGAAAGCATCAGCTTATGGAATTGCTAATTTAAAACGCATTGTTCCAAATTTGATTAAATGGACCAATCAAGATGGTGAAAGCTATGATGATTTAGGCGAATTGTATGGCCAAGTTTTAGGTCAATGGAATCGTTACATGGGTCATGTTGCCATGAATATTGGTGGAGTTTATGAAACTCGTAAATATGATAATCAAAGTGGTGTTGTATTTGAAGCCGTTCCAAAAGAGAAACAAAAACGTGCTGTTGATTTCTTAATTAAAGAAGCGTTTAATACACCAAAATGGATGATTGACGAAGCTATTTTACAACGTGTTGAAGCTAGCGGATTTATTGATCGCCTACGTGGAGCACAAGCTCGTGCATTATTTTTAGCTCTTGATATGGAAAAAATGCAACGCTTAACAGAAGCAGAAGCATTAATGGGCAATAAAGCTTATACCACTTCAGACTTAATGAATGATGTAACTGACGGTGTTTGGACCGAGTTAAAAAACAATTCTACCATCGATGTTTATCGTAGAAATTTACAACGTGCACACTTAGAGCGCCTTGAATATCTGTTAACTGGCGAAGCTCCACAACTCCCATCATTTATTATTCAATATAGTGGTGGAACTAGAGTAAATGCATCTCAATCTGATATCAGATCTGAAGCAAGAGCACAGTTATTAAGTTTAAAATCACAAATCGGTTCTACTGTTAATCGTGTTCGCGACTCATCAACTAAAAACCATTTAGTTGATGCTTTAGCACGAATTGAAATGATTTTAGATCCGAAATAAACTTCCGTTTTATTTCAATTAAATAAAGACGTCTTAGTTTTAAGCCACAGGAGTTTTCTTCTGTGGCTTTTTTTGTCTGATTATTAGTAAAAAAACAATACAAATCCGCCATTAGAATCTATTTATAGTAAATTCAACAATTTAGTGTTTGAATAAGCTTACAAATAACATATTTGTTATGTAATAACCTGAGTTCGGGATAAGAGCTGTTTATAATCTCGGACAATGTTCTTGCTTTTTCCCTCCGGATTAAACGTGTTTAAAATTAAGGTTTTGAATCGGAGGGCTGAATGTGATAGCATTTGGCACTAATAAAACTTTAGACAAAATTCATAAAAAGGGTGGTAAGAAAAGAAATATTTTTTTGACTGACCACCCTCTAACTCAAGTTAATAAAAAGATTTTTAATGCAATAAAGTGCACCTTTTTGATCAATAATAAACCAAAGGCTGATCATAGAATGAATAGTGTATTTAAATGCACTATTCATTGCATTTAACTTGCAAATCAATTAAATTCTTTAAAAAAGAGCACTATAATGCACCATAAAGAATTAATTGAAATCATTAAAAATCGCAGAGATGACCTCAATGTCAATCAGGAAGAATTGGCACAGCTTTCAGGTGTTGGGCTTAGAACGATTAAACAAATTGAAAGTGGGAAAGGAAATCCAACGCTAAGCACAATAAGTCAAATTGCAGAAATACTTGGTTTGGAATTAGGTTTAACAGTAAAAAAAATGAACCATGAGGAAAGCTAAGATCTTATTTAAAGATCAATTTGCAGGAACCTTAGTACAAGATGATGATGGATCGTTTACATTCAGATATGATGAATTATGGTTCAAGAACACTTCAAAACCTGCTATTAGTTTAACTTTACCGAAAACTCAACAGGAATTTAAATCAGCTTACTTATTTCCTTTTTTTTATCATTTATTGCCAGAAGGCTCTAATAAACAACTGATATGTAATCAAAATCGAATAGATGAAACCGATGATTTTGGCATTTTGTTATCAGTAGCCCAATATGATACAATCGGCGCTGTTAAGGTTATAAAAATAGAAGGCAATTCGGATGATTGAGATTACAAAGTGCCCTGGAACCTTAGCTGATGGATTTTCAAGCTACAGCAATTCTTGTTTACGAAACGTGTTTAATGGAAAAAAAGTAAGTCACATTTTGCCTTATGATTCTCCCGTTTCTAACTCTGAGAGCAATTTATTATTCAAAAACAGCCGGAAGTATATTTCAATATCTGGATTTCAAGAAAAGTTCTCGGTTTTGTTAGAAAAGAATGTTCTTAGATTAATTCAAGAAGGAGAACAAGGTCAATATATTTTAAAACCGATTCCAACTTTCGGAAAAAAGCCCGAGCAAATGCCAGCCAATGAGCATCTTACTATGCAAATAGCTAGACAAGTTTTTGGCATAGAGACTGCTGAAAATGCATTAATTTTTTTCAAAAATGGCGAACAAGCCTATCTAACAAAACGATTTGATGTTGAAAAAGACGGTTCAAAACGGATGCAAGAAGATTTCGCTTCAGTAGCAGGAAAAACGCCCCAAACTCATGGTGAGCATTATAAATATGATGGAAATTATCTCGAAATCTTTCACTTATTGAAAAAATTCGTTCCTGCTTATCCGATTGAAGCGCCCAAACTTCTAAAACTTCTATTGTTCAATTATTTGTTTTCAAACGGGGATGCACATTTTAAGAATTTTTCGCTCATTGAAACTAAAATGGGAGATTTCAAGCTAAGCCCTGCCTATGATTTAATAAATACTAGTATTCATATCAATGATTCAGCATTTGCTCTTGAAGATGGATTATTACCAAAATCGATGGGACAAGGTAAAATCTCAACTCAATTTGGAAAACTTTCGGAAGAAGCAGGAATTCACGCCAAACAGTTTAAACAAATTTTTGAATTGTTGATTTGCAAATCAGACCAAGTAGAAAAACTTATTCGAGCATCTTTTTTAGATGAGAGTACAAAGCAACAGTATTTGCAATCGTATCAAGGGCGGCTAAATAGATTGAGTAAAGTGGGTTGAGTTGAATCATTTCAAATCAAAAATGTTTTATTGAAAAGAAATAGACAGAGTTTATGCAATTGGCAAAGTAGCAAGCTGCGAATTAAAGACAATTGCATCTCATTAAATTAAGTAGTAATTTTTAGACTTAATTAAATCTTCTTTTTATGGACACAATAAAAACTTTACTATGGTTACTTCTTATCATATCTCTTTCTGCAAACAAGGTTAATGCTCAAGATGATGATATTACTAATCCTATTATCATTCCTGATATTACTGGGATAAACCCTCTCTATTCTTTCGATGCGGAAGATCCGATTCATCCTTTTTTCACTGTAAATTATACTTCAGCCCGTAATAGTATTTTAAATTTTGGCGATATAAATGGAGACGGTTGGTCTGATTTCGGTATCCTTTTTCGAGACTCTTGGGATGAAAGACAGTCACAAGTTAGCTTAACCAATAAGACGATTATTTACTACGGTAATTCTTCTGTTAAAGAAGGAAATTTACGTTATTACGATTGGCTTTATCCAATTGGCGACATAGATAATGACGGATTTGCTGATGCCGTAATGACCTCGAATACGAATACTGGATATACTTATGATCATATCAATACAATTCTAAAAGGCTCAAATAATGGGTTTGTTGAAACAGACAGGATTATTACTGGAAAGACCTCAAATGAAACCTATTTCAATTTAAGTCAAACTGATACTTTCATTGACTCAATTGATTTAAATAATGATGGGCTGAATGATACGATTGTTTTAAAAGCGAATGTAATTACAATCCTTTGGGGAAACTCTGAAATAACTGAAATGACATGGACAAGTCAATGGCTAAATGATATTTATATCGATAATTATAAAGGCATTGGTCTTTACGATTTAAATAAGGATTCCATACCTGAAATAGTATTCTCAAACCGATACTCAAGAGTTGATAGTTTGAATATTCTTACTTACAACAAAGAAACTACCTCGTTTGAAATTTACCAACATAGTCCAATAGCTGTTGAGTTATATGATTCTTTTGACGTTGCAGACTTTAATGGAGATAAAATTCCTGAAATCGGATTTTTTTCTAGAACTGCAGGGAATCGATTTTACTCGTTCGATACGACTAGTCGTTTTTTTGATTTTGAAAATCCGGACCTTTTAACCACTTATTACTATTTGCCAATTGGAGATATTAACGGTGATGAAATTGCCGACCTTGCCTTTTTTAACAACATAGATTCCGTTTATGCAATCGGACTTGGCAAAACTGGAGAATTAAACGATTATTCAGCAGATATACTTTTAAATAGAATTCAACTGAATTCTATACTATCAAAAACGAATAGGTTTAATTCGATTTCTGAAATAGGTAATCATCTTGTTTCTGTAAACAGAAATTATAATTCATCAGAACCATATACCAAATCATTTGAAGAAGACGACCTGTTTTTTCTTGAAGTCCAACGAGTTGATTCAACGACGCAGCAGTTAGTAAAAAGCACGGATATTCATTTAACTCAACAAGAGATTCACAATTTAGATAGAATTTTAGCCATTCAAAACTTGGGTGACTTAAATAATGATAGTATTGAGGATTTCGGAATTGTCTATTCAGACAGAGGAGAATTACAGGTTCATTATGGTGGAAAAATTTCTGAATTGCCTGATGTAATTTATAATCTAAAATCAAGCGAAGAGGATAAAAATAGATATCTAATCTATTCGGGTGTGACTTCTGCCGATTTTAATGGTGACGGATATCTCGATTTGATTTTGAGCAGTCAGACACATTCTTTTATAAAGATATTTTTAGGCAGTCCTTCAGGACCTGATACTGAAGTTGATATGCAACTCAACTATTTTGAGCAAATCGGGTATATCTATTGGATTGAAAACTTAGGGGACATTAATGCGGATGGTTTCGAAGATATTCTTGTTTCTACAAGAAATTTTAAATCTACCAATGGAAAATATCCAGAAACAGGTTTTTTAAAAATCATTTATGGGGCTTCAACTGAATCTGAAATTGAAGCACATGATGTTCGAATCTATTCAGATAAAGTAATTTCATATTTTAATTATTATAATGTAATTGCGAAAAAAATGGATGATTACAATGGAGATGGCTTGCCTGACTTCGCTATTTCCGCTACCGAATTTAGCGATTTTTCTGACGGTCAATCATCTGGTGCTGTATTCATTTATTATGGAAAAAAAGAGAAATCATCTTATGATACCTTCGATGAAATGTTGTACTATCCAAAACGCACATCTAGATTTGGCAATTTTTTAACTGCAAACAAAGATTTTAATGGTGATGGCACTCCCGATTTAGGCGTTGGAGTTGGTTTTACATTTGGTTCAACGAATCGTACGGCAAACATATATTTAAACAAATCCAGTACTCCTGACTCAGTCTTCATTCAATATAGTAGCATTATACCAGACCCAACTAACACTGGGTTCATCTCCTTTTTTGTTGGTTCATTGCACTTTATTGATGATGTTAATAATGATTCAATGGATGAACTGGTTTTTACAACAGGAATGGGTTATTACAGTTCTGGAGGATATACGAGTTCTAATGCAGGTATTATTTTTGGTGATAATTCAACAACAAAATATCATTTACCAGAAATCGTGTTTAAATCTCCTAATCCCTTAACGGGTTTGGGTGGAGCCTATAGAATTGCAGTCGGTGATTTTGATGGAGATGAAGAAACCATAGAATTTATATTTCCCCAAGAAGAAGGCAGTTTAAAAGGATATCGAACTGGAAATTGGCATGTGTATCAGCTCAATAAATCGATGTTATCTTCTGTTGATGAAGAATTTGAAGTAAAAAAAGTTGAATTGTTTCAAAACTATCCGAATCCGTTTAATCCTACCACTCAGATTAAATATAATTTGCCTAAAAGCTCTTCGGTTTCCATAAATATTTATAATTCCTTGGGGCAATTAATTGCAAAGCCCTTATCTAAATCTCAGCGAAATGCAGGAGTGCATACTTTGGATTTTAACGGAAGTAAATTGGCGAGTGGCGTTTATTTTTATGAGTTACTTACTGATGAGAACAAGATGGTTAAGTCTATGATTTTAATAAAGTAAGGTTAATTATTTAATTCTATTATTTAATAACTCTTGCAAATAGAACTTAAAATGAATTATTTGCTTATTTTGCTCGAATTGAAATGATTTTAGATTTGAAATTAATTGGTCAAAGATTCCATTTAATAAAAAAGGCGTTAAGAATGTAATCTTAACGCCTTTTTTTATATACAAATCTTAACCCGAACTCAGGTTAACAAAATTTTATTTCAACAAGGTAAATTTTCTTGTTTGTACAAATTCACCGGCTCTTAGTTGATACAAATAAACGCCAGATGACAATTCACTTGCATCAAAACTAATTGAATGAATTCCAGCAGGTTTTGCACCACTAAAAACAGTCGCTACTTTTTGTCCGAGCATGGAATAAATGCTCAATTCAATATTCGACTGAATGGGCAAAGAGAATTGAATGCTTGTACTTGGGTTAAATGGATTTGGGAAATTCTGCTCTAGTGAAAATTCGGTTGGTAGGTTTTCTGAAATCTCATTTATTGCTGTTGTAACAACATTAAAATTCAATGCTTCTGACCAAGAACTTGTTCCGGCTTCATTGGATGCAGAAACTCTCCAGAAATATTGACCAATTGGAGCGGAATTCCAAGTGAACGCATTTTGTCCTAATCCATTTTCTTCCGCTACGATATCAGCAAAGTCTTCAGATGAACTTATTTGAATATTGTATGAGCTAGCATGTTTGCTAGTTGCCCATTTAAAGTTGATTCGTGTTCCGTCAATTTCTGCTCCACCGTCTGGATTCCATTTAGGTATGCTTGGAATGGGTAAGCCTGTCGTGAAAACATCTGTTGGAGTCCAATTTCCTCCACCACTTGTTCTAACTCTCCAAAAGTGTCTTGTTTCTCCTTTTAAATCATTCGAATTAAATACAGTATCTATGATTGCAGAATATTGCATAAATGAACTAAAATCGGATAACTCTGAAACTTGTAAATCATAGGCTTGAGCATCGTTGTCTTTTGTCCAAACGAAACTAGTTGGTATGCTCACTTTAGTTTGAGAAGTCGCAGGTGAAACTAGACTTAACACTCCACTTCCAAGACCTGAACTTTTACTTGTAAATCTTCGAACTTCTGACCAATTAGATGAACCACCTTCGTTTATAGTCTGGGCTCGCCAAAAATAAGTAGATGATGGCTTAAGATTGGTTACAGAAATAACAAACTCTGAATGTTGGATTACATTCGAAACAAATGTTACAGTTGTGTCTTTTTCTATCGAAGTAAATGTATTAGAATGACTCATTTGAACTCTATTTCCATAACGATAGTTAGCTAACTGTGACTCACCTTTTTCTTGTAAGCCCAGCAAAGTTACCTGTGAAGGAAAAATTTCGCTATTTGCTGATGGACTTAAGAGTATTGGAGCTCCCATTTTGAAATCTGCAGATCTAAAGATTTTAGAAGATGTTGCAAGCACATCACTTCCATTTAATGCAGAAATTGATAAACTATAATTTTTAAACGACTCTAATATGTTAGAATTAAATACAAATGTTGTATCTGTAATTGAACCAATTTCGGAAATAGTGTTTCCAGTAATTGCATCATTTAATAAAAGTGAGTAACTCGTTGCTTTGCTATGTTTTTTCCAAGTAAAGGTTGGTTTTAGAGGTACTCCAACGGCACTAACTTGTGGATAAACAATTATGACTTGCTCGCTTTGTGGATCCGTTTCTCCACCGAATGTATAATTTGGCAAACCATTCTCTGCTAAAATTTCTGCCGGAACTGGTAATTGTTCAACTGTTCCAGGTTGTAATTTTCCAAATCTACGATTTGTAAACCAACTTTCAGGGCCAAATCCTTGAGGACCAACTTCTATCATCCATTCATAATAGATGGCATCAAGCATTTGTTCCATAGTTTCTGTTCCGGTTAATTCAACTAAACCGCCTCTAGTAACTCTACTTCTATTGATTAATTGAGCTACTAAATTATAATCTCGATTTGCTGGATTGGAATGTCTCAATAAAGCTTCTGCGCGTAATAAATCATTAGCTGCTTTATGAATAAATGGCATTGGCCCTTCTGCCGAGGTGAAAAAACTATGATATTCATATTTTTTCCAGCGATAATTAGAAAAGAAATAATAACCTCTATCTGCTCTAAAGGGAACAGCACTCCCATCATATAAATAATCAATATCTATTCTTTGGTCATCAGTTGTAATTGCAGGTAAAGTGAATGTATCATCTGGGTATCTTTTTGGTGAAGTATTATCCATTAAATGAACAATATGCTGATCAATTCTAGCCCAATTTGAAATATTATTATACATTAATGGGTAACTAAACCAAAAGTTATCGTCACCCTCAACAAAAATGTCTTTATCAACTCCAACTTTAGTTAATTCTGCAATTTCATCCCAATTTATGGCTTCATTTTCTTCAACATTTCTTGCGGAATAAACCATCGTTTGGGCTTTAACAGTTTTGACTAAATTCATTAATTCAGAGTAGGTATAATTATTAGCGAACCCACTAAAGACATCATCTTGTATATATCCGTTTAATATATCACTTGAGACTTCATTTAACTTATTTTCTGCCGTTGAAAGTGAGTTCAAAGACTTAGCAAGTAGATCCTTATAACTTTGTAAATTAATACTTTGAACTTGTGAATTACTTCCAATTAAACCCGCCGTTGTTAATGATGTAGGGATTTTTATTGACGGAATTGTTTTGCCTTCAACTAGATCACCTTTTTCTAGTTTTTCAATATAACTTGGTTTTGAATTCGAACTAAAGACCACATTTGCTGAACTTTTTGAAACAGAACTTTCTGGCTTAATTTCAGCTCTATCAAAGGTATGTGCTAATCTAGCATAAGCCATACCCTCTAATAAATTTGCATAAAACTCTAAAAGAATTGTTCTATCGTTATAACTCATACTCTTAACAAGCTCTTTAATACCAATAGCTTGTTGAATTACGTAATAACTATTCTCCCAAGGTCTTACCACCACTTCTCTATTGTCATATGAACCTGATATTTCATTTGAGTACGGTAATCTAGGTTCATTTCCGAAGTTTCTCATGTCAAAATTACCCCATGAACAGGTCATCCAATCAGATGTTACTTGAATAGGTAAGGTATGAGTCCCATTCATTTCTTGCCAGAATCTTATAGCAGCATTACCCAATAAATCAGAAATGCTATTAAAGCTAAACGTATTTATGATGACATTCCAATTTTGAAAAATAATATTATCATTAACTGAACTTTGTTTTACATTATAGATATGTCCTGAAGTTGAATACGAGCTATTCAGAACCCAATTTACTCCATTATTTATTGTATTGTACATTATGCCATCTTCCCCTCCAAAGAAACCATATCCATCTTTTATTGAGATTGTGAACAAGTCAGCTGTGAGGCCATAATTTCTAACTACAGACCAGTTTTGCCCATAATCTTCTGTTTTTAGAAAAACACCGTTATTTCCAACAGCATACCCAAGACCATTATCTAGCAAAACCGCATCATTAATGTCTCTATCTGTATTTGAGTTAGCTATGTTCCAATTAAATCCACCATCAGTTGAAAATAGAATTAAACCGCTGTTACCAATTGCAACTAAACGATTAGCATTATTTGATTTAATAATTTTTTCAATACTTTGATATACATTTGTTGTGGATTTTGTCCAAGTTTGCCCAGAATTTGATGAAACTGCAATTAAGCCATCAGAACCGGAAACAAAAAGTTTACCGGAGATAAACTCAATATCATATAAATCATTACTGTATGGAAATTGTACACTTTCTCTTGTTAATTGAGAACTCGCGACAAATGAACTTGCCAATGCATTTGGCACAGTAATTTTTAAAATTTGACCGCCCTCACCCGCAAAAAAAATGGTGTTATTTCCAGCACTTGTCAATGCATTTAAATTTAAAGTGTTAAAATAGGACCCGATACTTATAAAACTATTGCTATTTGTAATTCTACCGAAATAGTTATCAAAAAATAGTAACGAATCGATTTTAACAAGATCATACGTATTTGAACTTGAATAAAAGTTAATTTGGCTTTTAACAAGTTGTTGCGAACCAAAGAGAAAAATGGCTAGCAAGAGTAATTGTATTGATTTCTTCATAGTTAGTATTTTATTTTTTTTACATAGACTAATTCATTTGGTAATAGTCTATAATCCTATTAAAAAAATAGTATTTGAAACCAAATACATCAACTGCATGTTTATGTAGTTTTTTTGATTAAAAAACTACATCGAAGTATTAGTTTGTTTAGCCTAATAGACACCCCAAACTGTTTATTTAGCACTAGAATAACTTCCTATTATTAAATAAAACTGCAAGTAAGGCGCTTAATTAAGAAATTATAATTGCCATAACACCTAGATAATATTATACTTTTAAGTTTTTTGTTTTCTATTTTCTTAAATCATTATTAATTAAACTATTAGATAGTGTACATTTAAGATTTATTACTATTCTATTTTTTTTGATTGAGTGATAATTATTTTTATAAAAGTTTATGAGTTTTCCTGAGCTTTCTAGCTATTTATCAAGTAAAGCTATTGTTGAGTTTTTAATCCATGAAAGAACGGATGGCTTTTGGGTCTGGAATGGTGATGAATCTGAACTACCTGAGATTGATGCATCCTTTTGCAAAAATCTTGGATTTGAGGCGCAATCATCAAAACATAACTTCGAAGAATTAATTAACGTAGATGACTGGAAGTTCTTTCTAGCGTCACTTCGTGATTTCAGTACAAATCCGACACATGTTTTTAATATTCAGTTGCGTTGTTCTTCAATTAATGAAGGTATACACTATTTCCGGTTTTTTGGAAAATATGATGAGTATGAAGTAGATTCTGTTCAGAAAAAAAGAATTGTTGGTGGTTATCAAGATATTACTGACGAAAAGTTAAAGGATTTAAAGACTAATAAAGACTTTGCGTTTTTAGATAAAATCATTAGAAATCAGTCAAATTTTATTATTTTGGTTGATTCAAAAGCGCAATACACCTACGTTAATGATTATTTTTTAGAGTTTTTTGGATGGAAAAGAGAAGAAATTATTGGCACGTCTTCATTATTAGGATTAATTGAAGAAGATGTACAAAAGTGTATAGAAGCTGTTACGGCTTGTCAGTTAGAGCTTAATAAAAAAGTCACAGTCGATTTAACAAAAAAGATTCAAGGCAGAATACTAACTGCAAAGTGGGAGTTTATTGGGTTAACAGATAATGAAGGGCGTTTTAATCAGACTTTGTGCATCGGCTATGATATTACTGATTTAAAAAATAAAGAAAATGACTTAAGAAAAAGAGAGTCACAGTTTCGCCTGATTGTTGAAAACAGCCAAGAAATTATTTATCAAATTAGTAAAGACTTATTTGTTGAATATGTCTCGCCATCTATTAAAACTATTACAGGATATGATCAATCAAATTTAGTTGGTTTACATGTTAAACAATTAGTTCCTGAATGGGAAAGACCTCTATTAACTGCGGCATTTGAAAAACTTGAACACTATCAAGAATTATTAGATTTTGTTCAGTTGAAAGTAATACATAAAAACGGAAATACTATTTGGCTAAAAGGTAAAATTGCTCATTTAAAAAATGACTCAGGCGAATTAATAGGATACACTGGAGTTGCTGCAGATGTAACAGAATTAAAATTAAAAGAAGAAGAATTAATTAAAAGTGAATCTCGATACAAACAAGTAGTAAAGAATAATTCAGATTTAATGTTTCAATTAGATCAGAATGGAAATTACATTTTTCTATCCGATTCATTTGAGACCATGTTTGGCATTCCTATAGATCAAATGCTTAACCATTCATTTTCTCAAATAGTTCATCCTGATGATACTTCAACTGGCTTTGAATTACTGGAGAAAGCTATTCATGCTGGAGAAATTGTAGAAAATTTTGAATGTCGTGTTAAAGTAGCTAATGGGAACTACGAATGGTTTAGAGTAAATGGTAAAGCCTTATTTAACGAAAAGAACAATTTTATTTGTTTTAATGGATTTGCCATTCATAATCACGATAAAAAACTTCTTGAATTAGAATTACAGAAAACGCAAAAAGCGTACGAAAATGCAAGTGAGCAAGCCAAATTAGGGAATTGGGAATACGAAATTTCAACTGAGAAAATCACTTGGAGTCCAATGGTTTATAAGATTCATGAATTTGAAACTAGTTCAGTTCCAACGTTTGAACAACTATTGAACTTTTTTGATGTCAACAATGGTTCACAACAATTGCAAGAAGCTGTAAATAATGCAATTCAATTTGGAAAATCCTATCAAATTGATTTACAAATTCTAACCCCAAAAAACACCGTTAAATGGGTACGAGTAATTGGTGAAGCTGAATTCATAAATGGAACATGTACTCGTTTAAGAGGAACTATTCAAGATATTGAATCACTTAAGAAAAACGAGAATATACTTCTTGAATCGAAGAATTATAGAGAAGCGGTTTTAAGAACGATTCCTGATTTAATGTTTATTCTTGATAATAATGGCGTGTTTCTTGAGTTTTCAGCAGGTTCATTTGAAGATTTAATGCTACCGCCTGAGTTTTTTATGGGACATAATGTAGTAGATGTTTTTCCCGAACCCTTAGCTAAACAGATAGTTGGTGCTCTAAAAATCACCCTCAATACGAATCAAATTACTACGATTGAATATGAATTACCGATAGCTCTTAAAACGAATTATTATATAGCTCATTTTACTAAATTAACCGAATCGCAAGTTGTTGTTTTAGTAAGAAATATGACCGAAAAAGTTGAATATGTAAGAGAAAAAGAAAATCTGATTAATAAAATTCAAAATCAAAATAAAGCTCTTCAAAATTATGCTCACATTATTTCTCATAATCTTAGATCTTTGAGCACCAATATATCTGGCATCGCTTATTTATTAGCAGAAGAAAAACCAGAAATTAAATCGTCTGAATACTATGAGTATTTAATAAATTCTACCGATAAACTGTTCGAGTTTATTAAACAAATTTCTGATACAAGTAGCATTTTCACTGCCGTTGATCTAAAGCTTGAGTTAATCACTCTTAAAAACCTTATTGATAAAACTGTACTTACAGTAATTGCAGATTTAAGATTAAATTCAATTGAGTTAACTACAGATATTCCAAAACACATAAAGGTTGAAGCCAATCGAGATTTCTTAGATAGTATTGTTCTAAACTTATTGACCAATTCCATTAAATATCGATCTGCCGAAAGAAAGCCAATTATTCATATTTCGGCTAAAACAGAAAAGGAATTTATCAAATTGTCTGTTACTGATAATGGCTTAGGTATCGATTTAGAAAAGTATAAATTCAAACTCTTTGGGATGTTTAAAACCTTTCATAAGCATGATGAAGCAAGAGGGCTAGGCTTATTCATGATTAAAAATCAAATTGAAGCAATGGGTGGAAAAATTGAGGTGGATAGCGAAGTTAATAAAGGCAGCACGTTTAATGTGTATTTACCTAGAATAAGCTGACAGATACGTTCAATACCTGTCAGCTTTTAATATTTTTTATCTGCCTTTTGTGCCGCGACTTATCGTATTACCGAAGAAAATCGCATTCATTAGAACTTTATTTGGGCCATACCAAAATGCTCTGAAATTTGGATTATCTAAAAGTGCAATCACTTGTCCACTGCCTTTTCCATACACAGAAACGGCTGCTGTTCCACCCAATTTTTTCAGATTTGGGCCTGAAATATATCCACTTAATAAAGTTTTGGCCGTGTACATAAATGGGTTAGCAAATGGATTTGATGAGGGTTTCATGAATAATTCATGATCACGGAAAACAGGAAGTGTGTTTGTTGTAATTCCATACGCCAAAGGATGTGTTCTATCCAATTTGGTTTCAAAAATTGCTCCACCAATTTGTTGTGCACCGGTTAGATTCGAATAATCAGCATAAGCCAAGTATTTTGAAGAATCTTGTTTTGTACTTTTTTCAAATTTCACAGCGGCAATTCCATGATTGGCAAGAACAGACAAAGCACTTTTCATTGCGATCAATGTTCCACCATCAGAAACCCACTTTCCTAGACTTTCTGCGCCACTTTTTCCTAATCCTGAATACCTTCCATCTGGCATCAAAATGACATTGTATCTGCTTAGTTCTGCATTTCCAATTTGGTCAACATCCATTAAAACAGTTGGAATTTCCATTCTTGTATCTAATAAATGCCATAATTCTCCGGCATCTGTGCTTGTAACTCCATCACCCGTAATTAATAATACTGATGGTTTTGATACGAGTTCATGTGAACGAGAACCGACATCAACGCCTTCTGCTGTTGCGCCTGTTTCTAATCCATATATCGTTAGATAATTTTTTAACGCTACTTCTTCAAGTGTTTTTTTGATTACAGATTCTGTAACGTCTTGTCCGCCAATTGAAATAATTGCAGAGCCGTAATCAAATTTCATTACTGAACCTTTTACTTTTGCAGAAAATGGTTCCGTGTTTACTTTTACTCGAATTCCCATTTCTTGTAATTTATAAATCGCTCTGTGTGAAAAATATTCTGCCGTTTCAAAAACATACGCTACTGATTTTTCAGACTCTACAACTGAACCATTAATTACTGGTTCTGATTCAACTTTTTTAGTTTTTAATTTCGAAATCTCTTTTCCTGATACTTCTTCATAAGGCAAATTGAACGCTAGAGGCATCGTCCAACTCGAAACATCATAAAACAAACTGTCTTCAAAAGTAGTTTGTGTTTCGAAAATCGCACGGACTAATCTATATTGAGTTTGTTCTGATGGAACGAAATAAGCTTTTTCAGCTTTAAAATCAGTTTTTCCGACTTTTGCATCAGAATTTAATTCTTGAATCTCGATATGATGATGACGAAGCATTTTTACCAAAGCTAGAGTTTTGTATCGATCGTGTTCATCACCAAAAACAAATCCTTTTACACTCGCTTTTTTGCCTTCGTTTAAGGCTTCCTTATAGAAATCACGTTGGTAAGTTAAGAACTCTGATTTCATAGCAATAGCGCCTCTCAACGTAGAAAATGCCGCCTCAACCTGATTTTTTATCGTAAATGAAAACGCTAAATCACCATGCATGCTTTCTTGAATGTGTCCACGAGAACTCGCCTGTTCAAATAAAATTCCGATTGCTCCATTTACATCAGGATAGGTTGAACCTTTTCCATAATAGAAATCATCGTAACTCTCTTTTGAATAGTATAAAGCATTTCTGGAATCAAATGCTTTTGCATGAAATTCGCCCAATTTTCCCGTTAAAACTTGATTTTTTTTCGGTGTGATGGGATTTGTACGTGATGGAATTCCAGGTTGAAAAAAGAAGGTTGCATCGGTTCCCATTTCATGGTGATCTGTTAAAATATTGGGTTTCCATTCGTGAAATAAAGCAATTCTACCAACCATTTCTGTGTGCTGAACAGGCAACCAATCGCGATTTAAATCAAACCAATAATGATTTGCTCTACCTCTTGGCCAATATTCATTATGTTCACGACTTTGACGATCAGAAACTAAAACGTTTCCTCTATTTGTATTCGCCCAAAAAGCAAAACGATCTAATCCATCGGGATTAAATGCAGGATCAAAAATGATAACACTTTTGTTTAAGGCGTCTAAAATTTCAGGTTCATTCGAAGCGGCTAAACGATAGGCAGTTAGAACACTAGAATTTGCGCCACTTGGTTCATTTCCGTGAACACTAAAACCCATATAAAGAACAATCGGCATGTTTTCAAGATTTGCATTTCCAGATTCAGCTGGATTTGACAAAGAAACATGCTCTTTTTTGATGGATTCTAAATTCGCATGATTTTCGGGTGAAGTAATTGTTAAAGCTACTAATCGTCTTTGTTCATAGGTTCTTCCATACTCTTTCAAGGTAACTCTATCTGATTTTTCGGCCAAGATTTCCATATAACGAAGAATTTGATCGTGGCGCAAATGCCATTCCCCGACTTCAAAACCGAAAACTTCCGATGGTTTTGGAATATCGGGATTGAAATTTTCCGTAGTAAAGAAATAGTCAATCTTTTTAACAGATTGCGCTGTAAGAGATTGAGAAAAAAAAAGTAAAGTTAGAAGAACAATAGACTTCATAGATTCAAATTTGAAATTTATTAGAAAACGAAAAATTTATAGCTCTGATTTTTGTTGATTTGTTCATTCACTTGATTAACATTCATGAAATGAATCGTAATTAACAAGAAAATTTGTTGAATTTAAATCAGAAGCACCGCTTAGTATAGAAAATCAGAATGAAAATGCAGTTTAAAAATTGTAATTTGAACAGAAAAACCTTCTAAATATGAAATTTAAAGATCACGATTTGGTAATTGTCTTATCAGATAACCCAGAATTAGAAGAAGTTCACGGTGAAAAAGGAGAAATTTTGGGCAGGAGCGATGAATATGAAAATGGAACGAGAGATTACGGGGTTTTCATTTTTAGAGATGAGATTCTTTGGCAAATACATGAATCAGATTTAGAAAAAGCATGAGTTTGGATTGCAAGTACATAGTTCTGGCCTAATTCTGACAATTCTGGCGCCAACGTCCTCGCTGGTGCCTAAATATTTACTTCAGCGTCCTCGCTGACATCCTTATTTAATCATGAATTCTGTAAAGCGCCAAATTTTATTCCTAATGGCCTAATTTACGATTGTGCAGAATGAGTTTTATTGCTGTAAGCGTGGACGCTTACATTATTTTTTCAAGCACCAGCGAGGACGCTGGCGCTATGAATGGAGTATTAATTTAAAATTCAAACTTAAGAATTCAGAATTTAATAAGGAAGATCTCTCCATTACGACTCGTTCGCATTTCTTGCTTTTGATAATGAGAAAAGGCTCATCTCCAGTCGAGATGACGTTCGATTTTTCCCCCTAAAACCTTAAGCCTCACACCTTATGCCTCACACCTTATGCCTTTTCCAAAACCTACATATCAGGATAAAACTTTTCGTGCAAATTAATGAGCAACTTTAGCTTTTCAGCTCTTATCGTATCCTTATCCTGTTCATAACTGTAGTGCAAATTGCGCATCGTACGGATCAACATCATTGCATTTCCTGCTTTTTTGTAATAAGTCGGATTTGGATCCACATTATTCATAAGCAAAAAAGTATCTAATTCTTTTCTTGATAAGAATTTCCCCCCTTGAAAAGGATCGATATAAATTACTTCAGTATTGTTTTCAAACAGTAAGACAAAATGCATAGGCATATTTACACCAAAAAACGGCAATTCTAATCGGTGTGCTAAAGCCAAAACAATCATCGACAAAGAAAGCGGAATACCTTTTTTGGTTTCAAGAACTTTGTGCATATAACTAGAATCAGCTTTAAATAAGTCCTCTTTAGTTCCATGAAAACCCTCCTTTTCAAACACATAATGTAGAAGAATATTCATTTGTTCTACATTATCGATGGCATAAGTAATATCATGCGACAATTGTTTTGCCATAACATCCAACTGTTGCTTATAAACGGATGTTCTTAATGTTGGATTTCCAAATCGCGCCAGAAAAAAAAGAGCACGTTCCAATTGAGCAAAATCAGTAATTCCTTCCTCATACAATTCATAGAAATCGGAATATAAAGCTGGAAAAGTGAGCTGAAGCAACATGTTATCAGCAACTTGTCTGCTATTTGTCTCTTTTGCTTCTAATCGGCATTCATCAATTAGTGGAACGGCATGTTCTCCCAAAGAGTAAAATCGCTGCTCAACCTGTTCTTTAACAAATGGATCAGGGTCTTCCAGTAAAAAAAGTAGTGACTGTATTTCTGATTTTGTAGTCATAAAAGCGTTTTGAAATTTGGGATTCAAAGGTACAGATTTTTTGACTTAGGATTTTAGCTAGAAAACACCCGATTGACAGCCGTAATCGATAGAATTGTTCTTATCATCTTTTTTGAATTTCATTAAGACCTTATATCAGTTGATTTTATCAAAATAATCATTAAATTTATCCTAGACTAAATATTTTAATTGCCATGGAAAACTTTTTATCAAGCTTTAATTTTTTTGAATTAGGACCAGTAACTCAAGCATTTATTGCTGGACTTTTTACATGGGGAGTTACTGCACTTGGAGCTTCACTCGTGTTTTTTGTAAAAACAGTAAACCAAAAACTCCTCGATTCTATGATGGGATTCGCTGCTGGCGTTATGATTGCAGCAAGTTTTTGGTCACTTCTTGTTCCTTCTATCGATATGGCAGAAGAACAAGGAGTCATAAGTTGGATTCCCGCTGCTGTTGGTTTCATTGGCGGTGGAATTTTTTTAAGACTATGCGATGCCTTACTTCCACACTTACACATTGGGCTTCCTCCTACATCAGCCGAAGGTTTAAAAACAACGTGGAAACGAACTACATTGCTTGTTTTAGCAATTACATTACACAATATCCCTGAAGGATTAGCAATTGGCGTTTTATTTGGAGCAGCTGCTTCCGGCGCTGAATTTGCAGGCAATGCTACAGTTTTTGCAGCCATAACATTAGCCATTGGAATCGGAATTCAAAATTTCCCTGAAGGATTAGCCGTTTCAATGCCACTACGCCGAGAAGGAATGAAATCTGGAAAATCATTCTGGTATGGACAACTTTCTGCTGTTGTTGAACCGATTTCAGCAGCCTTTGGCGCTTGGGCGGTTTTGTATGTTCAGCCTGCACTTCCTTATGCATTAGCTTTTGCTGCTGGCGCTATGATTTATGTGGTGGTTGAAGAACTTATTCCTGAATCTCAACAAAGAGATAATACCGATATTGCAACACTTGGAACGATGATTGGTTTTGTAGTAATGATGGTTTTAGATGTCAGTTTGGGTTAAGTATTTTCTTTACTCTTTTACATAATCGATTTCTACACGATTTACTCGTATTTTTGCGTTTATTCAACCCAAAATAGTGTGTATTACTTTTTAAATCGTATATCATGAATAAACAAGCTCTTTTCGAATCCATTCGCCCAGAATTTAACGCTATTATTTTCGGATCAGAAAACCGAGATCAAAAACTTCAGTCTATCTCTCAATTATTGTGTGATACGTTTGAGCATTACGATTGGGTAGGTTTTTATTTAGTTGATGATGAAGCAGAACAAGAACTCATTCTTGGTCCTTATGTGGGCGATGCAACCGATCATATTAGAATTAAATTTGGTGAAG
>Ga0210025_1001671_pt1 | contig 23363 bp, 16 predicted proteins | sample CryGeyme20150102_FD_183989 | JGI IMG/M metagenome (GOLD analysis project Ga0210025, IMG submission 183989) | Groundwater microbial communities from Crystal Geyser aquifers in Utah, USA - Crystal Geyser metaG 2015-0102 (SPAdes) (version 2) | ecosystem: Environmental > Aquatic > Deep subsurface >... | reverse complement strand
GCACCTCCACACTGACCCCAATAACCGAACACCCCACCTAATAATTTTGCACCGCCACTCTGGTGGATTTTTTAATTTTAGCACACGCCACTTTAAGTAGTTCCGCAGTCCAAGCTTCCTCTGGCGTATGAAAGCCTAAACACTTCATAAACCGAGTCCGCAGATGTTCCTTAGCTTGTTTAATAACATCAGCTGGTATCTTGGAGATATCACAGCGTTTAGGGATAAACTCTCTAATCCGACCATTTCTATTCTCCACCGTCCCTTTATCACTTGAGGTATAAGGATGAGTGAAATAGACCGTCGCTTCAATCAACTCAGAGAGAGCTTCATGTTTTTGGAAGGAAATATCGTTATCAAGAGTGATACTTTTCACTGGTATATCTTTAAGACAACCAGCGATCAATTCATTGATGGTGAGAGTAGTTTTATCTTCGGTATAGATGATAAAGGGATAGCGGGTTTTTCTCTCTACCAACACCAAAAGTGATCCCCTACCGTCCTGGCCACTTTCCATGAAATCACCCTCAAAGTGACCGAATTCGGTGCGATTGTTGGCTTGTTTCGGTCGCTTTTCAATACTGACTTTAGTCTGATCACTAGCTTTGGCACGACCACGTTTTGGTCCCCCTTTCTTATGTACCCGCTTGCGATAGAGGTGATGTTCAAGTGGTCCACCATGAGATGAGGTAATGAAGTTATAGATAGCTTTGGTACTCACCTACGGTATCTGGGTATCAATCTCTTTAATGCGACCACTGATACTTTCCGGTGATTGATTGTCTTTGAGTTGCTTGGTGACATAGTCTTTAACTACTGGATTCATCGCTACTTTTAGACATTGCTGTTTCGCTTGTTTGCGCCGGAGTTTGGCTTTCTTTTCTGCTTTATCCGCTCGGTACTTACCTTTGACCAAACCTTTCCTGATTTCTTCTGAGATTGAACTGGGACTACGACTCAAAGCTCTCCCTATGTATCTAACTCCTTTTTCTTTGTTGATAAATCGTTCAATACTTCTTCGTTCGCCATACTCTAAATGTTTCATTGTTTTCTATTTTAGAGTGTTCGGTTTCAAAGGTAAACTCGCAGCAATTGGGAGGAAGTTAGAAATGGTAACTATCGAAAAAGGAAATGAAATTTCAAAGGCAATTGAAGAGGTTATGAAAGACCTCTTTACCCGGTTCGAGGCAGCTGAGGCGGCGCTCGAGGAGAACGAGGCAAATCTGCCACCCATCAATCCCGAATCCGAGCGGGTGATGCTCCAGGAAATCGAAGCAAAGCTCGACAGGTGCTACCCCAAGCCCACCTGATTCTTTCATGTTCAATAACTCCGGAAACCCCAGCGGTTCGCCGGGGTTTTCTTTTTTGTTGAAAATTCAAATACTTCTATATATAGAAGTATTTAGTTAATTAGGTCTAACCAAAAAATAAAGATAATTTATAAAAATTTATTATTACCTTGAGAAACTTATTCACTTCATTTCTAGTTAAATACTTCTATATATAGTAGTATTTAATTATGAAAAGAAAACCAGAAGATTTAACACCAGAAGATCAGGCCTTTACTCGTAAAATTTTGTTTGAAGCAGCAAAAACTGCTCAGAATGCTAAACAACTAAAAAAGTTCCTAGAAGGACTATTGACGCCAAGTGAGCAAATTATGCTTGGTAGACGAATCTGGATTTCCAGAATGATTCTTGAAAATAAACGGTATGATGAAATTTGTGAACGTTTGCATGTCGGTTCAGGTACTATTGCCGGTGTTGAGTTATGGCTTCGAGGACTGATACCCGACTACGGAAAACATATTGAGCGAGAAATAAAACGCACAACCGAAAAACGTCGTCGCGAGATTGCCAGAATGAACCCCTTTGGACTTACTGCCTTAAAGCTAAAATATCCTCTTCATTTTTTGCTCTTCCCCTGGCCAAAAAACTAATTTTAAATACTTCTATATATAGAAGTATTTAAGAATAATAAAATTTAGTCATTGTAAATTTGTAACAGAATTAGTCTAGTAACAGAATTAGTACCGATATGCGAATTTGATTAGTGAGCACTACGAACTGATACCGAGAAAATGTTCGGGTGTAATAAAAAGTTAATTTTTAACAGAATTAATAATTAACTGACTTAGAACCGAATTATCACTTGTCAATAAAAGTGGCGCCACCTTGGAGTTTTTGCATCATTTCGTATTTTCTACTTCCTTTGAAGCCAGAGCCAGCTGGAATCAATTTTCCAATAATCACATTTTCCATCAAGCCAGCCAGATTGTCATGACTTCCCTTCACTGCAGCGTTAATCAAAACACGAGTAGTGTTCTGGAACGATGCTGCTGAAAGAAAACTCTTGCGAGAAAGAGATGTTTCGGTGATACCAAGTATCAGACGTTCGGCCTTGGCTGGTTCTTTACCTTCCGCCTTAAGCTTGCTATTAGTTTCAATAAAAATCCACTCCTCAACCACGTCGCCGTTGGTAAAGTGACTGTCTCCAGTGCTATTAACCTTTACCCTAGACATCATTTGCTTCACAATAAGCTCAATATGTTTACGAGCAATGGTTACCCCTTGTAACTCATAAATCTTGTTTACTTCAGAAATAATATATTCTTGAGCCACTTCTTGACCACCAAACTTGAATAATTCTGGCAAAAGAGCTGAGCCATCAGTCAATAGTTGACCAGAATGAACTGTCTGTCCTTTAGCAACGATTACGACTCGTCTGTAGTGAATTGGATATTCAATATTATCTTTCTTTTTTGGTGCTCCCTTGGCCTCCATGTCAGGCGACACTACAATAATTTTCTCTCGTCCTTCGGTCCGAATATCTGTAATGAGACCTTCACATTTTGAAATAACGGCTGGTACTTTTGGCTGACGCTTTTCAAATACTTCTTCTACTCGCGGTAGACCAGAAGTCACGTCTCCGCCAGCCGAAGCGGTACCGCCAGCGTGTTTGGTATTCATAGTGAGCTGTGTACCCGGCTCTCCAATTGCTTGAGCGGCGACTGTGCCCACTGCCTCACCAATATCAATTAATTTGTTGGTAGTAAGGTCAATACCATAACATTTTTGACAAACTCCTCGTAAGGTCTTGCACGTCATCGGTGAACGCACCTCTACACCGACGCAAGTAGATGCTTCTACTGCCACCGCGTCAAGACGTGATAAGAGATGGCCCTTAGGGAAAAGAACATTACCTTTACTATCTACAGCATCAGCTGAAAGAATACGTCCTTTAATTGCTTTGTTAAGAGCAATCTCAATTCCTGAAGCACTCATCCTTCCTATTTTTGTTCCTTCTTTTGTTTTACAATCCTCCTCTGTCACAATTGCATCTTGAGCAACAACGAAGAGACGACGTGTAAGGTAACCGGCCTTAGCCGTTTGAAGAGCTGTGTCAGCTAGCCCTTTTCGTGATCCATGAGTAGTAATAAAATACTCAATTGGTGACATACCCTCTTTCATTGATGAAAGCACTGGAAACTCCAATGTCTCACCCCGGGTGTTGATAATCAGTCCTTTCATACCAACCATCTGACCAATATTACCAATAGAACCACGAGCTCCTGACTTCCACATTTCATAAGCTGATCCTTTCTTCTCTAAAGTCTCTGGTAAAACTTTTTCAATTTCCGTCTTCGCTCGGTGCCAAATAGATACAATCATCCGACGACGTTCATCACGAGAGATGAGTCCTTCGTCATAAAAAGCAAACACCTTTCTTTCTTCTTCCCGCGAGTTTTCTATAATGGTGGCTTTCTCTTTTGGTACCTTGACCTCATCAATTCCCCAAGTGGTTCCAGAAACAGTGGCATAACGGAAACCAAGTTTCTTCAGTTTATCAACAATAGCTGGTACAGCTTCAGGACCACGATCATCAATAATATCAATAATGATATCAAAGATCATTCGTTGCACAACAACGTCATTGATATAACGATGATCTGAAGGAAGAACAGAGTTAAAGAGGAGTCGTCCAACCGACGTTTCAAATACTTTTCCAGCAAATTGTTTATATTTCTCCGTATCAGTCGCTAAGACTTTTACCTTGGCCCGAAAATCAATAATGCCATAATCAAAAGCATTGATGGCATCGTTCGGTGAAGCAAAATATTTACCCTCACCCAACGCGCCATCAATAATCTTTGTCATCCAATAAGCTCCCAAGGCCATATCAAGCAATTTTTCTGATACTACCGGATCAGAAGAACCTGGTTTTAGAATATTTTTGTTAGCGGAAATAATTTCACGCGCTTCAAGCTGGGCTTCTTCACCAAGTGGTACGTGGACAGCCATTTGGTCACCATCAAAATCGGCATTGAAAGCACGACAAACTAGCGGATGCACTTGAATGGCATTGCCTTCAATCAAAACTGGACGGAAGGCCTGAATACCTTGACGGTGTAGAGTAGGAGCTCGGTTTAAGAGAACATGTTTTTGCTTAATAATATTTTCTAAAATCGCCCATACTTCTGGTACTCCGTCTTCAATCAAGCGTCCGGCTCCGCGAATGTTATAAGCAAGTTCTTGTTTAAGTAATTCCGCAATCACAAACGGACGGAAAAGTTCCAACGCCATATGCTTTGGCAGACCACATTGATCTAGGGTTAATTCTGGACCAATCACAATCACTGACCGTCCTGAATAGTCTACTCGTTTACCCAAGAGGTTTTGCCGAAAGTAACCTTGTTTACTTTTTAGATAATCAGACAATGATTTAAGCGGTCGACGTTGAGCTTGACCCATAGCAGAATAGGCAGCGTTTCCATGACGAATAGAATTATCAATCAAAGCATCTACGGCCTCCTGTAAAATACGTTTTTCGTTACGCAAAATAACGTCCGGTGCCATGATTTCAATCAATTTTTTCAAGCGATTATTGCGATTGATGACTCGACGATAGAGGTCGTTGAGATCAGAAGAAGCATGTCGTCCTCCTTCCAGAGCTACCATGGGTCGGATTGCTGGCGGAATAACAGGGATACGGGTTAGAAACATCCATTCTGGTTTGACTCCAGCATGAAGCATACCCCGAACAAGTGAAAGTCGTTTATCAAGTTTAGCTCGTTCCATTGCACCGGCTGTTTCACGCTCGGTTTCCAAGCGAGCGAGCAATTTTTTCATATCAATATTTTTGAATAATTCAAAAATTGATTCGGCACCAATCTTGGCTTCAAAAAGGGTACTGTACTTGATGGAATATTTATGGAAAGTAGTTTCATCAAGAACAATTCCCTGTTGGATTTTTTCAATCTCCTTTTTCATATCATCTGCTCGCACTTTAAGAGCTTCCCGAGCATCCTCATTTTGTAAGTCCTTTAATTTAGTTTTGAATTCAGTTTCAAGTTCTTTCAGAAGACGTCCTCTTTCCTCCTCGCTTACTTTAGTAATGATATAACCGGCAAAGTAAATAACCTTTTCAATAGAGGAGGCCGTAATTCCTAAAATTAAAGCTATCCGACTAGGTACTCCGCGCAAGAACCAAATATGAGAAACAGGCACACAAAGATCAATGTGACCCATCCGCTCACGTCGAACAATAGCTCGAGTAATTTCTACTCCACACTTTTCGCAAACAATTCCTTTGTAACGAATACCACGATATTTCTTACAGGAACATTCATAATCTTCCACTGGACCAAAAATTCTTTCATCAAACAAACCATGCTTTTCTGGTCGTTGGGTTCTGTAATTGATAGTTTCGGGTTTAGTAACTTCGCCATATGACCATTCCAGAATAGTTTCTGGTGAAGCGAGTTTCAAACTCACTTCAGTGAATTGTTGTGGCATCAAGGCTGGCTTCTTGGGTGAAAATGTTGACATATACCTAGAAATTATTGAGCTGGTTCATAAGACGAATCATCGGACCTTTCTCGTATTCGGCGGGGTGGTTCATCACGAGTAAGTTTGACATCCAGGGCTAATCCCCGAAGTTGGTTTACTAATACATTAAAGGACGCTGGAGTATGAGGATGACCAATCTTTTCACCTCGAACAATGGAATCAAAAGCGGCACTACGACCGACAATATCATCTGATTTAATGGTTAGCATTTCCCGCAAAGTATAGGCAGCACCATAACCAAGCAGTGCCCAAACTTCCATTTCTCCAAACCGCTGTCCGCCAATTTGCGCTTTACCACCAAGTGGCTGTTGGGTAATAAGAGAGTACGGCCCAATTGAACGCATGTGAATCTTATCCTCTACCATATGATGGAGTTTTAGAATATACATGAAGCCGACCGCAGTCCGTTGCGCAAATCTTTCTCCAGTTCTCCCATCACGCAATTGAATTTTACCGTCTTCAGGTAAGCCGGCAGATACTAATTCTGCTTTAACATGATTTTCATTAGCTCCCGCAAATGGTGGTACCACGGCCTGATATCCTAAGGTACCAGCGGCCATACCCAGATGAAGTTCAAGAATTTGACCCAAATTCATACGAGAAGGAACTCCAAGTGGCGTTAGCAAAACATCAATCGGTTGACCATCTTCAGTGTAAGGCATATCTTCTTCTGGCAAAATGCGAGAAATCACCCCTTTATTTCCGTGTCGTCCAGCCAATTTATCACCCACCGATACATTACGAACTTGCGCCACAGTAACATGAATTCGTTTGATAACACCACTCTCCAATTGATCACCGTTTTCACGAGAGAAAATTTTTATTCCAATAACCCGACCAACCTTACCCGCATCAAGACGTAAAGAGGTGTCTTTCACATCCTTCGCTTTTTCTCCAAAAATGGACCGAAGTAATCTTTCTTCTGGAGTTAATTGTGTTTCCCCTTTAGGAGTTACCTTACCAACCAAAATATCCCCAGTCCGCACTTCGGCTCCAATCCGAATAATGCCATCTTCATCCAAGTTACGAAGTTTTTGTTCACTCACATTAGGAATATCTGCAGAGGTAATTTCTGGTCCTAACTTTGTATCTCGGACTGAAACGTCTAATTCATCAAGGTGAATACTGGCAAATTTACTTTTTTTAACTAAACGTTCGGAAATAACAATAGCGTCTTCATAGTTGGCACCGTTCCAGCTCATAAAAGCTACCAGGGCGTTTTGTCCAACCGCTAATTGTCCTTTATCCGTTGAAGTGGTATCAGCCAATAAATCACCACGTTTGACTTTGTCCCCAACAGTCACCGCCAATCTATGATAAAAAGCCGAGAAATCATTGGTACGTTTGAGAGTAATAAGCGAATATTCTTTTTTCTTTCCTTCTTTATTTTTAACTACTATATGTCTGGCATCAGATTCTATTACTTCACCGGCCTCTTGAGCAAAAATTACCCGACCAGTATCTCTAGCCGCTACCTTTTCTATTCCAGTTGCTACTAACGGTGCTTCAGTAATAAGACAAGGAGTGGCTTGTTTCTGCATATTTGAACCCATTAAAGTTCGGTTGGCGTCATCATGATTCAAAAATGGAATCATGGAAGTAGCAATGGAAAAAGCTTGATTGGTAGCAATATCCATGTACTCAATATCTTTTCGCGATACAGTCCGAGGATCACCTTTTTTACGGGCTTCCACTAATTCATTTTTAATTTTGCCATTAGCATCAAGTTCTACCGCTGCGTGAGCAATAGTAAATTTCTCTTCTTCATGCGCATTCATGTAAACCACTTCACCAGTTACCACTCCTTTTTCTACTTTAACATAAGGAGTTTCAATGATACCGAATCGATTAACCTTAGCGTACAATGCTAGACGTAAAATCAAACCAATGTTGGGTCCTTCTGGTGTGTGAATAGGACAAAGTCGTCCGTAATGACTAGTGTGAACGTCACGCACTTCAAAACCAGCTCGTTCCCGAGTCAATCCACCCGGTCCAAGGGCAGACAAAGTACGCAAGTGCTCTATTTCTGCCAGATTATTTTGTTGCTGAGAAAATTGAGAAAGCTGATTAGTAGAAAAGAATTCTTTAATTGCTGCCTGGAGTGGTCTAGGATTAAGAATTTGCATCGGTAGACTGGTCTCGGCCTCAATGGTAGACATTCGGTCTTGGATATTTCGCTTCATGCGCGTCATACCAACCCGAATTCGTTGTTGTAACATTTCACCAAAATAGCGTACTCGTCTAAAACCAAGATGATCAATATCATCAGGCAAAGCCAGAGGATCATGGTTCATTACTACAATATTATTTAGGATAAGACGAATGTCCTCAATAGAAATAGTTCTTTCATCAGTAGCTTTTTTGTCAATCGGTCTGCCATAACGTTGATTAAAATGATGACGACCAATTTCTGATAAATCATAACGCGTGGCTGAAAAGATTGATCTAACAAATTCCTTAGCACTATCCACAGTCGCCAAATCACCATCACGCAGACGTTTATAAATTTCCACAAATGAGTCTTCTGTAGTCTTGGCGGGATCCTTAGCAATGGTGGCCTTCATGTATTCTTCTCCTCGTTCCACTCCTTTCATTAGTTCAATCATTTCCTTTTCCTTTTCTATACCCATCACTCGGAGTAGCGATGAGATAGGAAATTTTTTCTTACGGTCAATCTTGACATAAATCACTCCATCAATATCTGACTCAATTTCTACCCAAGCACCTCGGGCTGGAATAATTTTGGCACCAAAAACAGTTTTACCTTTAATTTCACCAGCAGTAAAGAAAATACCGTAAGAACGAGCTAGTTGCGGAACAATCACCCGTTCCACACCGTTGATGATGAAAGTTCCATTTTCAGTCATAACTGGCATATCTGCTAAAAACATTTCCTGGTCCTTTTCACTTTCAAAAGTTTTATTCTTCAAAATTACCTGTGCTCTGAGGGGAGCATCATAAGTAAGTTTATTTTCTTTGGCATATTCTGGTGTGCATTTTGGTTGGCCTAGTTCGTATTTCTTAAACTTAAGCTCAAACTTCTTTTCTGAATAGTCAGTAATCGGTGAAAACTCAGTAAAAACTTCCTTCAGGGCCGTTTCTGCGAACCACTTAAAGGATTCTCGTTGTGGCTCAATTAAATCTGGTACATCAATCATTGGATCCGGACTAATGGCAAATTTCTTTTGTGGCATCGCTCCTACTGACGCGTACTCATCAGCTTTAAATTGCATACGAGATAAATATGATTACTTTATAATAAAAATAAATAACACAAAAGAAACACCAAAATGTGTTACCGATAGTTATTTTCTATTACCCTATTAATATCGACATCACTGTTGTGATTTACTCCGCGATATCTCTAACCCAGAACTCATCCGAGAATTTGCGTATGTGCGAGGATTATACAGGAAAATATTTTTTTAGCAAGCTTTTGTCCTGTTTATTACCCATCGTACTTTGCTACTGTTAATTCCCCAATTGAAAATAGAAAATAACCATTTAGACCAAAGCGGATAGCGACATCGCTTGGTATTATACTAAGGTAGATATTTTCTGAATAATTCATTGACTTTGTGACTGTATAAATTTAGTCGTATGGTATTCCTAAATCAATTTAGCACGCCACTTCTCTATTTCAGCATGATTACCATTAAGAAGGACTTCCGGCACAGAGTAATTTTTCTTTTTATATTTAAGTATTTCCGGACGAGTGTAGGTGATGCCTTCTGTTATACGGTCGTCTTCTAGGGATTCAATCGTTCCTAAAACACCTGGTATCTGACGAGAAATAGAATCAATAATAGCAAGAGCCGGTAATTCACCTCCAGTTAAAATATAATCTCCAACGGATATTTCCTCAGCCCCAAGAATTTTTTTTACCCGGGCATCAATCCCTTCGTAACGACCTGAAATCAAAACCAAGTGTTCATATTTTTTTGCATACTCTTTAGCGATGATATTTGTAAAAACTGTCCCGCGTGGTGACATCATAAGCGTCTTTACTTTTCCTTTTTTAAGCGCGGCGGTTTTAGTACCAACTGCTTTATGCCAAGCTTTCAAAATTGGCTCGGCTATCATCACCATCCCTGGCCCACCGCCATACGGTCGATCATCCACCTTCTTATGTTTATCTGTTGAAAAATCACGTGGGTTATAATAACTCACCTCAATCTTCTTTCCCCGCACCTTCGCCCCTTTTCCCTTCTCGTTTTTTTGGGCCCGCCCTAACACACTCGCGTCTGTATACGCTTGGCAAACCTCAGGAAAAATGGTAATGACATGAAAATGCATACTTAGATAAAATCCTAGCACACAAACGGCGGGAACCGAAGTTTCCCGCCGTTTGTGTTTTTTCGTTTATATCTTTAGGATTATTTGAAGAATTGAAATTGAATGAAATGCGAGGCGTGTGAGGAAAATAATTCTAGACGTACGAATAGTACGTTGAGGATTATTTTCCCGAACAACAACAAAGCAGTTAGCCAATTTATATCTTCAAACTCCTCAAGATAGAAATTGAGTGAAGAGCGAGGAGTTTAGAAATTTTGTAAAGAAGACGTATTAAATATACGACGACTGAACAAAATTTCGTAACGACAAAGCTATTCGCCAATTTATATCTTCAAACTCCTCAAGATAGAAATTGAGTGAAGAGCGAGGAGTTTAGAAATTTTGTAAAGAAGACGTATTAAATATACGACGACTGAACAAAATTTCGTAACGACAAAGCTATTCGCCAATTTATATCTTGAGGTCGTCGATGGCTTCGTCGAGAGACTTAGTCTCAGTTGCTACAATTCCTTCATCTTGCATCGCTTCACTCATGTCACGAGTCATTCCCCTACCTCCTTCTGGTTCATTAATTTTTAAATTAACTCGCGCGTCGTGCTTCATACCAACGACGCGAAGTAAAGTTCTGATGGCTTTGGCAGTATTGCCAGAACGACCAATAATTTTACCCATATCGTCAGCGTGTACGTCTAGGGTTAATAGAACGCCCATCTCATCGACCGTTCGGTTAATCTTTACTGAATCAGGATTGTCTACAAGTGCCTTTACTAAGGCCTCGAGAAATTGCTGGTCTTCATGCATATCCATAACGTTATTGAATTGATCGTGTAAATAAGCTGGCGTATTAAAAATACGTGCTCAACCATAATAGTAACTGGCAACGCCCTCATCGTCAACAAAAGAACGGGTACAATGTTCTGTTTTTTGTTTGGTTTCTATACAATTAGGCAGTCTTTTCTGTTTCGGTCTTTGTCTCTGCTATCGTTTCAGTAGCTGATTCTTCTGTCATAGCTGGTGTCACTTCTGCTAATTCGGCCTCCTTTTCTGCTTTGACCCTGGCTTCGGTAGCAGCTTTAGCTTCTGCTTCTGCTTTTAATTTGGCTTCCTCAATGATCGGAGATTTTTTTGACAAAGCATTTCGTTTTTTGCCTTCAATCACCTTTTCTGATACCAACATATTAAACACTGTATCAGATGGTTGGACACCTTTACTAAGCCAATCCTTGGCTTTATCTGCATTAATACTAATCTGCCCTAGCTTTGGATTATATGAACCTAGTAAATCAATAGCATTGTTACTTTTGGTACTGGATCGTTTATCAACTATCACTACTCTAAAAGAGGGATCATTTTTACGTCCGACTCGTTGTAATCGCATCATTAACATAAGTGGCAGAAGAATAGCAGAAGTAGAGGATTTGGTCAATACACTAAGTTGCTGTTATACTCTAGCTATGCAAAAAACTTACGAAGGGGTCCTTATGGTACGTGGTAAGGGTACCGGCTTTGTGACCATTCCCGATCAAGAAGAAGATGTGGTAATTGAACGCCCTGCCCTTGGTTTCGCGCTTGACGGCGACACAGTAGAAATAGAATTATTAAAAAATACAACTGGTAAACGCCAAGAAGGAAAAGTTGTTCGGGTGATTAACCGATCTTTTCGCGAATTAATTGGTACGGTAAAAGAAAGGACCATCGCCGGTAAAGTCCAATATTATTTTAATCCTGATAATTACCGTATTCATATTAGGCCACTTTTACCAACAGCAACGGCTAATGACCTTAATATGAAAGTAGCCATAGAACTTGGTAGTTGGAAAGATGCTCAACTTGAACCGCTGGCTAATATTATTGAGACCTTAGGGCGAACTGGTGATCATGAAACAGAAATGCAAGCTATCATTCGTTCTGGTGGTTTTACCAAAGACTTTCCCGAATCAGTCCAAAAAGCCGCTCATACTCTTTATACCAACCGCAAGCAAATTTTTGCTGATGCTTTAAAGGATGTCAAACGACGTGATGTCCGTTCTGTTACTACGATGACGATTGACCCGGCCGATGCTAAAGATTTTGATGATGCTCTTTCTGTATCCATTCTACCTTCAGGAAATATTGAAGTAGGAATTCATATTGCCGATGTTTCACATTACGTCACCAACGATGGTGACCTTGATAAAGAAGCTCGTGAACGTGGTACTTCTGTTTATTTAGTAGACAGGGTCATTCCTATGCTTCCCGAAGTCCTTAGTAATGATCTTTGCTCCCTTCGCCCCCACGAGGATCGTCTGGCCTTTTCAGCTATTTTTGAATTAACTCCACAAGCTGAAATCATCTCAGAATGGTTTGGTCAAACCATTATCAATTCTGACCGACGTTTTTCTTACGAAGAAGCTCAAGCAATATTAGACAATGGTAGTGGTGATTATCATACTGAATTAACCACTCTTATGACCTTAGGACGTATTTTACGAAAAGCTCGCTACGCTCATGGTGCGATCGCCTTTGAACAACCGGAAATAAAATTTGAGCTTGATGAACACGGTGTCCCGTTGCGGGCCTACAAAAAAGAACGCACCGAAACAATGTTAATGATTGAAGACTTTATGCTTTTAGCCAATGCAAAAGTAGCGACACATATCTACGACACTGCAAAAAACAAGGGACGAGATTTGGTCTTTATTTATCGTATCCATGATGCTCCTAATCCAGAAAAAATAGAAGAGCTAGCTATTTTTTTACATGCTCTTGGTTATAAATTTGAAACGAATAACGGTTTAGTTAATGCCAAAGATATTAACAAACTCCTCAAAGAAGTTGAGGGAGCTCCAGAAGAAAATCTAATCAAAACCGCCACTATTCGTTCCATGGCTAAAGCTGTTTATTCTACTAAAAATATTGGCCATTTTGGTTTAGCTTTCAAATTTTATACTCACTTCACTTCTCCTATCAGACGCTACCCCGACCTCTTGGCCCACCGACTTCTGCGTCTTCATCTTGATAATGTTAATATAAAAAGTAGTGACATCGTCAAGTATGAAGCCATGTCTATCAAAGCTTCTGCCCGCGAGCTAGAGGCAGTCAAAGCCGAACGCGATTCTATCAAGTTTAAACAAGTTGAATATATGCAACGTAGCATTGGCAAAGAATTTGCCAGTATTATCACTGGTGTCACTGATTGGGGTATCTATGTAGAAGAACAAGAAACTTTGGCTGAAGGTATGATTAAACTATCTAGTATGAAGAGTGATTTCTTTATGCATGAAGCCAGCAAATATCGCATCAAAGGACAGCGCACTGGCAAAATCTATCAATTGGGTGACACTATCAGAGTAAAACTAGTCAGAGCCAACACCGAGGATCGCCAACTGGATTTTGAAATAGTTTAAATTAGTTAATCTATTATTTTCTGGTATTTTAATTATTTTTGCTCTTTGTTTCGGCTTCTTTTAGAGCAATCCAAGCAGCATAAGCTTTAGCTACATAAGTTGATGCCTCTTGTCTATAGTTTCTATTTGGTGGTGTATCCTCAGTTATTGGAGCATCAATATCAATATGTTCGGAGTATCCTTTATTTGCAAAAAGATAAAAAATGTCAAAACCAGTCAATACCTCAGATTGACCAATTGCCTCAATGGTTGATTCTGGATTGGGGAAATTTTTAACAAACCATTTGAGAATATTACCAATAGTGCCCATACCAGCATTATAAGCATTCATCAACAAGGGAGTAAAAAAATACTTCTCAAAAGCAGTGGCATCATTATTAAAAAACTCTTTTTGAATATGGGTCAATTCCTCTATGCAGGTTTGTGTCAAATAACGATATTCTTGTTCCACCAAACGAACAGCCACCGCGATATTATCTTCTAAGTTATCTTTTGATTCACCTTCCTTTGCCAAATCATCCCAAGTTGTTGGCATTAACTGCAACCACCTGAAAGCTCCCTGAGAACTAACTGCCGATTCATCTAAACGCGATTCCGCAATAGCAATTCCTATAAATAAATCCTCCACAGATGATCTTAAATTTGGTCTATCAATACCGCTTGCAATAAATTTTTCTTTAATGATTTTAATAACATCTTCTCTTTCCAAAACTATCGGCATATCAATCTCAAATTGGGGTAAAAAAGAACTCACTTGATCATTAAACCAAACAGAATTGGAGGGTGTCAGCTCGGCATCAAACTCCATTTCTGTGTCAACAAATTTATTTTCATCTTGATCACTGAGAATTTCTTTTTGATTATCTGAATCAACATTTGGTTGTTTATAATCTTGATACAATTTATTTCCGAATAACAATGTCGCAACACTGGCCGTCCCTCCAAACAATAATGTTCTTTTACTTGGATCTTTTACCCTTTTATCCGTTTCTTTTTTAGAAAATTTTTCAAACATACTTATTTTGCCACAGAGACAGCTTCATCAAACTTTACCGACAATAATTTGGAAACGCCATCACTACCCATGGTTACACCATACAAAATACCCGCTCTACTCATAGTCTCCCGATTATGTGTAATTAAAATGAGTTGCGACTTTTGTGCCAAGGCCTCAATCATATCACCATAACGACGAGAATTAGCTTCATCCAAAGCTGCATCAGTTTCATCCAAAATAATAAATAAAGGCGGATTGACCTGACTCATAGCAAAGATTAAGGCAATGGAAGTTAGAGCTCTTTCTCCCCCAGATAACATTTCCAAACCTTTTACTCGTTTATTAGGAAGAGAGATAATAATCTCCACCCCTTCTTGCGTCTCATCCTCTTCCTCCTCTAAAAGCTCCAATCCCTCGTCATCAAGTTTTTTAATTTTTGGTTTAACCCGTTTTAGTTCTGCTTTTCCACCCCCAAACATCAAAACAAAAAAGCGATTAAATTCTAAAGTGATTTTGTCTATACCAGCGACAAAGCGTTCGTGAAGTTGATTATTTAATTCAGCAATCAATCCCTCTAATTTAGCGACTGAAGACTCTAAATCGGCTATCTCTCTAGCTAAAAATTCATCTCGTTCTACAGCATTTTGATATTCCTTCACCACATCATCAGTTGCTCCAATTCCCAATTCTTCCAGTCGGATTTTCAGTTTCTCTAATTGGTGCCGACGTTCGCGTTGGACCTCACGATCTTCGGCCACAATCATTTCATTAGTAACCACTGCCCCATTATCTATAATTTCAAAAGTATAATAATTTGAGGCGGCACTTTTAATCAGGGTGACGGCTTCTTGTAACTCACGTTTGAATTCCATGCGGTCGCGTTCCAAGACCGCCAGCTCTCTGTCTATTTGTTCAATGGTAATTTCTACTTGACGTTGCTCACTTACCAACATAAAAACCGTGCGTTCAGCTTCATGGTTAAGGGCAGTTTCTTCTTCAATCGCTTTACGCAAGTTATCATAAACAGTCTGAGCCAACTGCTCTTTGCTTTCTAAATCAGCTAATTTTTTTGTCACTGTTCGCAATTCCTGCTCTAACGCCAATAATTCAGCTTCTTCTACTTTAGTATCTTCAAGTACGGTTGGTTCAGTTCGTTTTAAAAAGGCGCGTAAGGTATGGAGAACATCACTCAGACTACGTTGGAGTAAATCCACTCTGTCATAAGTAAGTGATTTTTCAATTTCAATTTCCAATGATGAAATGAGTTCTTGAATGGTGGCAATCGGAATAAATTGTGTTTGTGGAGTGGAAGGTTTATCACGTTTGATAGCAACACGGTTGGTAAGATAAGCAATCTGACCTTCAATTTGATTAAGTGATTTAAAAACCATCTGTCTGTCCTTACGCGCTACAGCCAAGGACTCTTCTGCCTTGATAACATCAGTATTATTTTCCATAGTTTCGGCTTGGCGTAATACATCCTTGGCGGACGAAAGTCTATCCTTAATATTAGCCAATTGTTTGACTGGATCACGTCTTTCAGTATTTAAACGATCAACCTGAAAGGCAATATAAATATCCTCGCGTCTTAAATATTCGGCGTAAACATTTTTTAATTCAGTTTGAATCGCCAATGACTTCTCTACTCTTTCCACTTGCTTCTTAAGATATTTTAAATGTGGAGCATGTTCTCGTCTGAGAGACTGAACTTGTTCAATATTGGCACGGGTTTTTTCTAGTTTTTTATCGGCTTCATTTTTTTTGTATTGATAGACTTTAAGACCAAGCGCATCTTCAATCATTTCTCGTCTTTCACTGGCGCTGGCCGAAAGAATTCGGTCAGCTTCACCCTGAGAAATAATATGATGTCCAGTTGAGCCAATATTGGCTGCAGCCAAAAGCTCCTGTACGTCTTTGAGGCGCACCTGTGAGTCATTAATAAAATATTCATTCACTCCGTCCCGATGCACGGTTCGTTCAATTTTAATGTCATCAAAATCGAGCGCAAACACGCGTTTAGTATTATCAAGCAAGAGAGCAACCGAAGCGCGATTGCCCCGCGATACTTGCTCACTACCACCCCAAATTAAATCTTCTCCTCTTTTGCCCCGCAGTGATTTAATCGACTGTTCACCGAGAACAAAACGAAATGATTCAGCCACATTACTTTTACCCGAGCCATTCGGACCGACGATAGAGGTAATTGGCGCGGAAAATTCCAACTCGCTTTTTTTAGCAAAAGATTTGAAGCCGTTAATTGTAAGTTCTTTGAGATACATTAAACAATTCTTTAATCACCAGTTTGCTGCTCCAGCAGAATAGACAGCGTAGGTTTTCTTAATTGGATCCGAAATACTGGAAGGGCAGTTATTGTCATGAATTACAGGGCATCTAGCGAATTCATCGTCATAACTTCCTATAAAATTTTTTTCTACTGAATTATTGGCAAGCAATTTATAAGCAGTACCATCCATATTAGTTAAATACAAATAGCCGACATTAGAGCTGTTATTATATGATGAAGCTAACGGGTCTACTGGTAAGACAGCAATAAAGTCCGGGACCAAACCTTTTATATATTGGTTACCACTACTAGTACATTTGTAAGAGCCGTTTACATTACCGCTCCACTTATTGGCTCCCCGACAAGCTTCAGGATATCGGCCATTCTGCGCCTTGTATAATTCAAGCGCCAATTGCAGAGCTTTTAGATCTGATTTACGAATGTCATCACGAGCCATTTTACGCGCATCACCAAAACTCGCATAAACAACAGCCGACAAGATACCAATGATAGAAATAACCACCAAAAGCTCTATCAAGGTGAAGCCATTTTTTTTGTTTAAGATTAATGTTTTCATATAATTAAAATATTTATTTACAAATTACATTTTTGGTATTTGCCCTTACTTCAGCATCGCTATCACCGTCAGCATACCCACCCCAGACAGCATAAGATTTTTTGTAACGACTGTTGGACGGACTACAAACACCGGAACCGGAAGTAGGACAAATACCTGAAGTATCACAACTCTTAAAATCACTGGCATTGGTAACGGTTTCTGACTCCACTGTATCCACGGCCATTAATTTATACACTGTACGATCAGAATTAGTGGTATAAGCATAACCAGTTTTACCCTTTCTATTAGGGTCATGCGGTAAAACAGTAATAAACTTTGGTGCCAGACCTGATATATAAGTGGAACAGTCATTTTCACCAGAAAAACCATCTGAACCAGCAGTACAACCCATGTCTGGATATTGACCATTCTTATTTTTATACTGTTCCAATGCAGCCTGCATATTTCGTAAATCTGACTTTCTTTTAGCATCATGGCCAGTTCCGCTTGTGCCACCTAAATTAGCATAGATAATAGACGATAAAATACCAATAACACTGATGGTTACCAATAATTCAACTAGAGTAAAACCTCGTTTGGTTGCCTGCTCCATGTGATTAAGTGTAACATAAGAAGGGGCGACAAAAGCGACGCTTTTGTCGCCCCCTGTGTATTTTATCTATCAAAAAATACTACATCTCATCCCAACCTTTTTTAGTAATAGCATTTTGGGCCGCCTCCTGTTCTCCTTCTTGTTTTGATTGTCCTTTTCCTTCAGCAATTAGTTCTTTTTTTAGATAAACTCCGATTGTAAAAACCCGATCATGATCAGGACCACTTTGATTCAATAATTCATAAGTCGGAGTGACTGAATGATGTTCTTGCGCCAATTCCTGAAAACGACTTTTAGCATCCTGCCATAATCGTTTACGAACAATTTCTTCAGTTTTCGGAAATAATTGCGAGGCAATAAAGGTTTGGGCCTTATCATACCCCTGATCTAAATAAATAGCTCCAATGAAGGCCTCAAAGACATTAGCCAGAATATATTGTCTAGCTCGTCCTTCATCTTTAGCTTCACCTTTAGACATTAATAAAAATTGATTAACCTTTAGTTTTTCTGAAGATGCTGACAGTGAGACCGTATTTACCAAAGCCGCTCTAATGGCTGTCAATTCTCCCTCTGGTTTGGTTGGATATTTCTTGAATAAAAAATCAGTCGCCACCAATTCCAACACCGCATCACCCAAAAACTCCAAGCGTTCATTGTGATCATGTTCGGCCTCACGATGTTCGTTTAAATAGGAACGATGGGTAATCGCCGATAATAAAAGTTGCTTGTCATTAAAAGTGACAGACAGTATTTTTTCCAATGCTTCTAGATCAACCTCAATATTTTGTGCCTCCATAAATACAATATATAATATGTAGTGTTAATAGCTATTATTTGGCGAGCTTAGCATTATTTACTTTTTCTGCCAACTAACATCGTAATGGCCTTGGTCACAATCGGTAAAATATCCTCATAAAAATTCAAATCCAGAATATCTGCCACTTTAAACCATTGCCCGTCATCCAAACCCCCTTTTTGTTCTAAAACTATGGCTGTATACGGTGATGAAGCTAAATAATAATGTACTTGCTTACGCACCTTACCTTTTTCTGGGTGGGTGGCTATATATTCATTATTTCCTAATTCAGCTTCAATCGTGATGTCTAGTCCCATTTCTTCTTTGATTTCACGGACAGTTCCTTCTGCTGGTGTTTCAGTGGCTATTTCTTTGCGATCACCAATTTTACCTTTAGACAAAGTCCAATGACCAAAAATATCGTGAACCAAAGCCAAATACATCACTCCATCTGCTTCTGCGTAAACCACTGCTCCGCCTAAACGTTCAATTGGCATTTGATCAAAGGGAACAGCTTTTTTCTTATGTTTTCCTACTTCTTCTTTACCCGGTTCACCAATCTCTTTATAAACAGCACCAAGCACGCCATTAACAAAACGACTACTATTTTCACCACCAAATTGTTTCGCCAATTCAATCGCCTCATTAATGGCAACCTTAGCCGGAACTTCCTTTCTATCAGCAAATAAAAGTTCAAATAAACCTAGACGAAGAATATTCCGGTCAACTGGTGAAATACGATCAATTGGCCATTCTGGAGCAGCTTTCTCAATTATCAAATCCAACTCTGGTTGCTTGCTTAAAATACCATCCAAAAGTTTTCCCATAAATGGTCGGTCGGTTTTATTGGGAGCAAACTCCTCAATGTTTCTATCCAAAACATCAATCACTTGTTTTTTCTCAATGGCATTTAAATCCCACTCAAAGAGTGACTGAAGAACGATACTGCGTGACAAATGTCTGTTGGCCATAAAAAAATGTACTAAACTACTACTACCTAATACTATAACCTATCAGAAAGAATAATTTACCCTTAATCCACCAATCCCGCCTAAAAGCGGGATTGGTGGATTATTAGATTTACTTATTGGGAGTGGTTGCAACTGGCTTAGTAGTGTCAGCTCGATTAGCACTAATCGCTTCGCGCTTAGTAGCCATTCGCTCTTCCCGATCCTTTTTCTTGGTTACCAAATCAAGCACCATTTTACCATTATAAAAGCCACAATTTAAACACATGTGGTGTGGACGATGATGTCCTTCACAGTTTTTGCAAACAGCCATCTCTGGACTTTTTAGTCCGTGATGAGAGCGTCGGTTGGCGGTGTGTGACCGCGTATGTCGCATTCGAATTACCATAGTGGCGAAACTATAGCAGATTTGAATAAAAACGCAAGTTTTGTGCCCCAGTTTAATGGTTGCATGGTTGATGAAAAGGTTGAATAGTTGAATGGTTGCATAGTTACATAGTTAAAAAAGCTTTTGTTATTGCAAGCGAGGCGAGGGGATTATTAAGGAAAACGTGGATTGTTTCGTTGTGACTCGCAATAAGACGGACGATGGGACGGACGCAAATCGTCGTCTTCGCGAGGAGCGTAGTGGCAACGGAGCGACGTGGCGATCCATGTCCGTGGAGGACGTGACGATGTGGATTGCCTGCCTGCGTAGGCAATCCACGTCGTGGCTCGCAAGGATACATTCAGTGACACGCGAAATTGGATGTGTTTATGAACGACAGACTTTTTTTAACAGTTTTTATAAAAAAAGGCCGCCTTGTGGAAGGGCGACCAAAGTTAGGAAAGGGTGTCTTCGAACCACACCCCTGATCTTCTAATCATAAAATCTTCACTGGCCAAGGACATACTTGACCACGTGCGATCTTTGATTCAAAGACCACTCTCAGTGTCATCTCAATCCTGTAGATACACCTCCTACCTGACGGAGGTGGGATATTCGTGTCACCACCCCACCGGCATACACCATCATCATTTCCAAAACACTTGGTGCAAGTATTTTGTTCAGCCGTCTTCGAACTTACGTCCACCACTTTCCTCTCCTTACATTTTTTGGATTACTATGAATGGGGGGTCGTTAAGTTGATCAGACAATTTATACTATACCACAACTTTAATCCTCTCACAATAGCTAACACGGTGTTCGGTGGATAAGCCATTTTTGGCTATGGCTTCGCGGTGGATTTTGGTACCGTAGCCTTTGTGGCGGGCAAAATCGTAGACTGCGAAGGCTGGTCTGGTGGCGATTTTTTTCATATATCTATCTCGCGTTACCTTTGCCATGATGGACGCGAGGCCAATCACTTTCTCTTTGGCATCGCCTTTTATAATTGTCTCCTGATGGATAAATTTTGCGGGCGCATACAACGACCCATCTAATTTTACTATCACCTTCTCTAGTACGAGGCCTTGCCTCGTACTAGAGACCGCAGGTACGAGGCCTTGCCTCGTACCTATCTCTAAGGGTTCCCTAGGGATAGCTGATGAAGATAGTATTTTTTTAAAAGCGCGGGACATAGCTAGATTAACAGCCGAAACAATTCCTCTTTGGTCAATAATATTAGCTGAAACCATAGAAACAGCATATTGAAGTTTATTTTGTTTTTGTAAGTCCCTTGCTCGGCAGAAAATCGCTTCGCGCTTTTCCGCCTTCAATTGCTTACTATCATTTACCCCCAGAATCAAATTCCAATCAAAATGAACTGGAACCAATACCACTCCCACCGCCACCGGTCCAGCAAGTGGCCCTCGCCCAGCTTCATCAATTCCAATTTCAAACTGTTGTTGTTTATTTTTCATTTATCTTTTATATTTCAAATTCTATTGTAGATAACTATACCAAGAAATTTTGGTATACTGGAAACATCTATGTCTGAAACCAACTCTTCACCTTCGCCGAAAATTTCCTCTAAGTTCGTCCATCTGCATGTTCACTCAATGTATTCGCTCTTGAATGCCGTCCCCACTCCCAAAGAATTGGCTCAGGCCGCCAAGGAAGACGGGCAAGAAGCACTAGCCGTCACTGATGCCGGAGCGCTCTATGGTGCAATTGATTTTTATAAAGCTTGCATCAAGGAGGGAATAAAACCCATCATCGGACTCGATGCTTTTTTGGCACCACGCACTCGTCATGATAAAGAGGCCCAGATAGACAAACCGCGCGCTCGCCTCGTCCTTCTCGCTAAAACATTTCTCGGTTATCAAAACCTCATCCAACTCGTCACCACTTCAAATCTAGAGGGTTTTTATTATCGCCCTCGTCTAGACCAAGAATTAATAAAAAAACATTCTGAAGGTCTAATTTGTATTATCCCATCTTTCGCTGGAGAAATCGCCTTGGCTTTTAAAGAACAAGATCATGACAAAGCATCTGAAAAACTAGATTGGTACAAAGGAGTCTTTGGAAATGATTGTTACCTTGAAATTACCCACCACCCAGAAATATTTGAACATGCTGGCATTCAAGAAAAGATTATCAAGTTGGCTCGCACTACTAACACAGAGCTGGTTGCGGCTCATGATGTCTACTACTTAAAAAAAGAAGACCGAATTGCCAGAGAAACAATGATAAAAATCCAGAGTGGTGGTGTGGTAGACACCACCAACGACCATGGTATTGAAGAAGATTTTTCTTTTATCACCCAAGCCGAAGCCCTAGAAAAATTTTCTGCTACGCCTGACGCCATTTCTAATACCGTAAAAATTGCCGAGCAATGTAATGTAGAAATTGAAATCGGAACTCATTGGTATTTTCCTGACTACAAAATTGCCAGTGGGCGAAAACCAGATGACGAATTACAGGTTACTTCTTATGCTGGAGTAGCTTGGCGCGGATTGTCTCTGGAAAATCCCGAAGTCAAAACTCGCCTTGATTATGAATTGGAAGTTATTAAAAATAAAGGTTATGCTGGCTATTTCTTGGTGGTAGGTGATTTGTTACGCGAATCTCGCGAACGAGGGATTTTAACCACTATTCGCGGTTCGGTGGCTGGATCACTAACTACTTATGTTCTCGGCATTACCAATGTGGATCCATTGGAATACAAACTTCCCTTTGAGCGCTTTCTTAATCCAGAACGTCCATCGGCGCCAGATATTGATATGGATTATGCTGATAATAGGAGGGACGAAATTATTGAATACGCCAAAACCAAATATGGGGCGGATAAAGTCGCTCAGATTGGTACTTTCGGTACGATGATGGCTAGAGCTGCGGTGCGTGACGTGGCCCGCGCCCTTGGTCATCCTTATAGTGTTGGCGATCATATTGCCAAACTAATTCCTCTGGGTAGCCAGGGATTTCCGATGACAATTAAAAAAGCCCTGGAGATAGAAACGGACTTGGCTAAATTATACAAAAGTGATGCCGAGTCGCGGGAAGTAATTGATCTAGCTAAGCGAATAGAGGGGCGAGTGCGTCATATTGGTGTCCACGCGGCTGGAGTGGTGATTGCACCGGCACCGTTATCACAATTCGTTCCGATTCAGCCCGATTCCAAAACTGGCAAATTTGTTACTCAATACGAAATGAAATCTGTAGGAGAAGACGGTGTTGGACTACTTAAATTTGAT